>TBL_comb47_HYPODRAFT_10007822_pt1 | contig 11110 bp, 7 predicted proteins | sample TroBogypolimnion_40_FD_10682 | JGI IMG/M metagenome (IMG submission 10682) | reverse complement strand
GGAAGGGTGCCGGCAAACCGCCGGAACCACCCGCCACGGACGATCCGCCCATTGGCAGCCGCAAGCCAGCCCCCAAGCCCACTTCCCTGGCTGGCGCACCCGCCGGAAGGACGATGCCAGCACTGCCGCCATCGGCAAAGCCGTCAGTTTTCGCGCCGCGGACCGTGGCGGAAAACACGTCGGTCACGGATTCGGAAGAAGAGAATCTGGAATTGTCGCCAGCGGAACAGGAGTTAACCGACCAGAGCGAGGAGGATGCTGACCTTGAGAGTAATACCGAGCATGAAGCCCTCAAAGATGAAATCAGTGTCCACGCTGAAAGTCTGGATTACACGGTCGCACGCGAAACACCCATTCCAGATTACGGACGCCCAGACCTGATTTTGACTCGTGGCAAACAGTCCATTGCTTGCGAAATCAGTGTGACAACGCATAAGACTATTGAAGCCGACCACATCCGGTTGCGGTTGAAGGCGGGATTCACGCACGTTGCGGTCGTTTCCCAAAACCGGCGCAAGCTCCCGAAAATTGAAGCGTCGTATTTGAAATTGATACCGGGCGCAAGTCTGGACAAAGTTGGCTTTTATTCATGCGATGAATTTCTGAGTCAGCTTTCGACGTGGGCCGTGGATGATCCCGAGGGTGGCGCACTGGAAAGAGCCAAGCCCAGAAAACAGAATTTAGGGAACAAACCCCCGCCAGAGAATCCGGCCGAACAAGCCGAGGTTCAGCAGGCATTGCTCGCCGACCTCCAAAAAATGATGGCCCGGGATCGTAAGCAATAATACGCCGTTCAGCGGGGTGGTAAGCCGGAGTAATTGCCCGGTATTTTCCAACCATTGTGCGGGGATGCGCAGGGTGGTTGACAGTTCTACGCGTTGTGAAATTTGTCGGTGAACAATCATGCGCTACCGACGCTTGAAGACGGAACGAGCCGTCAGACCAATGCCCAATCTATCCCAGTGTTTACACCGGGCGTTTTTGCTGACAAAAACCGTCGCCAGCGGGCTGAGGATGATTTAATATCCTGACTATAAATATGGCTAGGACATTGCTGCTACACCAGCAGACCACTCCCGCCTTGCAACGACACAAGGCGATCTTGTTGGCACGGCTTCACCCGGCATCGGATGTTTTACGCGCGTCCTATGTCAAACAATACCTGACGTGTGGCAAGCCGAACTGCCGTTGCCACCGGGGATTCAAACACGGCCCGTTTTATTACCTGGTGCAATGTCTGGGCACCGGCAAGGTCAGAAAGTTTTTGCTCAAAACTCCCGTGCAACGAAAACAAGCCCGCGCTGGCATCGCCGCTCACTTAACATTGCACCGGCAACTCGCGGAACTTTCGGAAATTAACACCGAGCTTTTGCGCCGGTGCGGGTTGGAAAAAGACATGGTTAATCCTTAAAATGTCCTTTATTTGCAAAGTGGAATCCCCTTCGACCCCTTGCATAAACCGCCGGTTTTTGTTATAGTTATTGCGTTCCTTCTTTGGTGTTTCGTCCGTTTATTCGTTAAAAAAATCTCATGGCAAAAAAGTTTTACAATGTGCTTTCACCCGACGGTTTCCCGATAACATGCGAGCCGTTCAAAACTAAAAAGGCGGCAGTGGCATACATTCCGCAGTGGTGCCAACGCTACCAGCAACAGGGCTACTATTCGACCATGCGCCGCAATCAAATTTCGCTGGCTGAATTGCCCGACCATTTGCGCCTCGTTTCATTTGCAGAGTAGCTTTGAATTTCCTTCGGCGGCGCAAACACCTTGCGTCGCTCACGGGAGGTTTAACGCCTTATCATAAAGTTAAATCCTTCCCGCCGCCTGCTAGCGGTGGCGCTCATTGACAACATGAATAAAAAAAGCACGAAGGCCGTTTTGAAACCGGCCGCTGGGAAAGCGATTGAACGCGTGATTTATCAGAACGGGGATGACCTTGCCATCGCTGTCAGCCGTGCGTTTGAAAGGCTGGCGGAACAATTGGCGGCGGCGGAAAGCCGCATCTTCGGACGCCTGAATAAAATGGAAACGGAATTGAAGTCAGAATTATTCACCCTGCGTCTCTATGTCGAAGACAGCAGCGAAGTCTTCATCGGTGAAAAATAGCATGGAAATCAAAATGGTTTATGGCGATGGCACGGTGGCCACTTGCAACAATCTTGAAATGCTCGCCATGGGAACGCATGGACAGGGAGAAATTGAGTGCGCTTATTCTCAATTGGTATCTCAGTTTGGGGAGCCCAGCGAAGGTGACGGATACAAAACCCAAGCCGAATGGCTCGTCTATACTCCGGCCGGCGTCGCCACGATTTACGATTGGAAGCAGGGCGACTGTTATCACGGCAACGGCAACGGAACGCCGGTTGAGCAAGTTACCGAGTGGTCCATCGGCGGGCATAATAAATCAGTGGTCGAGTGGATTAACAAGGCTGTCAAAATCTCGAAATGAAATTCTACGCCACCATCACGAACGAACGCGGCGGCCGCGCCGGAAAAAAAGGCGGCAACGAATTTTTGCAGGTGGAACTATCCGCCTTCGGGAAAATCGTCGGTTACATCGTCTTGGAAGCCCATCAAGACGCGCGTGGTGAACCATCGGTCTATATCCTGAAATTTGCTTCGCAACCTGATTCATTCGACTGTGTGCTGCTCAAGTATGGAAACAAATCCGAAGGCGTGATTCACACCCTTCAGGCGTAACGCAAACCGCGCAAGCGAAACGCGAAAAGCCGACACATTGCTAGCGTGTGCCGGTTTTTTGTTTGGAAATTTTATCCGCCTTCTTTTTTTGCGCCGAACAACGGCACGGCATTCACCGCTTTTTGCAGTGTTGCCATTTGCAGGTGAGTATAAATTTTATTCATATCTTTCGATTTGTGTCCCGTCAGCATCATCCGTAATTCGTCGGAAACTCCGGCATTTGCCATCGTCGAATTAAAAGTATGCCGGAGTGAATGGAAAGTTCGGCGGGAAAATTGCCGCTTCCCTTTTCCTTTAACCGTCATCGGGTCAAGACCCGCCTTGAGCACGATCCGGTTGAATCCTTCGGACAATCCGTGTTTGCCGCCCGAACCTTTTGCCGCCAGTTTGGGACATAAAAAGCCCGTCGTTCCGAAGGTGGCTTTGTGGTGAAGATGTTCAATGACGTGGAAGTGCATCGGCACCTTGAGCAACTTGCCGGTTTTTTGCTGCCGGTAGATGATGGCGCCTTCATCGGCAAGAATGTTTTCCCATGTCATCTGGACACAATCCGACAGACGCGCGCCGGTGAAATAACCGAGGGTAATCAAAGTCTCCCAATCCAAGGACGGGGCGGCTTTAATTAATTTTTGAACTTCATCGTGGGTGAATACCTCGCGTTCCATGCTGTCCACCTTTGGTAACCGCACGGCGGAGACGGGATTGATAGGAATTGTCCCGTAATTCACAGCTTGTTGAAAAGCGCTTTTGATGATTTTCAAATCCACCACGACGGTTTTGTTGGCCAAGCCGGATTTCAAACGCGCATTGAGGAAATTTTCCACGTCTTGCGAGGTTATGGCGAAAATGGGCTTTTTCACCTTGCCCTGCAAATTTTCCAAAAACCATTTTACCGCGTTCTGATACCGTTCCAGCGTGGCGGGTGAATTGCGCACCGCAATGCCGTCGAGCCATTTCTTAAAATAGATTTCGACGCTGTCAACGTGCAGGCTGTCGCCGTTGACTTTTTCCGAAACGTCGCTGAGGACTTTGCGCAGTTGTGAGGTAATCAAGACACCTTGCTTGGCCTGTTTTTCAGCCCGCTCGAATTCGAGGGCGATCACCATGGCCGCATTACGCTCGGTGGTCTTGGTGGAACGCTTCAATTGCCGGCCATTCTGGTCGGTATAACAGGCCGTCCAGAACTGGGATTTGGTTCGTTTAGTTATGCTCGCCATACAGGTGAGAATAAAAGTGAGAATAAAAAGTTCAATAATAATCGTTTTCTAAAGTCGCACAAAGTTGCAAAGCAACGCTTTAGAAAAGGTGCATGGAGACGAGGGTTCGATTCCCTTCGCCCGCTCCATTTATTTTCAATTGCTTATGCAATTGTGCAGGAAAAGTGCAGGAAGCACAAGGCCGCCTCAGAACCTTTCCTAATTTCTCGTGCAAGTAAGAAAGGGCAATCCGGTGATGGCATTCTTCCGCAAGCTGGATTTCGTGGCTGCAACTTGGGTGAAATGTGATTATCATATCGTCGCTAGGCGGTAATCACAGGCCGGAAACAAACTTGTAACTGCCGGCATCAACCGCCCAAACGGTGCTGTCGTTTTCGACGCGCAGAAATTTTGCGCCAGCGGCCTTCACGGTTTCAGGCGAATGGGATGGCACAAAAATCGTTGCAGTTGTGTTCGCGGGAATGGAAACTTTCAGCGTAAAAGTTTTTCCGTCGCGCTTCCAGTCGCTGACAATTTTTCCACGGATGGAATTGTAACTCGCCTTCACCCACGTCAAATCACCCACCGGCTGCGGCGCGATGATGATTTTTTTGAAGCCCGCGCTATCTGGCGCGTTTTGGATGCCCGCGAGGTCGTGATAAAACCATTCCTGAATCTGGCCGAGCATGAAATGATTTTGCGACTCGCCGCGCCCCGCGTCCCACGCCTCGATCAGGCTCGTCGCGCCGTGCTTCAACTGATAGCCGTAGCCGGGCTTGTCCGACTGGTTGTTCATTTCAAAAATCACGTCGCTGCGTCCGCCCTCGGCCAGCGCGCGGAGCAGATAACGGTAGCCGACATCGCCGGCGGTCTGCCCGCGCTGGCGGACATCGGCCACGATGGCGTCCAGAACCGCAGTTCGGTCGGAGGGTTCGCAAAGTTGCATCACCAGCGGAACGGAGTTGGCGGTTTGCGAACCGGTGCTGTAAGAATGATTAGTAGCGTTGTAAAAATTTTTGTTGAAGTCACTTCGAACGGACTCGGCCAGTCGCCTGTAATTTTCCGCGTCATTGGTTTTGCCGAGCAACGCCGCCGCCTCGGCAAGAATTTTGGAGTCCTGAAAATAAAAAGCCGTCGCCGTGAGTGCCGGCGGCGTCAACTGCGGGGCGTTTTGGTGTTTCGGCCCCACGTCTTTCCAGTCGCCAAACGCGTGGCTGATGATGTTGTTGCTAGCTTCCGTGCCGAGATAGGCGACGTATCTTTTCATTTCCGAAAAGTGCCGCCGGAAAAGTTCCAGATCGCCGTCAAATTGATATTGCTGCCACGGCACAAGGATAAACGCGCTGCCCCATTCCGGCGAACCTACACCCACGCCATGTTTACCCTGTATTTTGCCGGGCGGATTCCGATAATCGGGGGCGGTGTCCGGCACCAAATCGTTGCTCAACTGCGAGTCGGCGATGTCGTTCACGCATTTGGTGAAAAACTGCGCCAGATCAAACTCGTAGCGAAGAGAGGGGCCGTTCAAATGATCTTCCTCGAGCCAGCCGCGTTTTTCACGCTGCGGACAATCCGTCATAATACTCATCATGTTGCCACGCTGCGCCCAACGAACGAGCTGACGGATGCGATTGAACAATTCATTTGAGCATTCAAATTCGCCGACCGGTTTTGAATCCGATTGCACGACCGCGCCCTCGATGGATTTCACTTCGGGCAACCGGCTTTCGCCCGCCGCCGGAAAAGTCTCGACCTGCAAGTAACGCGCGCCGCGATAAAAGAATTTTGGCGTCCAAAATTCGTCGCCGTGGCCGGCCAGCGTGTAAGTCCAAAAGGCATTTGAATGACATGTTGTATCGTCAATCCCGCCTTCCGGTGTGACCAATTCGGACGCTACGATTTTCACCACCGCCCCCGCCACCCCCCTCACACAAAGACGCGGAATCAGTGGTGCGTTTTGGCCGAGATCATAAACTGCGAGGCTCTTGCTCAAGGATTTTTTTGCCACCGGCTGAAAGATTTCAAATGTGTGAATCGGCGGCGCGGCGCACGATTGTCCTTTCAATTCGCCACCCGGTCCGGAAACAGCCATCGCCGGCTGCCACGCCGCGTCTTCGAATCCGGGCTGGTTCCAGCCGGCCTGAATCCGACGCGCGTCAAAATCTTCGCCTCCGTAAATTGAAGCGTAGGTCAGCGGACTCGAAGCGACACGCCATAGCCCGTCCGTGCCGATAAATTCCACCGTGCCGTCGGCGTATTCCAGCCTGATTTGCGCGATGAGTTTTTGCGGGCCGAATGAATACGGAGCGTATGCCGGCGGTTTGAAGCGAGTTGACATGACGTTATACATGCCATTGCCGAGTTCCACGCCTACGGCATTTTTTCCGGGATGCAGAGACGCGGTGATGTCCCGCGTGTCGTAGAGGCAGGTGCGGTCATATTTCGTCCAGCCTGAAGAAAACAAATCGTCGCCGATTTTCTGGCCGTTGAGGCTCAATTCGTATTGGCCGAGGCCACAAATGTTGACTAGCGCGCGGCGCAGGCCGGGCTTGACGGAAAACTCACGGCGCAACAGCAGCGACGGAATGTTCGTGTCCGCCGCGCCAATCCAGCCCGCGTGCCAGTCGGATCTTTGGAGAACGCCCATCGTCCAATTCGCCGGGGTGCTCCAGGCAGTCGCGTGGTCGTGTTCGTCCCAAGCTCGCAATTTCCAAAAAACCTGGCCGGCCGAGGCCGGTAATTTTCCAGCGAAATAAATTTGAATGGTTTCATCCGAAACCACCTTGCCGCTGTCCCACAAATCGCCGATGTCACTGGATAATATTTTTTCCGACGAAGCCGCAAGAATTTGATACGCCGTCTGTCGCTGCCCTTGCGCATCGCTGGCCAGCTTCCAAAACAAGCGCGGCGGAGCGGAATCCACGCCCAGCGGGTTGATCTCATAATCACAGCGTAAATCCACTGGCATCATCCCAGCCACCGCGCAAACGGTGAACTTAAAAAACAAAACTACGACCAAGGTGAACACTCGCATCATGGCTTGCGAAATTGAGTTCATACAATCATTTCCGGTCGTTTGGTTTTTATGCTTTGTTTCCATTCTAGGTTCAAGAGAAAGCGCTCGTCTCATGGAGTGCTAAAACGGTAGAAGCGAGTTGCGTTGCTATTCGCACCGGTATCTTGGATGAGAAACGGGCTGTTTGTTACGGTGCCGGAGGCCAATGTGGTCCAGGTGCCACCGGCCAGATTCGTGGTGCTCCAAAAGCGGAAGGGAACGCCGTTCGATCCCGCCGCAAGCAGCGAGATGGTTGCATCCGTCTTCCGGGTTATCTGCATAAAAATCGGCGCGCTCGCGGAAACCACGTTCACGGGCGCGTTGGCGCTTATGACTGGCGCTTGCCCGGTATTGAACTGGACCTCCGCTGCCGAGTTGCTCCCGCCAGCAACCGAAACGGAATTTCCACGATAGGCCAAAGATGCGCCCTGACCTAGATAAAGCGTAACCGAATTGCTGCCATTGTCGGCTACAATTCCAAATCGGCCGGTGAAGGATAATCCAGTGGAGCTGTCTTGATAAGTATCGCTCGCGTTAGTATTGGAAAACACGTAATGCACGCGCGCCTTGCCGCCCACGACGCTCTCAATCTTCAAACCGACCAGGATATTGCTGCGCCAGAGCGCGGTGACATTGGTCACCGTCGCACCGGTCGGGTTATAGTGCGGCTCGTAAACAACTGCAAACGGTTTATTCCACGCCTCGCCGATCTGTCGCACAACCACCGTGGGGCCAGGCTTGATGCCACTGCCGTATTCCAAGAACGGCGGTGAGTCTACCCGCGCGTATTCACGATTTGTGACGGCCGGCAGGAACATGTCCATGTAAAGAACGGTGCTCGCCGGCTTCGCGCCAAACTGCACTCGCGTCGCCGCTCCCTCCGGATACGAAACCATCGTATTGGTGAAGTAACGCCAGCCGGGCTGTTGGTAGGCGTCGCCGATGTCGTTCTGAAACCGATCTGGCTGGCCGAATAGCGGGAGCGTGACGCCATTGGTTGTGATCGTAAGATAATTAGTTTCGCCTACATTGCGGTAGATGTAGTCATGGAACTGGTTGGTAATGATTCCGTTTAACGTCGTCGCGACGCGATTGGTGACGGTGGATTGGGAGCGAAAGAAGTCCACGTAGAATCCATTGGTCGGCGAGGTGCGAACGATGGCCAGCGTGCGCTGTTCCGTCGCCTCGGCCAGACTGCCCTTGTCATCCGTGAACGCACTGCAGGTGAAGGAAAAGTTGGACGACACTGCCGTCGCAAATGGCATCGGCTCCATGGCGACGTTCTGCACGGTATTGATGGCAATGTTGTCCCAACCGCCCGAGCCTTCCGATGCGCCATTGACAATCACCGTGTTGGCCCCGGCGAATGTCATATAGTAATTCTGATGAATGGCCGTGCCGTAGGTGCCAACACCGGATTTGGAGCCCAGCACCTGACCCAGGCCATAAAGTTCCATGTTCATGCCGCTGGCATGGCTGTGCACATGCGCCGCACCTTCCACAAAACATTGCAGACCATAGACAGAATTGCTGGCTGGCGCGGGATTGCGTTGCAACGTCAGCCCAGCCCACGACAAGGCGTCGGTGCGGGGAAAAGACAGAGCAACGGGCGAATTCGTGATGGCTGGCGCGTTCCACAGAAGTTGCAGCGGTTCGTTGTGCGGTCCCAGTTTGTAATAATCGTTCAAAGTGGAGCGAGTGTATTGTCCTGCACTGATGCCGCCGTTGAGCAGTCCGCCGAACAGTGAGCTAAAGTTAGTGTAGCTACGCAATAAAGCGTGTTGATAAACCATTTCGTAATAGGAATACGGTTGAACGGCGTTATCAGTGCGGTGGCCGTCGCCAAACATGATTTGTTGCAAAGTATCAGGATAAGCGAACTGGGAGTGGCGCGGCAGGCTGGTGGTCAGATTGGAGTAAATATTCAAGAGATTCAGGGTCGGGGCATAGCGCTCAAGCAGAACCATGTTATAAGTTCGATACTGACTCACGTCACCTGAGTATCCCAACGGTTCGTGCCAAATAGAGCCGGAATTTGTGAAAAATAAGTTGTAATCGTAGTCCAATGAATCCTGTTGGCTGGCGCCGGTCACGAGATAGACTTGCAAATCCGCCGCCCGCTCGGACGGATCATCCAACGCCAGCAAATTGACAAGGTCGCACGAGCCCATGAGGGAAGACCAGTTGTCGTTTAGCTGGCCGTGATTGCAGCACAGATTGTAATAGGTGCGAAAAACGCTTTGTGCATTGGTGAAATTAAAATTTACCAGACCGGCGGCTTGCACATCATAAACCTGGTTTGATTGCATGTAGTGGTAAAGAAAATCATATATCATCGGCAGTTGCGTGCCCAACTGCCGAGCTTCATAAAGCAGATCACCCTGGATGATCCAGCCACCGTCACCAATGCTGGTGGATGGTGCGACCGGCAGCAGGGTGGAGACTGAGTTGTGCAACACGTCGGCGGCCAGGCGGGCGTAATTGGTATTCCCAGTGAGGTAATACAGAATTGCACAGTCTAGCGCGTTGTTCCAGATCGTCTCAGCAGTTTGAGCTGGTCCGCCGTTGCCGCTGGTTTGGGTCTGAAAGGTGGCTGGCGAGGACGACCAATTCACGGGCAAACCGCGCAAATAACTGTCGCGGTTAGCCTGATAACTTGCCAGATCGGCAGCCTCGCGAGTGACCAACTGATTGTAAAGACTCGATGCCCAGGCGTTGGTCGCAATCTTTGCCAGAATTCCGCTTTGCTCAGTGTCCCGCACCCAAATGAAAGGGCGGATTGAGTCGGCGGGCTGCATCAAGTCGGCAAAGGTTGTAGCCACCGTCACGGCATCCACCCGCGTGAAATCCGGCCCGTTGGGAGGCGTGGTGTTAAAACCGCCCGCACGGAAAACCAGCGTGGTGACGTTGGAGACACCGGAGTCTGCGAGCAATTGAAAGTCGCCAGCGGAATTGGTGGCCTCCGAGTTGCATGTCGGATTTACCCAACCGGTGATTTTGTTGTAATTCCCGAAGCCTGCCTTTTCCACTTTCACCACGATATAGTTGGTGCCGTATTGAGTTGTCAAAGCCTTGTAAGCACCCGCCGCAGGAGTATTGGTTCCAACTCGGAGCGATGTTCCATACGTGCTCCAAATTCCATAGAGTCCGAAATTGAAACCGTTGGCCACATTGGTCCCGCTGTCGGTAAGAAAGAGGGCGAGGGAATTTCCAGAGTTCAGCGCGCTGGTGCCACCATTTATGTCCCATGCGACCAGCATACCGGCGTAAAAAGTGTTGGCTTGAGGGGCATACAATTGGCGGCTTACCACAATGCCCGTGCCCGTGCCGGCGATGCTCAAGGAGTTGCCACCGCCCACCGTGAGACCACCAGACGGCGTAAAGGACAGGGAGGTGTTGGTCACATTGGCGGCCACGGAGAAAGCCGGGGCGGCAACCCAGCTGCTCGCCCAACCGCCGTTAAATACGCCAACCTGTCCGCCAAGAGGGCCGTTGGTATAACCGGTGAAATCGTCTGTGGCGATAATGCTCGCCGAGACAACTACAGGAAGCGACAAGGCCACCGCCGCCGCCATTTTAAAAGCCCAACCGGTCCATGACTTCCAGCCAAGGCAGGGATGCACGATTTTTGCCCAAGCTCCGCCACTCGAACATCTCACCACCTTAGTCCGATCAAGATGATTCGTTCGGCGTTCGTTTTTCGAGAACCCTCTTTCATAATTAACAAATCGCTTTAGTTGATAGTTCTTGTATTTCAATTTAATTCGGATTGTTGGTCGGCGAGGGGCGGACAGCGGCAACCCAATACCGCTGCCCGCCCCAAGTTCACCCCACCAACCCGATTCACCCAAAACTCAATACTTCAACCGATAAAATACGGCCGATTGAGACGGATTAACCGTAACCGGATACGGCGGCGTGGCGCCGGTTACCGTCTGCCATGCTCCCGTGTTCGACAGACTCACGGAATTGGATTGTAACAGCCAGCCCTGACCCGCTGGCCAGTTCAGCGACAGGCTGTTTGGGCCGGTGGTGGTCACGACGATATTGGTCGGATTGGGTGCCACGGGTTGCATCACTGCCAGTTGCACTGCAGAGCCGGTGTTGAGCAGCTGCGCATTTAATCCCACTGGCACGGTTCCCAATTTGAAACCACCGA
>TBL_comb47_HYPODRAFT_10007821_pt1 | contig 11112 bp, 8 predicted proteins | sample TroBogypolimnion_40_FD_10682 | JGI IMG/M metagenome (IMG submission 10682) | reverse complement strand
AAAGAACAGGAGTTGGCGGCGTTCCAACCGGCGCACCAACGGCGGGAGCAGGAGATAGAATTGTTCCTCCACCGCCACCGACCAAGCCGGGCCGAGATAGGCCGGCAGGGCCAAGCCCAGTGCCGCCGCCATATTTTGCAGGAAGAACGGATAGGACCACAGTCCCGCCGCCGGCAGGCCCGCGAGCGAATGACCGGCGAAGAAGCGTTGCAGTCCCAACCCCAGCACCAGCAAACCGGGCAGCACCAGCACCGCGTACAGCGGCACAATGCGGAAGAACCGGCGCGCGTAAAAGTCGCGGTAGTAATTCGCTGCCGCCCGCTGATCCAGCAGAATGCCGCCGATGAGGAAACCGGACAGCACAAAGAAAATGTCCACCCCGATCCAGCCCATTTCCGCCGCCTGCCGCACGGCGGCCACGGGCGCGGCAGAAAAGTGATGGGAGAAGAGCACCAGCAAAATGGCCAACGCACGCAAGCCATCCAATTCCGGCAGGCGCGCGGCCGGAGGGTGGTGAGCGTGTTTTCCGAGCATGGAAAGCGCGGTAGTTTGCTGGCGCAGCAAACCGGCTGGCAAGGATTATTCTCGCCGCGCGGAGGAGTACTGGCAAGCCGTGCAGGCTTTCGCGGGAGCCATCGGGGATTTTGCAGGAGGCCGCAGGATTTCGCGGGAACGACCTGGGATTTCGCGGGCGGAGGTAAGCATTCTGCGGGAAGTGTCTGGGATTTCGCGGGAGCCTCCGGGTTTTGGCGGGAGAGGTCCAGCATTTCGCGGGCAACCTCCGGGATTTCACGGGAACCACTCAGGACCTGGCGGGAGGCGCGCAGGATTTCGCGGGAATGACGCAGGATTTTCCGTTTTTGCCTCAGGACGCCGCCGGCGCGATGGGGTTTTCAGAAATTCGGCTGGAGAAATAGCGGTTTCACCGGTAGTTTTCCCGGCACGAAATGAAAGTCACCTTAAACTGGCTCAAACAATACGTAGATTTCAACTGGTCGCCGGCAGAGCTGACCGAGCGCCTGACCATGCTCGGCCTCGAAGTCGAGGGCGTGCAGAAAATCGCCGGCGCCTTTGACGGCATCGTCGTGGCCCAAGTCGTCACCCGCGATAAACATCCGGGCGCAGACAAGCTCTCGCTATGCCGCGTCCACGATGGCCAAGGCGAACGGCAGATTGTCTGCGGCGCGCAGAATTTTCAAGCCGGCGACAAGGTGCCGCTGATCTTGCCCGGCGCGTCCCTGCCCCTCAAGGCGGGCGACAAGGAACCGTTCACCATCAAGGTCGGTAAAATCCGGGGCGTGGAATCTCACGGGATGTTGTGCTCGCATGAAGAACTGGGGATTGATCCGGAAGCCATCGGCCATAAGAAAGAAGACGGTCTGCTGATCTTGCGGGCGGAGGCCAAAGTAGGCCAGCCGTTCGGCGAATACCTCGGCCGCACCGGCAGCGATGTGGTGTACGATTTGGAAGTGACGCCGAACCGGCCGGACCTGAACAGCGTCATCGGCATCGCCCGCGAAATCGCGGCCCTGACGGGAAATCCGCTGCGGATTCCCGAAGTCGGAAGTCCGAAGTCCGTAGTCCAAACCGAAAGCTTGGTTTCCGTTCGGCTCGAAGCGCCGGAACTTAGCCCGCGCTACGTGGCGCGCATTATTCAAGGCGTGAAGATCGGGCCCAGCCCGGCGTGGTTGCGTGATGCCTTGGAAAAAGTCGGCATCCGCAGCATCAGCAATGTGGTGAACGTGACCAATTACGTCATGCTGGAAAGCGGCCAGCCACTGCATGCGTTTGATTATCATCTCCTCGCCAAAGATGCAGCAGGCCAGCCCACCATCATCGTGCGCCGCGCTGCTGCCGGAGAGATTTTCAAGACTTTGGATAATCAGGATCGGACGCTGTCGCCGGAGATGCTGTTGATCGCCGATACGCAAAAGGGAATTGCCTTGGCCGGCGTGATGGGCGGCGCCAACACGGAAATCAACCACGCCACCGTGGATATCCTCATTGAGAGCGCGTACTTCGCCCCGGTGAACATCCGCCGCACCAGCAAGTTGCTGGGCCTGCGCAGTGAATCCAGCTACCGGTTCGAGCGCGGGGCGGACGTGGGCATCTGCGACTGGGCCAGCCAGCGGGCAGCGCAATTGATTCTGGAAACCGCCGGTGGCCAACTGGTTTCCGGCGTGGTGGACGTGCAACCGCAGCCACCGGTGGCCAAGCAAATCACCCTGCATTTTGCCAAGTCAAAAGACCTGCTGGGCATCGGCATTTCGCACGCCGACCAGATTAGTTACCTGAACAAGCTGGGACTGGAAACGGTGGCGCAACAACCCGGCGAATGCACTTTCCGCATTCCCACTTGGCGCGTGGACTTAAAGCGCGAAGTGGATTTGATCGAGGAAGTCGGCCGGCTGTACGGCGTGGATAAAATTCCCAGCACTCCCCCGCGCGGCGCGCTCGGCACCAATGCCTTCGACACTGTCTATGACCAGATCGGCGAAGTGCGCCGCATTCTGACAGGCCTCGGCTTGCACGAGGCGCAGGGACAAACGTTGGTGGCGAAGTCAGAAGTGAGAAGCCAGAAGCCAGAAGAAATCGTCGCGCTAGCCAATCCGCTAAGTGCGGACATGGACGTGCTGCGGCCGAGCTTGCTGCCGGGCTTGATCCATTCGTTGCGACACAACGTGAGCCGGAAAAATTACGACGTGGCGCTGTTCGAGATTGGCCGCGTGTTCACCCACGTCAACGGCCAGACCAAAGAAAACCGCAGCGTGGCTATCGCTATCACCGGGCAACGCGCCCTGCCCTTCTGGAGCGGCAGTGACCGCGACGCGAAATTTGATGCCTATGATTTGAAAGGCCTCGCGGAAGAACTGCTGGAACAATTCGGATTGCGCGGCATTGTCTTCACCAAACGCGCGGAAGCCACCGCGCTGTTGCTGGAGTCCGCCACGGTGGCGCTCGGCGGGAAATTACCGCTGGGTGAACTCGGGCAATTGCTGCCGCCGCTGGCCAAAAAATATGATTTGCGCGACGCGGTGTTCCTCGCGGAATTTAATCTGGACTTCCTAATCGCCCGCCGGAATCCGGCGAAAGCGTTCAAGCCTTTGCCGTCCTTCCCCGCCAGCCGCCGCGACGTGGCGATGCTGGTCCCCGAGGCGGTGACGCACGAAGCGGTGCTGGCCACCGTCAAGCAGGCCAAGGCGGCGAATCTTGAAAGCGTGGAACTCTTCGACGTGTTCCGCGGCCAAGGCGTGCCCGCCGGACAAAAAAGTCTGGCGTATGCCTTCACCTACCGGGCCGCCGAAAAGACGCTGACGGACGCCGAGGTGAACACCGCGCATGGCAAAGTGCTGGATTCGCTGAAGACACAATTGCAGGCAGAACTGCGGGCATGACACGCGAGCGGACCATTTCCCGTGTTGAATTTGCTTTCGCCCCTGCGCCGCCTTTGCTAGAAAGTCGGCGTGCGTAAACTCCTTTTAGTTCTTAGTTTCTGGCTTAGCCTCGTCCTCGGTGCCGCCGCGGCGGAGACGTTGACACTGGTAGACGGCGCCGCGCTGTCCGGTGACATCGTCAAAATCGAAGATGGAGGCATGTTGCTGCGCGTTTCCGGCGAAGTGTACACCAACATCTCCTGGGGCAAACTTTCGCAGTCGTCGTTGAAACAACTCACCACCAATCCCAAAATTAAACTCCTCGTAGAACCGTTTATCGAACCGGACCCGTCGAAAAGACCAGCTCCAGCAGTCATCCAGACTAAAGACGTTTCACGATTAAACTTTCCAAAAAATCCCTCGCTGCTGGGCGGCTTGGTCGGCTCGCCAGTTGGTTTGGTTATTCTGCTCGTGCTGTATTTGGCCAATCTGTTCGCAGCCTTTGAAGTGGCGGTGTTTCGCGCCCGTCCGCTCGGTAAGGTGATCGGCCTCGCGGCCCTGCTGCCCATCATCGGACCGTGCATCTTTCTGGCCATGCCTGTCAAGATGGACAAGCCAGCCGAAGCAGCCACCGGCGACGGCGTGACGCCCGGCGCTCCGGTCAAGACTGAGGACGACATCCAAATCGTAGATGCCTCGTGGAAGAAAGAGGAAAAAAAGGAAGCCAAACCGCAGGTGTTTGCGCGGGGAAAATACACTTTCAACAAGCGTTTTCTGGAAACCAAATTCGCCGGCTTCATCGGCGAATTGAAAGGCGAAGGCAAGACCTACACCATGGAAGTGCGAACCGCCAAACAACTTTTATCCATCGAGCGCATCCAGCAAATCACCGCGAACGAAGTCATTTTTGAAACCGTGCAGAGCGGTCAAGTTGTTGTGCCTTTTGGCGATTTGCAGGAAATCACGCTCAACCCGAAAAAAGTAGAGTGAGTTTTTGGCCGGCGTGGCTGCGAGTCGATGGATTCAACCTCGGGCGATTTTTTGCCAGAGCATTTTGGAAGAATTGCGGTTGGCCAAGTCGATAATCCAATCGGATTCCCAAACAGCATGACACCATTGCGAATCATTTTTTTTGGCACGGCGGAACTTTCCTGCGCCAGCCTGCAAGCCCTCGCGCACGCCCCACAATTCCACGTCGTCGCCGTAGTCACGCAACCGGATAAACCCAAAGGCCGTGACCTCAAACTGCAACCGTCGCCCGTCAAAGTAGTCGCTGGCGAGTTGGGCTTGCCTTTGCTGCAACCGAACAAAGCGCGCGACCCCGGCTTTCTGACCGAGTTGGCCGCGCTTCAGCCGGATCTCTTCGTCGTGGTGGCGTACGGCCAGATTTTACCTCAAAAGCTGCTTGATTTGCCTCGCCACGGCTGCCTGAACGTCCACACCTCGCTCCTGCCGCATTATCGCGGCGCGGCGCCAATTCAATGGGCCATCGCCGATGGTCAGGCGGAAACTGGCGTGACGATCATGAAAATGGACGCCGGTCTGGACACCGGACCAATTTTATCCGTTCGCAAAACAGCAATTCTGGCCAGCGATGATTCGCAAATTTTGCACGACCGGCTGGCGCAGTTGGGCGCGGAACTTTTGGTCGCCACGATTCCCGATTATGTTGCCGGAACAATTTTGCCGCAACCGCAGCCAGCCGCCGGTTCCACATACGCGGCTAAAATTAAAAAAGAAGACGGTCAGATTGTCTGGAGCCAGCCGGCGGAGCAAATCTGGAACCGGTTGCGCGCGTTCACCCCGTGGCCCGGCGCGTACACTTTTCTTCCCGGCGAAGGTAAAATGCCTTTGTTAAAAATTTGGAAAGCGGATGTGACGGAAGGCGTCGGCACGCCCGGCACCATCCTCACGGCGGATAAAACCGGCCTCGTCATCGCGTGTGGCAGCGCGGCGTTACGCGTCCATGAAGTCCAGCGCGAAGGCTCCAAACGAATGGCGGTCGAATCGTTTCTGGCCGGTCACCCGCTGCAACCTGGTGACCGGCTGAGGTAAGTTGCCAAGGTCTCATTTTGCTATGGCTGCAACCGGTAAAATAAAAACGCCCTGACACCGTCCGGCATCAGGGCGCTGGCGCAAAATTGGCAAAATTATTTTTCCTGACCTGTCAACCCGGCTTTTTGCAGCGCGTCAAAAACAACTTTGTCGTTGAAATCGCCGGTCACTTCAAAAGTTTTGGCACCTTTGGCGGCAGTGTTGCCAGTGACACCCGACACCGTCGCCAGCGCTCCGGTCACCGCCTTGACACATTTTCCACAACAAAGATGCACGTCGGCAATTTTGAGTGTCTGAACTTTTTGATTTTTGGCACCGGCTTCAGCATTCAGTTTGATGCTGGCATCGGTAGTTTTTCCAAAGTATCCCGCCGCCACCAACGCGTATGCGCCTTTTTGCACCGTCGCCGTGTCTGGTCCGGTGAGAACCACGCTTCCGGCATCTTCATCCACTTTCGCCGTCAAGCCCGCCACGGCGGCCGCTGCTTTGGTCACGCCTTTGACGCAGGACGGACAGCATAAATGCACATCGGTGATGGTTACGGTGACATCGGCGGCGTGGCTTGCGAGTGTTAAAGCGAGCGCGAAGGAAGTTAAGATTATTTTCATGTGTTTGATTTCTTATTGTTTTCGACTTTTAGAGTTAAGCTGCTTTCGACCGAAAAGCAAATGCGAATATTTCCAAACGACGTAATTAATTTTCAGCCGGCCATTAAGCAACACCGCAGTAAATGCTCATCGGCCCGGACGGTGGGCTTCCGCGCGGAAAATTCGCAGCCGACCGTAATCAATTTTTCCGCCCAGCTTTTCAAACACCGCCGTCAGGCTGCCATAACCCAAACGGGCAAACGCGTCACGCACGAGTTCAAGTTCAGCGGGACTGAAAAATCGTTCCAGCGCCACTGGTTCGCCGCGTTCAATACCTTCGGCCAGGTGGCCCAAAATGGTGGCCGGCGTCACTTCCCGCTCGCGGGCAATTTGTTCCACACTGTGGCCGGCGCGAAACCGGCGGATGGTCTCGCGCGCGGAATCGCCCAAACTCCCGCGCGCTGCGGGCGGAGTGGCGGCGAAGGAATCATCTGCAAATACCTGACGCGCATTCGTCTGCAAATACGCAGCGATTTCGCCGAGAAAGAGTTCACCAAACTCGCGCAATTTCTTTTCGCCGACGCCGCTGATGCGCGCAAAATCGCGTTCGTTGGCAGGATAATTCCGGGCCATTTGCCGTAACGCCACGTCGGAAAAAATGATATAAGCCGGCACATCGCGCTCATCCGCCAGCGTCTTGCGCAACGCGCGCAGCCGCTCAAATAAGCTCTCGTCGCAGGTGATTTCGCCGACGTGATGCATCGGCGTCGCCGGTGCCACCGCTGGTTTGGTAAGCGTGATTTTCCGGCGATCTTTCAGCGCAGCCCCGCCGAGGTTCGTCAATTCCAGCACGCTGAATTTTTCGGTCGTCTGCCGAAGCAACCCAAGCCGGACCAGTTCACGTCCGATAGCCGCCCATTCCGGCCGGCTGTGTTCCCGACCAATGCCGTAAGTAGAAAGTTGCGCGTGCTCCCACTTGCGAATTTTTTCCGTATCCGCGCCAGTCAGCACTTCCACGACGTGGTTCAAGCCTGCGCCAAAACCATTTTTTTCGCGGATGCGATAAACGCACGAAAGAAATTTCTGCGCCGCCAGCGTGCCGTCGAAGGTGGCGCGCGGCGAGAGACAATTGTCACACGCGCCACAATCGGTCTCGGAAAAAGTTTCCCCGAAATACGCCAGCAGTTCAACGCGGCGGCAAACCGAGCATTCCGCGTAGTGCACCATTTGCTGCAACTGCTCACGCGCAATTTTTTGCTCCTGCGGATCGGTTTTTTCTTCAATGAATGCAGTCTGTTTCACCACATCGCCGGGACTAAAGAGCAGCACGCATTCGCCCGGCAAACCATCGCGGCCCGCGCGTCCGGTTTCCTGGTAATAGCCCTCAATATTTTTCGGCAAATCGTAATGAACGACGAAGCGGACGTTTGGTTTGTTGATGCCCATGCCAAAAGCAATTGTGGCGCAAACCACGCGAATGTTGTCGCGAAGAAACAATTCTTGATGGTCGCTGCGTTCCTTCGGCGTGAGTCCGGCGTGATACGGCCGCGCGCGGACGCCGTCCTCGGTGAGATTGGCCGCGACTCGCTCAGCCGATTTGCGCGACTGGCAGTAAACGATGCCGCTTTCTTTTGGCCGTGCGCGAAGAAAATCGAGCAACTGGTCGTAAGGTTGGTTTTTCGGCAGCACCCGGTACGTGAGATTGGGGCGATTGAAGCTGGCGACGTAGCATTGCGGTTCGCGCAATTGTAAATGCGCGACAATATCCTCGCGCACGCGGCCGGTCGCGGTGGCGGTGAGCGCCATGAACGGAACTTGCGGAAATAATTTTCTCAGCTCGGCCAGTTGGCGATATTCGGGACGAAAATCGTGGCCCCATTCGCTGATGCAATGCGCCTCGTCCACCGCAATGAGTCGAACATTCCAGCGCTGCAAATCCGCCAGAAAACCGGAGAGCATCAGCCGCTCCGGCGCAACGTAGAGCAGGCGAAATTCACCATGGTGCAAACCCCGCAAACGCTGGCGTGATTCTTCGGCGGCCAGCGACGAATTCAGAAACGTAGCCGCCACGCCGGCGGCTTGCAGTGCGTCCACCTGATCTTTCATCAAGGCGATGAGGGGCGAGACGACGACTGTCAGCCCGTCGCGCACCAGCGCCGGCAGTTGGAAGCACAGTGACTTCCCGCCGCCCGTTGGTAACAGCGCGAAGACGTCGCGCCCCGCCAGCGCATCGCGGATGATTTCTTCCTGCAACGGACGAAACGAAGTGAAGCCAAAATATTGCTTCAACAACGGCAGCAATGCGGGCGCAGCGGATTTCACGGCAGCAGGAATGGCCGGCGGACGGTGGATTTTCAATGCCTTACGCCTGCCCCAGCTTCTTAGATTTTTCCGCCGAGGCGCGGACGGCACTCATCACGGTCGCGCGCAGTTGGCCTTTTTCCAATTCGTAAATTCCCTCAATCGTCGTGCCGCCGGGACTCGTCACCTGATCTTTCAACACGCCCGGATGCTGGCCGGTTTGCAATACCATTTTAGCGCCGCCCAACACCGTCTGCGCCGCCAACTGCGTCGCCACGTCACGCGGCAAACCAGCCGCCACGCCGCCGTCGCTCAAGGCCTCGATAAATTGATAAACATACGCCGGCCCGCTGCCGCTCAAACCGGTGACGGCATCGAGCAAACTTTCTTTAACCGCCACCGCGAGGCCGACGGCGGACAAAAGTTTTTTTGTCAATTCGCCATCAGCGGCGGTCGCATTTTTGCCGAGCGCAAACCCGGCGGCCCCGGCGCCGACCAAGGCAGGCGTGTTGGGCATCACGCGGATGACCCGGGCGCCAGCGGGCAGCGCGGCTTCCAATTTCGCCAACGGCAAACCGGCGGCGATGGAAACAAGCAAATGTTTCGGGGAAAAATGGCCGGCAATTTCCGCGAGCGTTTCTGCTGCCTGATCCGGCTTGGTAGCGAGCAGTAAAACCGTCGCGCGTCGCGCCACTTCCAAATTCGTTGCAAAAGTCGCCGCGCCGGTTTCGGCTGCAAACTGCTGCCGCGCGGTGGGAAAGGGATCTGCCGCGATCAATTGCGATGCCTTGACGAGCTTGGCGTTCAGAAAGCCGCGGGCGAGCGCGGTCGCCATTTTGCCCGCGCCGAGAAAACCGATGGTTAATTGCGTTGCCATGCCCGTTTTGTAGCAGTCGGCGGCGCAAATCGGAAGCCGAATTCGCGGCTTGAATTCAGCGCGTTGAAAGTTATCCTGCTGCCGTTGTAAAAATGTCGAGCCACCGCAAATCATGGGATTCGTTTGAAGCCATGCGCGCTGCCGCGCAGGAAGGCGATGCGCAGGCGCAATGCTACCTCGGCGTCTGCTACCAAAACGGTCAGGGCGTGGAGCAAAATTACACGGAAGCGGTAAAGTGGTTCCGGCGCTCCGCCGAGCAAGGCGATCCGGTGGCGCAATGTTATCTCGCCGTCTGCTATCTAAACGGCGCCGGCGTGCCGCAGGAATTTGGCGAGGCAGCGAAATGGCTCCGCGAGGCAGCGGAACAAGGCGATCCCGCCGCGCAATTTAATCTCGGCATGTTGTACGAAACCGGTCAAGGCGTCGCACAAAATTATGCCGAATCGGTGAAGTGGTATCGCGAAGCGGCAGAACGCGGCTATCCGGCGGCGCAATTTAATCTGGGTGTGTTTTACGAAAACGGCCAAGTGGTGCCGCAGGATTTCAAGACGGCCGCCAAATGGTATCTCGCCGCCGCTGAACAGGAACTCGCCGAAGCCCAGTGCAATCTTGGTCTGTGTTACCAGAACGGTCGCGGCGTGCCGCAGGACACTTCCTCCGCCGTGCAGTGGTTCATCAAGGCCGCGCGGCAGGGCAACAAAGATGCCCAACACAATCTCGGCTTGCACTACGCCGCTGCTGAAGCCGCTCAGGACGCCGAAATTTAATCAGCTCGCCAGTTCCGCGAGCTTGGCCGCCGCCGCGCCGGCATCAATGGTTTTCTCCGCCAGCTCCCAGCCTTCTGCCAGCGACCGCGTTTTGCCCGCCACAAACAAGGCCGCGCCGGCATTGAGCAACACCGCGTCCCGCTTTGGGCCGCGCTCGCGGCCGCCCAAAATTTGCCGCGTGATTTCGGCGTTCTGAAGTTTGTCGCCGCCGAGCAAATCCGCCAGTTGCGCCGGTTGGATGGGAAAATTTTCCAGCGCCAAGTTTGAGCTGGTGAAACCACGTTCCTGATAAAATTCCGCCACCACATTTTCGCCGAGCGTGGACAGTTCATCAATACCCGCCGGCAACGCCGCTTCCGGGACGGGCACTTGACCGCTCACAACCATCCCGCGCCGGACGCCGAGTGCTTGCAAAACTTTAGCCAGCGGCGCGCACCAGTCCGCTCGCGGGACGCCGACAAGCGTGGCGGACGGCCGCGCGGGATTCAGCAGCGGACCGAGAAAATTAAAGAGGGTCCGCCGGCCGCGTTCGGCACAAAGCTTGCGCGCGGCGGCAATATTTTTGAAAGCCGGATGAAAATTCGGCGCGAACAAAAAGACAAAGTTTTTTTCGCGCAATGTCTGGGCAGCTTCGGTAGGCGATAAATTAATGCGAATGCCGAGCGCTTCGAGCACATCCGCGCTGCCAGACTGCGAGGTGACGGCGCGATTGCCGTGTTTGGCGACGGTCACGCCGGCGGCTGCACAGAGGATGGCCGAAGTGGTGGAAATATTGAACGTGCCCAGCCGGTCACCGCCGGTGCCGACGAGATCGAGAATTTCACGCGACTCGCGCCAGTTTTTATCAATCGGCAACGCAACTGATTTTTCGCGGAGCGCGCCGGCGAAGGCGGCAATTTCCTCCGGCGTCTCGCCTTTTTCTGCCAGCGCGATGAGAAAATCCGCCTTGTCCGGAGCGCCAATGGTTTCATTCGTCAACTCCGCGACGGCGAGAGAAATTTCTGCCGCCGCCAGATTTTTTCCGGCAGCGAGTTGATGGGTGAGACTTGCCAGCACGAGAAAATCAGGCCAGCGCTTGTTTGACGGCGGCAATGATGAAATCCTGTTCCGCCTCGCCGAGAAACGGATGCATCGGCAGGCTGATGACTTCG
>TBL_comb47_HYPODRAFT_10007820_pt1 | contig 11113 bp, 6 predicted proteins | sample TroBogypolimnion_40_FD_10682 | JGI IMG/M metagenome (IMG submission 10682) | reverse complement strand
CACCGGTATACTGGTATCGCGTTTGAATTCCATATTGGTTAGCCCATTTGGTCCACCTCTTCACAAATTCAAGATGCAGGAAAGCAATCGTTGCGCGATAATCGTGCCACAATCTGATATTTTCAGGTGTGCCGCTTTCACTTAAGAACTGGTGCATATAAGGTTGTACATCATAGCCATTGTATTTTCTGAATGTTTCAAAAAATTCGGGAGTAGTGCCAATCCGACCTTCATACGAATCGCAATAAACTGCCCGTGGATGAAAGTCTCCCATTTTATGAAACATCTCGTCGATTGGTCCGGTTAAATTTTTGAAAGCTTCGGGAGAATAATAATCAAAAACAAGCCCCTTATTGACTTCCGAAGCTACATATACCTTAAAGCCAGTATACCCCATACGGGCAACCAATATTTTACACTTTCCGACACCTGGAAGATGCCACACCGGATTGCCATTTTCCATCGTTGGTTCAATGACTTGTGCCGGTTCCGACTCTTTTTTCACGTCATAGTTTTCGGCACCAATTGAATTTTTCAGAAGGGTAACCAACTTTATCGGATCCTTGCCCGCCTCATCGGATAACGTTACCGGATGGTCTGTAGTAAGGTTAAAGTTTAGAACTTCCAGGCGCCAGTCACGTTCTCCATTATCTTTGGTTACCCAGTTTCCGCCAATGGGCCAGCCGGCACCGATAGTAATATCACACAACATATCAAGATCCCTGGCTTTTGACAAGGTGAATTTTAAAACCTCATCCCACCGGCTCGAAAGGAATTTTATGGGCGGCACCGTTGGATTTTCATATCCATATAAAGGACAAATCGTTACGCCTCCAAAACCCGCTTTTTTCAGCATAATCAGTTGTCTTTCTATTTCTGCTTCGTTAACAGAGCTTCCCATCCACCACCAGAAACACGATGGTTTTGCAGTGACAGAAATATGATTCCATCCGAATGGATGATTACCAACGACTTTATGAACATCACTTATACAAAAGCCAGAGAGAGCTACCCACATGAAAAAAAGAAAAATAAGTATTCTCATTGTATTGAATTTTAAATATTTTCACCTATACCCTTGGCTGTATTAACCTGATCTATAAACTGAAAATAGTACGTTCCTGATTTATTACAACTCTCTTACCCAAATATTGCGAAAAGTAACTGTACTGCCATGTTCCTGAATTGCAATTCCACCCTTTGTTTTCTGTTCTACCCTTGCCCCGGCTGTTAACCCGTATATGATCGCATTATTCTGGACCAGAATACCATTAAACAATACCGTGACCCTTGGATTGGTTCGATATGAACCATCCGGATTGAAGGAGGGAGCTGTAAAGATAATCTCAAACGTATTCCATTCGCCAGGTTTATGCATAGGATTTACTAAAGGCGCATGTTGGGTGTAAATTGAACCTGCATAGCCGTTGACATGGAATTTGTTGAAGTTCTGGTAAGTTTCCAATATTTGGATTTCGTATAACCCGTGGAGGAAGATGCCGCTATTGCCACGCATATTATCCGGGCCTGTGATATCCTCAGCGAATTTGAATTCGACATGTAGTTGGAAATCTGCAAACTCTCTTTTGGAATAAAGGTACCCTGAGCCTGGGAAACAGGTGATCGTACCGTCTTTTATGATCCATTTTGGGTTGCCTTTCCATTCCGAAAAATCTTTTCCGTTAAACATGGAAATGGCATCTGAAGGGGCAGCAACACCGCCGTCTTTTGAAATTTCACCGGTTGCCACCACCTTAGGCCGGGGATTGTCATAATAGTCAAGAATAGGAAATTGTGCGAAACAGATAGAACTCTTAAAAACCGCTAAAACCAGTATTACGATACTAAAAATTGACCTTTTCATAATTGTATGTTTTTTGTTATTAATTATTCCTGAAAATTTGAAAAGCATTTGTTATTTGCCATTCATCCTTCCATTCCAACCATGGGATGCCATTTTTAAACTGAATTGGTAGCCACACATATCTCCCATCAATAGCGTTTTTTGGATTCCACCGGTCTGCCATGAAGATGAAGGCGTCTTTTTTGCCCTGAATGGGTAAAATGAAGGTACTCTGTGAATGGAATGTTTTATCCTCATCGTCTCCCACACAGGGATTACCTAACTCTGTCCAAGGGCCCCATATTGAGGGCGCACTGGCCAGGCGCGCAGCATTTGGATCCCATCCTGTACAACCAGATCCTATAAAGAAATAAGTCTTATTAGATTTTTTAAATATCGATGGGGCTTCCATGTACCTATTCGTAAACACATAGGCATATCGGCCGGAACAAGAAAGGAAGTCATCTGAAAGCTCTGAAATCTGGATTGTGCTATTTTCCTCCGAAGTGTATATTTGGTAGGCCTTCCCATCATCATCGACGAAAAGGGTCATGTCGCGCGCCATCTGCCCACCTTTAAAGTCACGCCCAATGAGGTTAAGCGTGTCAGGATGATTAGGTAAACATTTGCTGCCTCCGCAATAGCTCGACCTGACATCCGGAGATACAGGCAGCTTATGAAATGGCTTTGCATTGATGGGCCAATGCCCTGCATTGGGACGAAAGCTCCGGATATAGTTGAACGGCCCTATGGGTTTACTGCTGACAGCAACGCCCGACAGGGCAGAAGAGTAGCTGGTTTCCTTCAGCTCCAAATGAAACCACATCACAAACATTTTGGTCTTAGCGTTATATATTACCTTTGGTCTTTCAAGGATACAGCCCCTCGCAATATCGAACCGTTCGTTACCTTCATCCACTTTTAGTGCAATACCTTGATCCTTCCAGTTATACAGGTCTTTCGAAGAGTAAACATGTACGCCTACTTGAGCCGTATTTCCAGTTTCCCCTGCTACCTTATGCTCGCCGTACCAGTAGTAGGTACCCTTATGGAAAAGTATACCGCCACCATGAGCATTGATATGTTTCCCGGCATTATCTAACCAAATTTCACCCGGAGTAAAGGACTGTAAGTGCTTCTGACCAAAGCCATGCATTGCAAAGCACAGCAGAAGGAGGCAAGAACGGGATATTTTTTTTCCCATAAGAACTTAAAATTTATGTGAAATATGATATAAAATCTGTTCTTCAATTCTAATCTATAAATATTTATACTGGGGACAAATATTGTTATAACTCCATTTCTCCCTCATTTTTCTTTTCCTGAATTTATCGGCTTCGGGGTCATTAACAAAGCTCTCATTTTGTGGATTCCATTCCACTTTGCGGTTTAGTTTTAGTGCTATATTTCCACAATGCAGAAGCGTGCTGGTGCGATGTCCTGATTCGGGGGTATAAATTGCTTTTCTTCCGGCTTTGATACTTTCAAGAAAATCAATATGCTCGCCAGCAGCAGTCGGTAAAACAACTTTCTTTTCGGTTATGTTGAGAATTTTCTCATTGCTTGCAGCCAATTTATTATTCCAGCCAATCGATTCTACCCAGGCATCTTCGCCTTCGAGCCGTATTGATTCCTTCCCTATTTTAATCCGCATGGTTACATTGTTCGCATATTTATAGAGTAAATCAAATTGATAAGCGGTATTGAAAATGCCGTCATTGTAATAAAGTGTTTCGCCCATTGGGGCAACTTCAGTCGGTCCGGAGAACTCATTCCCCGAAGCCAACTGTGCTGTATCGCAGTAGTGAGCGCCCCAATCACCCAGGATACCCCCGGAAAAAGCGTCGTACCACCTCCAACTGAAAAATGTACGGGCATATATATACGGAATTTCCGGCGCCGGGCCCAGCCACAAATCAAAATCCAGATCTTTAGGTGGGGTGGTTATCCTAAGTTCGTTTTTAGGCAAATCCCACAAGGGAAGTGAAATTTCGATATGTTTGAGTGCACCTAACCGGCCATTCACTGCGATCTCAGCCATTTCGTGATAGACGGGCCTGAAACGGTCCTCGATCGAAACCTGGTAAACCACACCGGTTTTGTTGATTACATCGCAAAGCAAACGCCCCTCGTCGATTGTCAAAGTTGGTTTTTCGCAGCAAACGTGCTTCCCCTTCAAGGCGGCCATTATGGTGATGGGAACATGCCAGTGATCGGGCGTTGAAATCTGAACAGCATCGATGGATTTGTCTTCGAGTAACTCCCTGAAATCCTGATAAACTTTACAATCTTTTGATTTATAGGTATTATCGACCAGATTTTTGGCACTCGTAGCCCTTCTCAGGCTGACATCACAAACGGCAACAACGCGGCATAATGCCGGATATAGAAGATACTGTTTCAGATTCCACTCTGTTCCGTGCGAACCAACGCCTATCATTCCGATAGTAATCAACTCATTTGGCCTCTTATTTGAGCATGATAAATTTAATGGTATGATGGATGCTCCCGCAACGACTATACCCGAATTTCTGATAAAGGTTCTTCTTTGCATAATTATTTTGTGTTTTATTAAATATTCATTTTGACATCCGAAATATCTGTTGAGACATCATTTTTACGCATATGATCAAGCCGGGTATTGGTTTTTTCAAAACGGCTGTTGATGATGCTCACTTCGGGTGTCCAGGTAATGTTTTCTATCACCTGCCCGGTTTCCACACCTTTAGGAAGTGCCTGTTCAAGTTTCATTTCACGCGTGATTATTAGTGTTGCACCTTTAATTACTGCATTGGCAACATGTTGAAGTGTCTGCGGATTGATGAAAGCGCCGGAGTTGTCGCGGTAAGGGTCGCGAATTGTAAATATATTTCCAGCATGAAAATTAGTTTTCGGAAAATTTCCTTTAAAAGTAACTTCCCTGCAACCGGTTTGTGTGGCCCGAATTGCCAAGAATGGCTTGAATGAGATGGATTTCGTCACCCCTGTATTCGGTTCGCAGCAAATGGTGAGGTAGACATTGCTTTTCCAGCCTTCCAACAGAAAAGCGATGTTCTTCACCTTGGAAAGGGTGTCGTTTTCGGTTGAATTCGAAATATACAATTCTTTCTTAAAAGCTCCATCGGGCCATATATCGATGCGCCCGGCTGGAAGTTGCAGGATTATACCGAATCTGCCGGCACAGCTTTCAATTGCTTTTCTGATAAAAGGAGCCGCATTCGTAAAACTATTTGGCTTTACACCAAAATCAGTGGCCAGAATCCTTGTCTGGCCAGATAATGTCACCGATCCTATAAAAGTTGTCAGCAGCAAAAACAGCCATTTCGACATGTTTAATTTTTTACTTTTCATTTGTTGTAATTTTTGTCAAGTACTAAGTTTACTCAATTAAAACATTAAAAATCACTGCAAAATAAACTCTTCAGGAGCATAAGCTTTCAAATTAATAACCAATTTCCTATCGACAATTTCAATTGGATTACCTGTTATTGTTCCCCTTAAATTTACGGGGATTGCTTTTACAACTTTCATTCCTTCAGGTAAAGTAATTGTCAGAGGGCCAGATGTTCCAGTCTGCTCCCAAACCCGGATAACTGTGCCTTCTTTACTATTAAAATTTGCTGATAAAAGAACTCCTTTTCTGGAAAGCGCTATTCCAGCCTTTTCTGCCGGTAGTTTTCCTGACTCTCCATCAGCATATCCTACAATAACAGGATTTCGAGCTTCAGTTGTGGAAACCACCAGACTTGAATCGTTGAGGTTGTCAGTGGCCCAGATTCTGACCCTTGATGAAAACGAACCCTTTATCCAGTATGGAAAGTTAATCGTCCACAGATTGTTGAACATACTAACTAAAGCCAGTGGCTCTTTAGGTACATAATCGGGGTCAATGGTGCAGAGACCCTTACTTCCGAAACTCATGATGCCATGGTCAAGGGGGCAAATTGCAATCCCTCTGCCGGAATTGTCAGCAATCATGGCGCCAGTGTTCACATAACCGTAGGTGCGGTTACTCCCCCGCGCAAAGTCTTTGACCGGATCCGCGATGGCCCCCAATCGTCCAATGCGGAATTGGGGATCTGGCGCATTTACCGGCAAATAAACAGACCCGGATTCAGGCCAGTAGTCGGGCTTTTTGTTGTCGAGTTGCACTTTTATCTCAAACCAGGGAAAATCGTTTGGCAGCGTAATGGTAGTTGTAATATCCGACTGGATAATTCCGGAGGCGCGGGCAGTCAGCACCGCTTCTTTTATCGTTTGGTTATTACGGATGATCAAAGACTGAAAAACGGGTACTGCCGATTGATAGGCAGGTGTTGAAGGCAGGTCGGAACGGATATTCCAGCCCGAACAGCACTTGCCATTTGAGCCATATACCGTATTAAGGTGACTACAGCCAAAATGATAGCGCTGATTCTGTTCTTTGTCAAACCGTTCATAATAATATTGTCCGAAAGCATATTTCGAACTTGCATTTACAAGCTCCCTGCCGCTTTTTTTCTCCGTAACCGATACAATTCCACCTCGTTTACGGTCAATTTTGATTTTCAGGTAACTATTTTCAAGTATTGCTGTTTCTGCATCTTTTATTTTGCTTTGGGAAATTTTATTTGAAAGCCGATATGATTTATAGCCACAAGCGGGTATATCTTTTGCCAGCAACTTCTTCCCTCCACTGTTTGGTATTTCGACCAAAGAACTTCTTTTCCACGGCAGCGGATTATATACAACCATTCGTTCACCCTCCATGTTCACATTTCCGGCAAGCTGTTTCATCGCTTGTAATGCCAATGAATCAGTTATTGCTGATGATTTATGGATATAATCAGCATGGTCCTTCCAGGTCTTCTCCAACCAGATGCAATTCTTGTTGGTTTTAATATAATCGCCGAACTCTTTTATTTCGTAGGCATTTTTCCCTGCCAGGTTACGTGCTCCGCCCCAGGTGTGTTCGCCATACATTAAACTTCGCTCATGTGCTGTAAACAAATCTTTTTGAATATCTGCACGGGGCAAGCCCCACGAATGCAGATGAAGGTCAAGTATTTCAACTGAGCTTAGTTTGTTGCGGGTTGCATGGGCCATTGCTTCTTCGACAGGCATAGTCCCCATTCCATGAATCCAGCAATCGGGCATATCTTCTTGGACAACAGGCACTTTTGTGCCGGTTTTTTCTTCTTTAAAAATAGCATCTGCAAAGTCTTCCATCTTTCCAAAACGGACCTTCACCCCCGGCATATTTTTTTTTGCTTCATTCAGTAAATTTTCAACTTCCTTGCTGGAAGGGGGTCCTGCATTGTCAGTTGCCACAATCAATGCCAGCCAATTTTTGTAAGGCCAGTCTTTGGGGGGATATAAGCCATGCCCAAACTCGCAATCGGAGCCGTAACCCTGCGTATGCATGGTAAGAAGTTTGGATCCGTCCGGCCCTTGCCAGTAATAAAGTAATGGAACATCGGGCCTTTCGTTGCAGGGATTTACACCGATATGGAGAAAATCGATTCCTGCATTTTTCAGCAGTGTTGGCAATACCCAGGAATGACTCGGTACATCAGTCATTTTTCCGGAACGGGACAACGGCACACCGACCTCTTCGCTGATTATTTTGTTTAACGATAAGCCAAAGACGAGGTCTTCCAGTTCGAGGCTTTCAGTTTGTACCGTTACAGGAAGCCCATGGACAATCAGGCTCCCTTTCCTCATGGCATTGACAACTCTCGATTTCCGCAATGAATCCTGCCCTTCCCACAATATCTGGTAAGCTACCCAGGAGGGGATTGTCCAGGCAAACCGTTTCTCAGCAGGCAGTTTGTACGATTCATCGATCAATCGGAGGGCATTGTCAATCATGCTGGTACGGTAAGTATTCACAATCTCTGGGGCAGGATGGGTAAATCCGATATCGAAATGGGATTTGAAAGCGACAATAATTTCCTCCAGTTGGGTGCCTGCCAAAACAGCATCGCCTCCATTTTTTACGGTCTCAGGTGTATGAACATCCAATTCGGAGTACCATGTGTTGGTCCATTCAGGAGTTATACCCTTTTTTAATGTTGGTTTCACATCCCAAACAATCCATCTGAAATTGCCTATCAGACTTCCATTTTTATTTTTAATGTTTACGCCATAGCTTCCCTGCCATTCCTGTTTATCTCCAGCTGGACGGGTATCCACATCGGCAATCTTAATCCACCCATTTGCAAAAAGATTATCTAAATCCGGTTTTTCCAATGAACTTCCGTAAAGTGTATAAATCTGGGGACCCCGGGAACCGTCAAATTCGTTGCACCAGGTGGTGCCACCTACCGGACCATGTGCCGAATAGGAATTTATCATTGCTACTGGGATGACTTTACCGAGGTCCATAACAATTTTACCCCCATTTGCATTTCCATTTGTAAAACAAAAGAAATCGCGCAATAATCTGTTTTCCTGTGGCATAACGCCATTGTGCAATCCATCAGGCGATAAGCAGGAAGCGATTGGCTTATTACCAACAATGGTAATCTTTGAATTTATGGCTGCATCATTTCGTGAAGGAGGCATGATGGTACTAAAGTTCCACCCCTTGCTGATCTGTTCTTTTACTACAACAACCTGTGATTTAAGTTGTAATGCAGATAGGGCAAAAATTAAGATAATAAATCTGATAGACAAAGAGATATTGTTCATAAATCTGGTTTTTAGTGGAAGCAAATTACATTGTTTTGAATATACTATCTGCAATAAATTTTATATTTAAAGTGCTTTTATTAAAGACCCTTAAATCACTCTGATTCAAGAAGAAAAACAGCACTGTCGTAGGGTCTGGCAATGATTAGTTCCATGCCGGAATTCTTAAGAAACTTACCGTCAAGTAGCTGATCGTTACCCCAAAAATTATTTGCCTCCTTATTTCCCCAGGAACTATGAGGCACCTTATTCAGTTCTGTGATTTTATATTTTCGCTGCGAGTCAATTCCTTTAAGTTTCAGTGTCGGGAATTAGCCGGATATCCTTTAAATATATGACTGAATGTTTATTTCCTTTCTGGTCAGCTTCTGTTTTCACTCCGTCAAAGACCAGGTCTGTCATCAAACTTCCATCTGCATGAATTGCACAAATAGCCGGTTCATCCACCTGGATATTACCAAATGAAGGATAAGCATTATTATTATAAGGATCAGAAATTACAAATCTTAACTGATCTCTGTTTTGAAAACTGTCGTTTGGGAATACGCCGGGATTATTAAGTTTACTGCCATAATATTGAAATATCAAGCGCTTATTGGCATCCGTTGCATATACCAGCGAGGTATTGGCTGTCTCTATTGCAACCACCTGTGCGCTCGCCTTGGTGAAAAACATCAATAAAACGAAGGGGATGGTTGTAATTTTATAAATCATGATACTATTTCCAGGTTTCTAAGATTAGATTGGTTCATTCTATTTTAAATAAGCGGCACTTATCAAAGATCCTCAAAAATTAGCTTTACCGGCGTTGTAGCTCCAAGATTTATCCTGATCACTTTTCCACTTATGTTAAAGTCGACAAATGGAACCCTGCCATCCTTAGATAAGGCAAAAGCTTTCAGTTTTTTTCCAACAAATTCTTTTGGAAGTACCCATTCGAAAGTTCCGCCTGCACGACTGTAGGCATAAATTGCATTTCCACGCGGGATGAACCGCTCTTCATTATGCGCAACTATGGTCTCGCCATATTTAACTGTCAATTCATTGTCAATGATTGTCGTCACGGCTTCACCATAATTATATTCTATTCTCAGACCACGCGGCATCTGCTGATAATTGGTCATCTCACGTTCCAGATAGAAGTGATATAAAAACGTGCCTTCATAAATAACCTGCACGATCAAATTCCAGTCCTCCTGAAACGACATCGTAAGACCGGTGGGCGGGCACCATTTGTCCATCTCATTGTTCTTCCAGACAGCCGGGTCAATGGTTTTTTTGTTAAGTGTTTTATAGGATATATCCTGATGGATAGAGCTGCCCAGAGCATAGTCCATTCGGGTCAGATGCCCCATATGGCTCCCCCTGCCGCCACCAACCAGTTTGCGGTGCCAGATGGGTAGTGCACGCTGGGAGAAATCGCTGTGCCACATTCCGGCAAAAGCCTTGGTCAGATCGAAGGGTAGACCGTTTTGCCCTTCGGTAGTGAGGGTAACACCTTTACTCCTGAAATATTCGGCAATTGGTATGAGCCCTGCGATCAGCTCTTCATGCAAGCCAATCCCTTTTTCAGGGATATTTACTCCCACGCGTGTATTGTCTATCTGTAAGGTTTTCTGCAACTTAACGAACTTAAACATTTCGTCCAGCCGTTTGAATGCCTGTCCGCTTTCCACATCCAGACAGTGCGAAACCGATCCGTTGATGCCAAATTCAGACATATTGGAAAAAATAAATTTATCATCCCAGTGCAAGCTATTACGATAAGCATCATCGATATTGCTATGAAACGTAAGAAGGGCGTTGTGCTTCTTGCAGTATTGGCCCAACTGGCTGATCCCAAACGCGCCTCCGATATCAATATTGATGTCGCCGAACGAGGGGTAAAACGTATCATGTCCTTTATACTGCCATCCGACCAGGTGAGGAGCCTGTGGGATACCATCAGTTACATTTTCAATTGCTGAAACGATCTCTTCGGATTGTTTTAAAGTTGTTGCCACGCCAAAATCAGGAACAGCCAGGAAAACTTTATACCATAAAGTTTCAAAATAGAATTGATCAAGATCGGGGATACGCCGGTTTACCCATAAGGCATAATCGGCAAAGTCGGCACGATTATCCTTGTTAATATCCTGAAGGAAAACAACTTCAAATTGCAGTGGTTGCTGAATGACACTTCGAACCCGATACTGATAGGCATTCGGACCAATCTGATACTTTTTTTCGGGCGTAACATTGTGCAAATAGGGGAAAAGGGGGTAATTCCCAAAACCAAAAACAGCCAGTTCATCAGGTTTGAAAATTACACCATGTATGGATGCGAATTCGCCAGGCTTCGCTGTTTCGAGGGTTCCCATTTCATCAAAGGTCCACATTTTACCGCCACTGGTAGCATCAGGTGTGCCGGCGCGGAAACGCCAGTATTCATATTTTTTCTCGGTACAGGTAAGCAACGGAAGGTTTTTCCAGGCTACCGATGTGAGCTCTGACCTGGGGTCCTGAATATTCTTCAGCTGAAAGATCATCCGGTAGTCAACCAGCATAAAACATAAATCGAACCGGAACGACTTGCCGGGTATCGACATTTGGTAGGTG
>TBL_comb47_HYPODRAFT_10007819_pt1 | contig 11114 bp, 10 predicted proteins | sample TroBogypolimnion_40_FD_10682 | JGI IMG/M metagenome (IMG submission 10682) | reverse complement strand
CGGTATGTCAGCTGCCGGCTGCTGATGTTGACGCACTGGTAATCCGCGCCGGCCCAGCTGAGCGCATCGCCAATCTTCGGCAGCCATCCTTCCAGGCTGTCCGCGTGAATCTGCCAGACGGCGCTTTTTTCATGCTCGTCAAACTCATTGACCGCTTCGGAAATACCTCCTGTCATCGCCGCAATCAGATGTTTTTTATGTCCGGTAAATGTTACATCATAGATGGAGAATTCGACTGAATTGAATGCGATTCCGGTTACAATGCAGTCCGGATCTTCGGTATACCCTTGCAGATCCGCGACAGGCAGCCGGAACGGATCACCGATCTTTCCGGCCCAGTCCTCAACCTCCTGTCGAAAGCCTGGACGGTTCTCCTCGATATTCACTTCGTCGTCCGGTTTTACGCGCCAGATGCCGGTACGGGTAATTTTGCCGTCAGCGCCGATACTGAAATTTATATTTTTTTGATGTACTATTTTCATAAAAATTCCCTTTTTACTAATTAGTGATTTTGTCAACTTGTTCCGGCTATTTGAGCTGAAAAATACCTTAAAACCGGATTTTTAATTTCAGCAATCCTTCCGTCTTGATTTTGCCGTTATCGGAAATGGCGGCGAAATCCATGGAAACTTTGACTATCGCATAAAAACTTATTGCGGTTTCATCAACCAGTTTTCCCGGACCGCCGTACATCGGAAAAATTTCCGCGCATTCGATAAATTTCTGCATCACAAAATCACGGTCCGAGCTTTTCCCGTAAACGGTGGCGGTAAAAATTCTTTCCCCGGGTTCGTTGCGCAATTCTTCATTGATAATTGCAACCGCAAACCCGTCCGCCCCGGCGGGAAGACAGCCGCGGAAGATCTCCCTGTCCACAATTAATCCGGTCTTTCCGGCGATGAGTTTGTTCAAGGCTCGTTCCACGCTGACAATGTTGATGTTCGACATAAAAAATTTCCTTTTTACTAATTAGTAATTTTGTCAACTTCCATTAAACAACAGAAGTCAGGAGTCAGCGTTTGACTGCGGTATCCGCAGTTTAGGAAAAAGGAATAAGGAATTTGAAAAGTTTTTCAAAGGAATGAAAAGCGTAAGTCTCAAAGGAGCGAATGACTGCGGTATCCGCAGTTTTATCAAATAAGAAACTGACAAAGTGAAAAGATAAAAAGGCAAAAGTCTTAACATTAAAAAAGGATTTCTCTGTGCCTTGCTAACTCTCGGGTTAGTCCCGCGACTGCGGGATGCCTTTGTGGTTAAACTTCGAAGGCGCTGATAACTGCGAAAGACGATGGCGAATTGGCATTATGTCTTGAAAAAAGTTGAAAGACGCAGTTTTTTGTGCTAGTGTTCAGAATGTTTTATTTCTATTAAAAATACTAAAGAGAATATGGTGATAAAAAATGCAGCTTATATCCGATCAGATAAAGGGGTTTCTGGATAAATCATCCTGGATCAGAAAAATGTTTGAAGCCGGTATCGAGATGAAAAAGGAATTCGGAGCGGACAACGTTTACGATTTCAGCCTGGGCAATCCCGATCTGCCGCCGCCGGAAGGCGTCGGCCATGCGCTTTTCCGGATGTCCACCGAAATGAGCAAGCCGTTCGCGCTGGGTTACATGAACAATGCCGGTTATCCGGCAGTGCGCAAAACCGTGGCCAAGGGCCTGTCTGAAGAACAGGGTATGGAAATCCCGCCGGATAACATCATTATGACCTGCGGCGCCGCCGGCGCCATTAACATTTTTTTCCGTGCGGTACTGGAGCCGGGCGATGAAGTAATCTGTCCGGCGCCGTATTTTGTGGAATACGGTTTTTATGTCGGCAACTTCGGCGGAGTGCTGCGTCCGGTAAAATCCAAACCGTTGACTTTTGAACTGGATTTTGACGCGATAGAAAAAGCGTTCACGCCAAAAACCCGCGCCGTGCTGATAAATTCTCCCAATAACCCGACCGGGCAGATTTATTCCAGAGAAGATTTGGAAAAACTGGCGGCGATAATGACCAGGCATTCGGAAAAAACCGGACGTCCAGTGTTCATGCTGTCAGACGAACCATACCGTTTTCTGAATTATGACAATGTCGAAATTCCGTCCGTCTTCTCTATATATAAGTATAGTGTCATTGCCAGTTCTTTCTCCAAAAAATTATCGCTGGCCGGCGCCAGGATCGGCTATCTGGCGGTGAACCCCGCGATTGAAGACCCGAAAGACCTCATCAACGGCGCGATCATGACCAACCGCATTCTCGGTTTCGTCAATGCGCCGGCGCTGGCGCAGAACATTCTGCAGCATTCGATCGACTGCACGGTTGACATTGACATCTACCGTCAGCGGCGCGACGCCATGGCGGCGGTGCTTGATAACGCCGGCATCAAATATTCCATGCCGCGCGGCGCGTTCTATTTCTTCCCGCAGTCACCGGTTGAAGACGACAGCCTCTTCATCAAGGCGCTGGTTGAAGAACACGTGCTGGCAGTTCCCGGCGCGGGGTTTGGTTATCCCGGATACTTCCGCCTGACATTCTGCGTGGATATCAAAACCATCGTCAATTCAAAGGACGCTTTTAAGCGGGCGGTGGATAAGATATCAACCTGAGGGAATTGCAATAGAATCTAGAATCTAGAATAAAAAAGGAAAAGTTTGTCCACGAATTACACGAATGAACACAAATGAATATTTTGCTGCGAATTTGATTTTGCGTCGCAAAATAAACTCACAGCAAGTGCTTCTGTTTTATTAGTGTCAATTAGTGCCATTCGTGGATAAAAATGATTTCTCTGTGTCTTTGTGACTTTGTGGTTAAGTTTTAAAATAGAATAAAATCCGGATTTTAGTTCGAATTTCATTCTGAATTCTAGATTCTAATTTCTAAATTCCTGCAAAACTTAAGTTTTGCAATTGGTTCAGTACTTAAAAAATTACAATTTAGTGTTAAATTTAATTCGACAGTTTGAAAAATTACATTTTTGTAATATAATAGCATTATTCCTTTTATTTATTATAAGAGGTAATTGCAAAAGTAGTCAGAATAAATCCGGATTTTAGTTCGAATTTCATTCTAGATTCTTAATTCATGCAAAACTTAAATTGCTTTATTACGGATGTTTTAATGGACAGAAATAGAAATCTTGAAATGAATGTGCTGAATCAAATCAGCCATGTCATTGTGCATCAGAAGAATGTCTCCGCGCTGATGAAAGAGATTCTCGATATTCTATATCGGGAAATGGGGCTCAAACGCGGAACCTTCACGCTGCGGCGCGGCGATATTCTGTTTATCGAAGCGTCGCACGGCCTGAGCGATATTGAAATAAAACGCGGTAAATATCATATCGGCGAAGGCATCACCGGCAAGGTGGCCCAGCAGGGCAAACCGCTGGTCATTCCGGATATTTCCAAAGAACCGGAATTTCTCGACCGCACCCAGGCGCGCTCCTCCGATAAAAATATCGCCTTCATCTGTGTGCCGGTCATCCATGACGGAGAAGTCATCGGGACATTGAGCATTGACCGCGAAAAAAGCGTCGGTCTCGACCTGGACCGCGATTTAAACTTGATTGAAACCGTGGCCAATATCGTCGCCGATGCCGTCGCTGTAAGCTTTAAGGAACTTGAAGAAAGAGAAAAGCTGCTGGATGAAAACCGCAGACTGAAAATAGAGCTGGACAAAAATCTGCGTCCGGCCAATATCGTCGGCAACTGCAGCAGCATGCGCGCTATCTATGCGATGGTCGCACAGGTGGCGGACAGTTCCGCCACCGTCCTCATCCGCGGCAGTTCCGGCACCGGCAAAGAACTGATCGCCCGCGCCATTCATCAATCCAGCTCCCGCAAAGAAAAACCGTTTGTCGCTGTCAATTGCGCGGCGCTGCCGGAAAATCTGATTGAAAGCGAACTTTTCGGCCATGAAAAAGGCTCTTTTACCGGTGCCATCAGCCGGCGCACCGGCAGAATCGAAGCCGCCAGCACCGGAACGCTGTTCCTCGACGAAATCGGCGACCTCAGCCAGCCGGTTCAGGTGAAACTGCTGCGTTTTCTGCAGGAAAAAACCTTTGAACGCATCGGCAGCAACGAGTCGATCAAAGTTGACGTCCGCGTGCTGGCCGCAACCAGCCGCAATCTGGAAAAACTGATGATTGACGGCCTGTTCCGCGAAGACCTCTATTACCGGCTGAATGTGTTCCCGATACATCTGCCTGACTTGAAGGAAAGACGCTCGGACATCATGCTCCTGGCAGACCATTTCCTGGAAAAATACAACCGGCTTTACGACCGGTCGATCAAGCGCATTTCAACCCCCGCAATTAATATGATGATGGCGTATCACTGGCCGGGCAACGTCCGCGAACTGGAAAACTGCATTGAGCGCGCGGTGCTCACCGCCAGCGACAACGTCATTCACGGTTACAATCTGCCGCCGTCACTGCAGACCGGACAGGCCACCAATACCGCCACGATCGTGCCGGAAAAGAATGCCGATCTGGAAACGCTGGTTTCGTCGTTTGAGCGGGAATTGATTGTTGACGCGCTGAAAATGAAGCGCAGCAATGTCGCCGCCGCCGCCCGTCAGCTCGGCATTACCCAGCGCATTATCCACTATAAAATCCAGAAACTGAACATCAATCCAGGCTTATACAAGTAAGTATCGGGAGTTATGGGAAGAATGGGACTGATGGGAAGTGCTGAAGTGCTGAAGTGCTGAAAATCGAAAGTTCCGGATTTTTCAGCTTTTTCTATTCAGACTTCCGTTCCCCTGCCTTCTGCATTTATTCTGACTTCTATCTTTCCTTCGTCAGTTGGATATTCCGTGTTGGATATTGGATATTGGATATTCCGCCCCGGCTGTTTAAACTTGGACATTGGATATTCCGTGTTGGATATTGGATATTCCGCCCCGGCTGTTTAAACTTGGACATTGGATATTCCGTGTTGGTTATTGGATATTCCGGTTTTCCGGTATCCGCACCATGGACTTTATGGACGGCATGAATATTCGCCGGGCTGCCCGCCGATTTCTGTCTACTGTTGTTTCAGGCTCTCTGACTCTTCGTCCAGTCGCCAGATCTGCTCCCGGCCCAGTAAATGAACTCCGCCAAGCCACCGGTCAATGCCGTTTTTATCGATCCAGTCGCAATCGTTTTCCAGCAATTCATGCCCCAGCGGAGTTATGTCCAGGGTCCAGCGGTCCAAGTCAGTCAAATGTTCGGTTATCGGCCGCTTAAGCCTCTCCGGGCCTTCAATCTTCAGAGCCGGATGAGCGCATTCCGCCATTTCATCCAGGCACGCCCAGAAACTGGTATCTCCCAGAAAACGCTCCTTTTCCAAAGCCGAAACATGTTTAAACAAAGGAATCAGCTTGTTAGTGCCGTCAGCAACGGCTTTCAGCGCATTTTTTTGCAGCAGATTCAAACCGTTGGCCGCCGCCGGATATTGTTTCAGATGACGGCGCAGCGCGGCCTTCAGATGAGGCAGCCCGGTAAAATCACTCTTTAAAAACAGTTCAATATCGCGGGGGTTGCTGGAGCTGAAGGCCCGCCATGCTTCCGCGGCGGCGGCATATTCCTGAACCGTGACTTTGCGCCTGCCGTCAAACAGCGCGGACATTTCGGAAGAGGAAAATTCTCCCAGTCCGCGTCCGGAAACGCTGACCTGGGTAACTTTTGTCGTCTTCAAATCAAGCCTGGACAGGCGGTCAAGGACATGAATGAGGATAGTCTGATCAAACATGCAGGCGTCAAACCACAAGACGATTTCCCGGTACCTGCCGGCTTCATCCAGCCAGCGATACATAGTTTCAACCGCCTCCAGCACTTCATAATACGGAAACCCGAAACCGCTTAAAAATAGCGCACGGCTTTTCCGGAACTCGGAATCGGACAAGTCGCCCGGAACCGGGCCTTCCAGATAGATTTCGCGCCAGACCAGAATATCGCCGGGAATCAGCGACGCCCGCATAATCTCCGCCGCGACATCCCCGCAATGGATATGCAGCGTGTCATTTTTAGAGTTCTTCCGGTTCACATCACAAAACTCCCGATTTTACACTGAACTTAACCACAGAGACACAAAGACACAGAGAAATCCTTTTTTACAGCGAAACACACGAAAAAAGACAAATATTTTCACCATGAAGAACATGAAGGTTGGTGCGAAACCTTACTTATCCTCACTGCATGGACAGCGATATTATTTTAAACTTCAATTTCTTCATGGTGAAACGGTTTTTCTTATCCTGTCTATCCTGTCTATCCCTGTTAAAATATAAATTCCTATACGATTTAATTGCTGCCGTCCGGCTGTCTGTTGAACTGACGATTTCGTAACGAGAAAATCATCGGGCAAAGCCGGAATTTCGGGCGAAAAAACGCGAATAGCAGCGCTATTTAATGTCTTTTCGACCAAATCCCCGGCAAAGTCCGGGTTTTTCGCAGTAGAAAGCGTAAGTCTACAGACTGCCAAATACTTATAACACCTTTTCCGCAAAAAACAAACCGCGCCAGATATTCAATCTTATAAACTGCTAATCCGGCATACCGGCCAGTTCGTTAAACCTGGCTTTAAATTTGTCGCAGTTGAAACATAGACTACGTTCTTTTTCAAGAATCGATTTAATATTGGCATTTTTTCCCGGATTGTTTCTAGCAACAACCGATGTCAAACCTATGGTAAATATTTCTACTGTGGATGAATTAAGAGAGGAAACGTTGTCGTAATTTACAGGAACTGTGCAAAACTTTGATTGATTATTCGCTGGCATTGGCTAATTTAATTGACAGAGGGAAACTTGACGCTTAAGAACTCGGTACTCTCAAAGATTATTCATTAAAAAATCAAAAATATAAACCTAATGGGGTAATTGTGCTCTCTTGTATGCCGAAAACAGCTTTAGTAATACCATGCTACAACGAAGAGAAAAGGCTCTATTTACCGGCATTCAAAAATGCACTCGACAATTATCCGGAATTGATTTTATACTTTGTTGATGATGGCAGTACGGACAATACATATAGAATATTAAAGAATTTTTCCACAAATTTGACTAACGTTAAAATCCTGCGACTGGAGAATAATGAAGGGAAAGCGGCTGCCGTTCGCTTTGGCGTACTTGAAAGCCTTAAAGAGGGAAATGTTTTGACAGGATTTTGGGATGCAGATTTGGCAACTCCGCTGTCAGAGCTGGAAACGTTTATTCAAAAGTTATCTAATCCAGACGTGGAAATGGTGATAGGATGCCGCATCGTTCGTCTGGGTTCCAAGATAAAACGCAAGGCGCTAAGGCATTATCTGGGCAGAGTTTTTGCAACTACAGTATCCATATTGCTGTCAATGCCGATTTATGATACGCAATGCGGAGCAAAATTGATGAAAAAGGAATTGGCGACAAGACTTTTCGAGCAGCCGTTCATTTCTGCCTGGTTATTTGATGTTGAATTGATAAAACGCACGAAAGAAATATATGGAATTGCGGTTTGCAATACAAAAGTTATTGAAAAGCCTTTGCACGAATGGAATGATATTGGAGGCTCCAAACTGAAATTTTCGAAAATGCTGTTTGTTCCGTTTATTTTGCTGCGTATTTTTAGAAGCAAGTCATAAAAAAACTACATTCATCTTATAATCAGTGAATGCCATGGACGAATCAAAATGAGCTGGAAATGGATGACAGCGCGATTGTAAAATTGCGTTAGTGCATTAAATTGTACCCGTGAAATTTGTTTATGCGATAAAAACAACAAGAGACTGGTTCGGCTTATTGAACTAAGTATGTACAGTTGTGATACAGAGGAGGAATGATCTCTCTTTTCTCGTTTTATAATTATATAAATATTTTGCAATATCAGGAGAATGTTAAAATAAAATGCGAATTCTTAATTTTCTCGTTTCAAAAATAAACAACGACACTCGGAGAACGCTACTGTTTGTTTTAATTTTCATTATGTTGAATTTCATTTCTGCCATCCTCGCAATATCACAAGTCCTACAACAATCCGGATGGCCCGCCAATCATGAGGGTACTGCTTTTGCACTGCGAACCATTTATTATGCCGAAGCAATTAAAGCTGGTGATATAATTCCGTTATGGTCTCCGGAAGAAAATCATGGACTGGGCTCTCCAATGTTGTTATTTTATCCGCGCTTATTCACCATAATAGCATCCTCGCTTTTCTTGCTGACAGGGTTAATCAAATTTTCATTATGCCTGACTATAATTCTTTTCTCTATTGTCGGAGCATTTGGCATTTTTATTGTTTGTCGCGAGCTATCGTTAAATTGCTGGCAAGCTCTGGTTTTCAGTCTAATATTTCCTCATTTAAACTATTCGCAAATGGACTTTTTAGTGCGCGGAGCAATGGCGGAATACTCGGCTATGTGCCTTTTGCCATTCCTGCTCTGGTGGTGCCTGCGGCTGCTTAACCGCCAAGAATTTCACTTGTCTATTGCATTGCTGTTGATTTTATGCGGGATGGCTCATGCCGGAATTGCGATGGCGGGAATTTTCATGCTGGCGTTCGCCTGTATTATTGCGTTCATCGTTTATCGTGAAAAACGAAATTTAATTTTTTATCGCACAAGTGTCGTAATTATACTTACTGGAATACTGGCAGCGCCTTATGTATTTATGCTGGTATCATTTAAAAATTATTTTAATTTATCCATGTACAACATTTTTCTTCCATGGAACTGGTTTTTCCCGTGGACTCGTTATTTCTTTGATGATATAGCATCCCGCAACTTTTTAGCCGGCTTATCTCCTCAGCTAGATTTTATGTTTTTAACCGGAATATTGTTCGTGCTTGCGGTTTATTTAATATTTAATTACTCTAAATTATCTAATTACTACAGCCCGCTTATTTTACTTCAGATGCAAAAACATCCGCTTGTGCGATGCAATACATTTATCCTTATTTCGCTATTCTTTTATATTTGGCTGCAGTCCCCTTTTTCTGAATGGTTTTACCGGTACGTTCCCGGTATGGTTTTGTTGCAATTTCCTTTCCGGCTACTTTCATTTATTACCATTCTATTGGTTGCCTTATACGTCTGCTATCTGCAATTTTTAATCCCGAAAATTAGCCGTAAAATAGCATGGCTTCTAGTAGTGGTACCATGCATCGGTACACTTATCATCAGTCTAGCCTATCCCCCGCCTGTGCGAGGTTGGATTAACCAAAACGCGCTTGAACATCCCGGTCCGGGTAACTGGCAGGAATACACTCCCGTAGCCCCGCAAAGTATTCGTGCTTTTCATGTATGGATGGAGCATATAGGTAAATTGCCAGTAATGGTAAGTTCAAAACCAAAAGCACTTGTTGTTAAACGCGCCACGACTGGCCACTTTATGACAGTATATGTTTCAACAGGCTCCCCAGTTGAAATCACTCTGCCCGCAGTATGGAGCAAATATTATCTGGTTCTTATAGAACGGAATGGTGAAATTTATAAAATGCCTTCTTTCAGGCGGGGGTTTGACCCTAGAATATGTATCAGAATACCGCCGGGAGAAAATATGATCACAGTAAAATATCCTTCGCTGAACACTGTTTTGGGACAATTTCTTTATGCGTGGCTACCAGAGGAAAGAGATAGCCGTGCTACGGCGTTCCCTGGAGATTAATATTTTTCTATTTGTCTGCGAGGGATGTTTCCATGGTTACTTTGATCGCATCGGATTCAAAGCCGTCTCCGGAAATTTTAATCCCCGGTCCGGTTTTAGTTTGAACTGTAAGGTTTTTTCCTTTTTCCGGTACAGTGCCGATCCACATTGTCGTTCGTTGAACAAGATTTTCTTTAGTGTCTTTTTTGTCGGTACTGAAAAACGATACCCAGTTCCACCAGGAAGTGCTGTATTCCTCGTGCTGGACAAAGTACGGCTGTCCGGCAATGACCGGAAATGAGTTATACCGCAACTTGAAAAAACCCAAGTCCAGATAAGGCGAAAAGTTACCGGTTTTAGCATCAATAATGCTTGCGGCCAATGCGTTGACGTCTGACTGCATATCAACCGATTTTTCAGTGGTGGGCAGTTCGGTTTTATTTTCAATGATCCGGTCAATTCCGCCTGCGCTGTTATAGCAGGTTGTTGTTTCGTACGTGTTCCGGCAGCCCGCAGCCTGCAGAATACTCGCGGCAACTGCCGCACTTATCAAAATCCGCGTTACCGTACATTTCATTCTATGTCCTCCCGATCAGTGTTTTCAGCAATTCCCAGACGACGGGGATAGCAACGGTTGCTATCCCCGTGAAAACTGCCATTTTCTTGTCAAAAACTTTCTCTTTCGCGGCATATTCGGCTTCATGCTTCTTGAGACAGGATTGATGCTGTTCCGACAATGCTTCAAAACGCCTGGCAAGCCCGGGCTGACCATTACCAAACAGACAATGCTTAATATCATTGACGCTTGTTTCAATCCCTCCGAGCTTGCCGTTGATCTCAATCAGCGCCTTTTCCGCGTCGTTCATTTTACTCCTTTGCGTTTCCGCTCCTCTGTGCGGTTGGTTTATTGGTATGAACAGCCGGTCAGCTAACCGGCTGTTATATGCTTAATCCTGCCAGGCGGACCACCCGAATCGCGCACATGCGCGATAGGCGGCTGCGCCGCGAAGATACCATTTGATACGATTAATCCAGCATAGCGGATTGTATAACGGATATTCGTAATTGATAATCTTGCGAATATTGCGCCACATCCGGTCATTCGCATTATTGAATCCTGTCGCCGCCCGGCTGCTGGCGGAAAACTCCATATCGTGAATCAGAAACGCCGGTTCAAAAAGCGAGAGCAGCCAGGTTAGAATCGCCCTCTCGGTTGCAGGCATCCAGTCCGGTCCCGCTCCATTGTAATTCTCGGCAATATAAGCAAGAGTCAACTCACTAAATCCCGCCGGCGTATCAAGATTATATTCATCTATCTGCGCCAGTAATCGCTTAATTTTGTTAATCACTTTTTTCGGCGGCATAACTATTGCGCCTCCTTATGAAACACTTTTCTGGTCAGATGCATTATTTTTATTCTATCCTTAAAAACCCCGCCAAGAGGGCGGGGTTTCTTACTATGGTAATTACTCCTATTAATTATAAAGGCATACTCCTTTATATACCTGAATATCATCAAT
>TBL_comb47_HYPODRAFT_10007817_pt1 | contig 11116 bp, 11 predicted proteins | sample TroBogypolimnion_40_FD_10682 | JGI IMG/M metagenome (IMG submission 10682) | reverse complement strand
GGTGTTCCAGCCCGGCACCAACACGGACGACGTGGTCGCGCTCATCCAGAAGGATCTGGCCGTCGCCCACGCGTAGCGCCCGCCGCTCACGGAGAAGGGGATCCCGCACGGGGTCCCCTTCCCTTTTCAGCGCGGCGTCAGCCAGCGGGTTCCGGCCGGGGCCTTGAAGGTGAACACGGCCGGATCGAAAGGCCGGGCGGGGACGCGGGGATCCTGGAGCTCGATCTCCTGCTTCGCGCCGGTGGCGTCGGTCCACTGGATGCGCTGCAGCAGGCCGCCGCGGCCGGTGAGCACGACCCGGGTCAGGCCCGGCCGCAGGGGTTCCAGGGCCACCGCGTCGCCGGGGGCGGCCTTGGCCGCGTAGAACCCCGTCAGGGCTCCGGGATTGAGCAGGACGTTGAGCAGCGGGGTGTCGGCCGCCGCGCCGCGGAGCGGGGTGCGCTGGGCGGTGCGGGCTTCCGGGTCGTACTGGGTGAGGTCGCGGCCGTCGGAGACCAGCAGCAGCCCCTTCAGGTATTCCACCCGCAGGCGCCCGCCCTTGGCCAGCTTCAGCTGCCCCTGCCGGCGCAGCTTGCCGAACACCGCGCTTTCGGACTGCTGCACGAAGCCGCTTTCCAGGCTCGGCGTGCCGAGGAACCGGGTCCACCAGGGCGGCATGCCCTCGGGGGTTCCCGCCCCGGGCAGGGCGAGCCCCAGGCAGCAGACGAGGACGCTCCGCAGCAACTCAGGACCTCTTGAATTCGATGGACAGGGCCCCGCCGTCGGGCCCGGGGCCGTGGATGGAGGTGGCGGCGTCCGCCACCAGCAGGCCGTTCCTGCGGACCAGCACCTGGATGTCCAGTTCGCCGGACAGGCATTCCGCGGGCAGCAGCATCTGCATCGCCGGCGCCGGCCTGGCTCCGGCCGGATGGAGCGGCGGCAGGGGCCGCAGCGGGGACGGCATCCGCGGCACGGGCATCGCCGTGGGCGGGCGCAGGGCCACCCGGGGCACGCCGCCCTGGCCGGGAACCGGCCCGGCGTGGGCCGCGCCGGCGATCTTGGTGGGCTGGGGCGGAAGCAGCTTCACGACCAGGGGCGCCATCACCTTGACCTGGCCGTCCACCGGCCGGGGCTCGTGCGGGTGGGGCGGCGCGGGAAGGGGCGCGGCCTCCTCATGCACCGATTCGAACAACTCCAGGGAGGAGGCCAGGTCCAGGAAGCTGAGGGCCTCCGGCATGGGGCCGCCCGGGTTGGTGCCGGGACTGGTGCCGGGGCTGGTGCCGGGGCTGGTGCCGGGGTTGATGCCGCCGCCCGGCGTCAGGTCCAGGAAGCTGAGGGCTTCGGGCAGGGAGCCCGGATGGGTGTCGCCGTCCACGGGGTCCAGGAAGGCCATGGGCGAAGGATCAGGGAGCGGCGCCGCGGGCGGCCGGTACCAGGCGGGGGCCTGGGGGGCCTGCGCCGGAGCCGGCGGCAGGGGCGGCGGCGCAGGCGCCTGGTGGACCGGTTCCGCGGGCCGCGCCGGGGGACCGTCGCCCAGGTGCAGCAGCTTGATCTGGGCCAGGGCCAGCCGGGAGATGCCGCGCAGGGTTTCGAACACCCCGTCGCCGGTGCGGGCGATGGCGGGAAAGCTGGTCAGGCGCTTGGGATTGAGTTCCTGCTCGAGCAGCTCGATGGCGACGATCTGCTTCAGGTCCCGCTTGTTCCACTGGAACACCATGGGGATCTCGCCGATGTTCAGGCCGAGCTCCCGCAGGTTTTCCGTGAGGTTCTGGATGCTCTCCCGGTTGGCGTCCAGCATCGCCGTCTGGCTGTCGGCCACGAAGACGATCCCGTCCACGCCCTTGAGCACCAGCTTGCGGGTGGAATTGTAGAAGACCTGGCCCGGCACGGTGTAGAGCTGCAGCTTGGCCTTGAACCCGCCGATGACGCCGACCTCCATGGGCAGCAGATCGAAGAAGAGGGTCCGGTCGGTTTCAGTGTTCAGGGACACCATTTCGCCGCGGGCCTTCTGCGAGGTCCTCTCGTAGATGGCGCTGAGGTTGGTCGTTTTCCCGCAAAGCCCCGGCCCGTAGTAAACGATCTTGGCCGTCATCTGGCGGGTGGCGTGGTTGAAAAAAACCATCTTTGGAGTCCCGAGGTCAAAGCAGAGTGTAGCGGCAACCGGGGCTCCGCTCCAGCCATAAACGCTTCACCAACGCCCAAGCCCCCCCAGCACTGGGGAAGCCGCCGGGATCAGCAGCTGCGCATCACGCCGACGAGGACGCCCTGGATGCTGATGCGCTCGGGCGCGAAGCACTTGGGCGAAAGGTCGGGGTTGTGCGGAATGAGCCAGACGCCCTGACCATCCTTGCGGAACTCCTTGAGCGTGGCCTCCTCGCCATCGATGAGCGCCACGATCCGGTCGCCGTTGCGATAGTCGCCGCGCCGCTGGAGCACGATCAGATCGCCGTCCAGGATGGAGTCCTCCACCATGGAGTCGCCCCTCACCCTCAGCACGAACAGCTCCTGCCGCTCGCGGTGGATGCAGGTGGGGACCTCCAGGGGAATGGCCCTGGATTCGGGCAGGAGCGGAGTGCCGGCGGCGACGTCGCCGCAGAACGGAACCGAGCGGGCCCGCTTGGGATCGGCGTCCATCCATCCGGCGGCGGGCGCCGGGGCGGAGGGTTCGTCGTCCTTGGAAAGGACGATGTTGTTGCCCTTTCCGTGGCTGCGGTCCAGGAATCCCTTATCGATCAGGTGCTGGACGTGTTTGTGGATGGTGCTCACGGCGCTTGAGCCCACGCCATCGGCGATCTCTTTGAGCGTCGGGCTTCGCCCCTCGCTTTCGAGAAACTTCCGGATGTGCTGAAGCACTGCCAGCTGTCGTTTGGTCAGGTCCATTGGTTTCATAATGCATAAGATAGGCGAACGGAATACGGCCGTCAATCCCTTTTTTTTCGCCTTCACGAAAAATCGAAATCGAGCGCCCCGGGGTGGGATTAGCCGACCGATCTGGTAAGCTTTTTTCATGGCCCGAACTTGCAAACCATTTGCGGGGTTCGCAATATGATGGTTCAGCGGCAAGCGCGCCTCCCAGGGAGATAAAGCCTATGCTCACCAAGCCCGGCACTTCAAAAATCTTGGAAAGCCATTCCCTGGTGAATGATTTTTCCATTGAGGTGGCCACGGTCAACGGCTCCGGCTCCCAGACCGCCAATATCGTCCTCATGCGCACCATCTTCCAGATGGGCGTGCCGGTCACCGGCAAGAACCTGTTCCCGTCGAACATCGCCGGGCTGCCCACCTGGTTCCAGATCCGGGCCAGCCGCCATGGCTATCAGGCCCGCAAGCAGGACATCGACTTCATGATCTGCATGAATCCGGAGACCGCCAAGGAGGATGTGGCCAAGGTGGGCCCCGGGACCGTCCTGGTCTACGACGAGCCGCTCAAGCTCGACGCCCTGCGCAGCGACCTCACCTTCTGCCCGGTGCCGTTCCAGAAGCTGGTCTCGGCCTCCTGCCCCGAACCCAAGCTGCAGAAGCTGGTCAAGAACATGGTCTACGTCGGCGTCGCCGCGCAGATGCTGGGGCTGGACATGGAGGAAGTGAAGCGGGCCATCGCCAAGCAGCTGGACGGCAAGCAGAAGGCCATCGAGCTGAACCAGACCGCGGTCCAGGCCGGGTTCGACTGGGCCGCCGCCGAAGCGCCCCGGCAGACCCGCCTGCGGGTGGAGCGGGACAACCAGACCGAAGGCCAGATCATCATCGACGGCAACGCCGCCTGCGCCCTGGGCGCCATGTTCGCCGGGGTCACCGTGGTGGCCTGGTATCCCATCACCCCCAGCTCCTCCGCGGTGGAGGCGCTGATCGACTACGCCAAGGTCTACCGCAAGGATCCCGTCACCGGCAAGCTGAACGTCGCCATCATCCAGATGGAGGACGAGATCGCCTCCGCCGGCGTGGTGGTGGGCGCGGGCTGGGCCGGCGCCCGGGCCATGACCGCCACCTCCGGACCGGGCATCTCGCTCATGAGCGAATTCATCGGCCTGGGCTACTTCGCCGAGTGCCCCGGGGTGTTCCTGAACGTCGTCCGCATGGGCCCCTCCACCGGCCTGCCCACCCGCACCAGCCAGGGCGACACGGCCATGTGCGCCAAGGCCAGCCACGGCGACACCCTGCACATCTGCCTCTACCCCGGCTCCATGGAGGAGTGCTTCCAGTTCACCTACCAGGCCTTCGACCTGGCCGAGCGGTTCCAGACCCCCGTATTCGTCGTCTCCGACCTGGACCTGGGCATGCAGAACTGGGCCTCCAAGCCGTTCGCCTACCCCGAGGGCATCCACGACCGGGGCAAGGTCCTGGACCAGGAGGCCCTCAGCAAGATCCAGGACTGGGGCCGCTACAAGGACCCGGACGGCGACGGCATCCCCCACCGCACCCTGCCCGGCACCCCCGGCGGCAAGGGCGCCTACTTCACCCGCGGCACCGGCCACAACGTCTACGGCCTCTATTCCGAAAAGCCCGAGGATTTCCAGTACCTGGTGGACCGGCTCAAACGGAAATTCTTCACCGCCAAGACCTTCGTGCCCAAGCCGGTCTTTTCCGGCCCCGGCTGCCGGCTGGGCATCCTGGCCTACGGCTCCAGCGACCCGGCCGTGGTGGAGGCCCGGGACATCCTGCGCGACGCCCACGGCCAGGAGACCGACTACCTCCGGGTGCGGGCCTTCCCCTTCACCGACGAGGTGATCGACTTCATCCGCGCCCACGAGGTGGTCTACGTGGTGGAGCAGAACCGCGACGCCCAGATGGCCGGCCTGATCAAGGACCTCCATCCCGAGTTCGCCACCCGCCTGGTGCCCGTGCTGCACTACGACAGCACCGCCATCCCGGCCCAGACCATCGTCGACCAGATCAACGCCAACGAGAAGGGAGCCTGATCATGGCCACCACCGCCCCCGTCCCCGTCAACAAGCTCGGCCTCACCCGCCAGGACTACGTCGGCGCCAAGTCCACCCTCTGCCCCGGCTGCGGCCACGACGCCATCACCACCCAGATCATCCAGGCCGCCTTCGAGATGAACCTCGAGCCGCACCGGGTGGCCAAGCTCTCCGGCATCGGCTGCTCCAGCAAGACCCCCACCTACTTCATGAGCCAGGCCTGGGGCTTCAACTCCGTGCACGGCCGGGCCGCCTCGGTCTGCACCGGCGTCACCCTGGCCAACCGCGGCCTGATCAACATCATCGCCAGCGGCGACGGCGACTCCATGTCCATCGGCATGGGCCAGCTGGTGCACATGATCCGGCGCAACGTGCCGGTGGTCTACATCATCGAGGACAACGGCGTCTACGGCCTCACCAAGGGCCAGTTCAGCGCCACCGCCGACATCGGCTCCACCCTCAAGCACGGCGATGTCAACGAGCTGCCCCCCCTGGATCCCTGCACCCTGGCCATGGAGCTGGGCTGCGGCTTCGTCGCCCGGTCCTTCAGCGGCAACCCCAAGCAGCTGGGCGTGATCCTCAAGGCCGCCCTGGCCTACCGCGGCACCGCCCTGATCGACGTCATCAGCCCCTGCGTCACCTTCAACAACCACGAAAGCTCCACCCGGTCCTACAAGAACGCCAAGGACCACGAGTTGCCCCTGCAGGACCTGGGCTTCGTCCCCTACTACGACCTGGACGAGGTCGACATCCCCGCCGGCGAAGCCCGGGAAGTGGGCCTGCCCGACGGCTCCAGGCTCACCCTGCGGGCCATCCACGAGGACTTCGACCCCACCGACCGCTTCGCCGCCCACAAGGCCATATGGGAGGCCCAGCAGCGCGGGGAGTTCCTCACCGGCATCCTGCACATCAAGACCGAGCAGAAGGTCCTGCACGACTACATGCACATGGTGGACGAGCCCCTGGCCACCCTGCCCCAGGCGGCCGTCAAGCCCGGCCCCGAGGTCCTCGCGGCCTGCATGGCCGAACTGATGTAGGCTGGATCCTGCCCGGCTTTCGCCCGGCCACCCGCCGGGCGAATTTATGTCCGCCGGTCAGCTTGACATGAATTTTTTATTAACCATATTGAAAGCGGAATTCCAGGGCGGCCCTTGGATCCGCCTGGAGAAACGGTATGCGAACTGGACCCCTGGCCATCCTCACCTGCGCGCTCCTGGCCGGGCTGAGCCCCGCCCCGGCCCGGGCCGCGGCCCAGGCGGCCCCCTACAGCCGGGTTGAAAACAAGACGCCCGCCGCCTGGGCCCTGAGGCTGCGCAGCTGGGTCGCCGGAGCGATCAGGATCAGGGAGGCCGGCGGCACGACCGAACTGGCCAACCTCAAGGCCGACGGCGACAGCTACCAGCTCGAATCCGGCAAGGCCGTGGACATCCAGATCCTGCCCATCCGCAACAACCTGGCCTACCAGCTCATCATCGCCATGCCCGGCGGCACCCCCGGCGCCAGCATCTTCTTCAGCCTGGGCATGCCCAAGGATCCCCCGTCGGCGATCGTCAACGCCTCCCCGATCGTGCGGGTGGACAAGGCCTTCTTCGGCAAGCCCAAGGCCGGGACCTTCATCCTCATCCAGTAAGTCGGCGCGGCAAAGCCGCTTGACAAAAGGGCGCCCTGGTTTAACCATCTAGTTAAACCATTTGGCTAAACCATGAAACCCAAGCCGCCCGCCCCCAGCCACCCCCACCCCAAGCCCGACGACAGCCGGAGCGCGATCCTGCAGGCCGCCATCGTCGAATTCGCCGAGCAGGGCGAAGCGGGCGCCCGCACCGACGCCATCGCCCAGGCCGCCGGGGTGAACAAGGCGCTCCTCCACTACTATTTCGGCACCAAGGAAGCCCTCTACGGCGCCGTCCTGGAGGAAGCCTTCACCGGCCTGGCGGACCGTTTCCGGCTGGTGCTGAACGGACCGGGCACCCAAGGCGAGCGTCTGCTGCGCTACTTCCTCGCCCACTTCGACCACCTGGCCGGCTCGAACCACTTCGCCCGGCTGCTGGGCCACGAGCTCATGCGGGCCCGGGCCGGCCAGCCCTCCCGCATCCCGCAGATCGTGAGCCTGTGCTTCGGCCCGCTGCACACCGCCCTGCACGGACTCCTGGCCGAAGGCATGGCCAGCGGCGAGCTCCGGCAGCTGGACCCCGGGCACGCCGCGCTGAGCCTCACCGGCGCGAACGTCTTCTACTTCCTTTCCACCCCGTTCTTCCGCGAGATCACCGGCAAGGACCCCCGCGACCCGGACCTGCTCGCCCGGCAGCGGCCCGCCCTGCTGGATTTCGCCGCCACCGTCCTGTTCGCCGATCCCGCCGCCGGCCGATCCCTGGCCCAGCGCATCCTGACCCGCCCGAGGTAACCCCGTGAATCCGCGCTACCGAATCTTCGCCATCCTCGCCGTGCTGGTCCTGGCCGCGCTCGGCTACTACTACGTCTCCACCGACCACGGTCCCGACCTGGTGCTGCTGGGCACCGTGGACGCCAACCAGGTGATCGTCAGCGCCCAGATCACCGGCCGGATCGAACAGCTGGCGGTGACCGAAGGCCAGGACGTCAAGGCCGGCGACCTGATCGCCGTGCTGGCCCAGGACGAGCTGGCCGCGGCCAAATCCGCCTCCGACTTCCAGGCCCAGAGCAGCCAGGCCCAGGTGGGCGCCCAGCAGGCCAGCGCCGAGAGCGCCGGCGGCGACACCGCCAACGCCGTCGCCGCCGCCCGGGCCACCCAGCGCGCCGCGGCCGACAGCCTGAACGAAGCGTCGGCCAACCGCCAGAACCAGGAGGCCCTCACCCGGCGCACCCTCCAGCTGGGCGCCCAGGGCATCCTCAGCGCCCAGGACCAGGAGACCTCCACCCAGGCCCTGAAGGCCGCCCAGGCCCGGGAACAGGCCGCCCGCGACCAGATGGCGGTCGCCGAAGCCGCCCTGAAAGCCGCCGAGGCCCGCACCGGCCAGGCCCGGGCCGCCCGGGAGACCGTCAAGTCCACCGAAGGCCTGTACGCCTCCGCCCAGGCCCAGGCGGCCCTCGCCGCGGCGCGGCTGGGCTACGCCACCATCCGGGCGCCCATCGCCGGCAAGGTCGGCATCTGGGCCGCCCGCCAGGGCGAAGTGGTCAACCCCGGCGCCGCCATCGTCACCATCGTCGACCTGGGCCAGACCTGGGTCTACGCCCCCATCCCCGAGACCGGGGCCGGCGCCGTCCAGTTGGGCGACCAGCTCAAAGTGCGCATGCCCGGCGGCGCCGTGGTGGACGGCAGAGTGATCGTCAAGTCCGCCGAAGGCGACTTCGCCACCCAGCGGGACGTGAACCGGCGCAAGCGCGACATCAAGACCATCCGCATCAAGCTCCTCATCGACAACCCGGGCGAGCGTTTCGTGCCCGGCATGACCGCCGAGGTGCTACTGCCCAAGAGCCGGCTGGTGCGCTCGTGAGCGGAACCGGACCGGCCATCCGGGTCGAGACCATCTTCAAGCGCTTCGGCGACTTCGAAGCGGTCAAGGGCATCAGCCTCGAAGTCCAGGCCGGAGAGACCTTCGGCCTGCTCGGCCCCAACGGCGCCGGCAAGAGCACCCTGATCCGGATGATGACCACCCTCATCCCGATCACCTCCGGCAAGGCCTTCATCGAAGGCCACGACGTCGCCCAGGACCCGGACGCCGTGCGCCGCTGCATGGGCGTGATCCCCCAGGCCCTCACCAGTGACATCAACCTCACCGTCGAAGAGAACCTCTCCATCTACGCCAAGCTCTACAGCGTGCCCCGGGCCGAGCGCAAGCGCAGCATCGAGGAGCTGCTCACGGCCGTGGACCTGCTCAAGTGGCGGGACGCCGAGACCAAGACCCTTTCGGGCGGCATGCGCCGGCGGCTGGAGCTGGCCCGGGGCCTCGTGCACAACCCGCGGATCTTCTTCCTGGACGAGCCCACCACCGGACTCGACCCGGTCTCCCGGGTCGCCGTGTGGGAGATGCTCAACACCCTCAAGCAGCGCCGCCAGCTCACCATCCTGCTCACCACCCACTACATGGACGAAGCCGACCGGCTCTGCGACCGGATCGCCATCGTCGACCACGGCAAGCTGGTGGCCCTGGACACCCCGGCCAACCTCAAGCACAGCGTCCCGGGCAACAACGTCATCGAAGCCCAGTTCCAGGACCCGCCCGAAGACTGGGCCGAGCGGCTGGGCGCCATCCCCGACGTCACCGGCGTCCAGAACGAAGGTTCCGGCATGTTCCGGGTCCTCACCAGCAACGGCTCCCGCACCACCACCGAGCTGGTGGGGATGGCCGTCCGCGCCGACGTCGCCATCCGCACCCTGAGCGTGCAGAACACCACCCTGGACGACGTCTTCGTGCACTACACCGGGCGCCAGCTGCGGGACGAGCAGGTCAAGGCCGCCGCCTACGTCATGCCGCCCAGGCCGGGGGTGCAGCCATGATCCGGATGTTCGCCATCGTCGAGCGCGAGCTGCGCAAGTTCTTCCGATCCCCGGCCCTGATGCTCACCGCCATGATCTTCCCCCTGATCCAGCTGGTGATCCTCGGCAACGCCTTCGGCGGCAAGATCACCGAAGCCCGCGTGGGCGTCGTGGACTACGACCGCGGCCCCCAGGCCCTGCGGATCCAGGAAGCCTTCGACTCCGTCGCCGCCAACGTCCGCACCTTCAAGACCATCCCCATCGCCAGCGACAAGGAGGCCCAGGAGGCCGTGCATTCCGGCCGGCTCGACGCCGCCGTCATCATCCCGCCCCAGTTCTCCCGGCGGGTCTACGCCGGCGAGAACCCCGGCATCGGCCTCCTGCTGGACAACTCCGACCAGTTCCTCAGCGGCAGCGTGACGGCCGAGATGCAGGCCCTCACCGACGCTCTTAACCAGCCCAAAGTGCCCCAGCGGGTCGTCAACGGCATCGCCCTCAAGATCGTCGAGCTCTACCCCTACGTCGAGTACATGAAGTTCCTCCTGCCCGGCTCCATCACCCTGGCCATGTTCGTCTCCGTGATGATCGGCGGCGGCATGCTCTACATCGACGACAAGGCCCGCGGCGTCCACGAAGGCTTCCTGGTCACCCCCATCACCAAAGTCGAGCTTGTCCTCGGCCTGGTCGCCTCCGGCGCCCTGAAGGCCATCCTGGCCGGCGCCGTGCTCACCCTGCTGGGTTCCCTCATCGCCGGACTCGGCGTCATCTTCCAGCCCGCCGCATTGCTCCAGCTCGCCGCCATGATCATCGCCACCTCCTTCGCCTTCAACGCCATGATGTTCCTCATGATGGTGCGGGTTGAGGACCCCCTGGTGCCCCGGGCCATGTTCGGCATCCTCAACACCCTCCTCTACTTCCCCAGCGGCGCCATCTACCCCATCGCCGCCTTCCCGCCCTGGCTGCGGCTCATGGCCCGGGTGGACCCCTTCACCTACGCCGTGCACGGATTCAAGTCCGTCCTGCTCAAGGAGGCCGGTTTCCAGGCCATGGTTCCGGACCTCCTGTTCCTCTTCGCCATCGGCACCATCGCCCTGGTCCTCGCCACCCGGCTGTTCAAACGGACCCTATGAGGCATTGACTTGGGGCGTTCTCTAGGTAGACTTGAGGTTCCCCTTGGGGCTGTAGCTCAGTTGGGAGAGCGCCTCGTTCGCAATGAGGAGGTCGACAGTTCGATCCTGTTCAGCTCCACCAAACAAACCGCCTGAACACAGTGTTTAGGCGGTTTTCTTGTACGCTGAGGTGGGTCGTGGATGGTCAAAACAGGGGTCCATGGTCAATAGGTGGTCAAAACTCTCCTACGATTCAACAGGATTCCCCACGATCTCCGGCATGGGAGGTTCTCTCCTCCCAGACAAAGAAAAAGGCCACCGCAATGGGTGGCCGTTTCAGGTAGAGGCTTGATCTTGCTGGTTCTAGGCACCGATGGCGCGGGTCAACTCCCGACGCATGAAGTCCTGGATCTCCTCGACCGGGATCAGAACTTTCTTCCCCAACCTGACCACCCCCAACTTGCCCTCCTTGATCAGCGCGAACACGAGGGTCTTACCCATACCCATGGAGACCGCAGCCTCATCAGGGGTGTAACCTCCTGGGCCGCGTCGAGGATGCGATACATGGTCCGGACCGAACAGAGGTAGGTTCCCCGGTCGGCCAGGGTGGCGTGGATGGTGGTTGGCGGCCGGTCCACGAATTCCTCTCNGTGGCAGAC
>TBL_comb47_HYPODRAFT_10007816_pt1 | contig 11117 bp, 10 predicted proteins | sample TroBogypolimnion_40_FD_10682 | JGI IMG/M metagenome (IMG submission 10682) | reverse complement strand
CATAACCATTGAAACTTTCCGGGAACAAGGAAGAGTACAGTGATTACAACCGGAATAAAAAGCAGATACGAGATGGAATTGAATAGCATGCTTACTTCCTGAGATTATTCCAATACCATTCCACGGCTATTTTCAATCCCTTTTCAAAATTGAACTGCGGATCATAGCCAAGAATCCTTTTCGCTTTATCGATGGATGCAAGCGAGTGGGGGATGTCGCCTTTCCGGTTCGGACCGTGCTTGATCTCAATGCTGGCAATGGCCGGATCATATTCCGATAAGAATGTTTTCAGGTGGTTTGTCAGCATGTTGAGGTCATTCCGTTCACCTACCGCCGTGTTGAAAACTTGTCCTTCGGCCTCTGGACTAACAATCGTGGCTGCCAGGTGATTCATCTGGATGACATTGTCGATGTATGTGAAATCACGCGAATTTTGTCCGTCACCATTGACGACAGGCGATTCGTGGGCCATCAGTATCATGGTGAATTTCGGGATGACTGCAGCATAAGCGCCGTTCGGATCCTGCCTGCGGCCAAAGACATTAAAATACCTGAGCCCCGTGGCATTGAAATCGTAATTCAGCCTGAATACACTGGCGTATAATTCGTTCACATATTTTGTGACGGCATAGGGCGACAACGGTTTCCCGATGATGTCCTCCACTTTGGGAAGATTCACGGAATCACCGTAAGTCGAAGAAGAGGCTGCATAAACAAACCGTTTGATACCGGCATCACGGGCAGCGATAAGCATGTTGAGAAATCCACCGATGTTGACTTCGTTGGATGTTGCCGGATCATTGATCGACCGTGGAACGGACCCCAGCGCGGCCTGGTGCAATATGACTTCAGCACCGTCAACTGCTTTTTTGCAGTCTTCCAGGTTCCGTATATCCCCGGTGATCAGCGTAAAACGTTTATTCTTCTGCAGTTCCCGGATATTTTCAATTCGGCCAGTAGCAAAGTTGTCGAGGCAAACTACTTCATTGTCGTATTTCAGCAGATCCTCGCAGAGGTTGGATCCGATAAAACCGGCACCGCCGGTGACAAGCACGCGTTTGTTGGTTATTCGGGGGTAATCTGACATATTGAGGGGAATTTTATTTTACTGATTTCAATAGCAGAAATAAAAACAAATATTTTGTATTACAATTTCCAATAAAGACGATTAAGGTAAACTTTGACATTCTTTATTTAAACCACTAAGGCACAACGGACACTTAGAATCACAAAGGAAATGATAACACAAAAATACATTAATGCTCTTGCCTACAAGATAGTAGGTAACGCGATCGAGGTCCACAAAAACCTGGGACCAGGATTGTTGGAATCTGTATATGAAACGTGTTTAATTAAAGAAATATCCGATTCAGGTCTTATAGTTCAATCACAACTTTGTGTTCCAATAAAATATAAAAACAGGAATTTAGGAGGATCACTTAAACTTGATCTTTTGGTTAATGACCTTATTATTCTTGAACTGAAAGCTATTGATGTAATGATACCCTTGTTCACAGCACAACTATTATCGTATCTTAAATTAACAGGAAAACCCAAAGGGTTATTGATAAATTTTCATTGTGAAAATATCATTGAACAAATGGTTCCATTGGTGACAGAAGAATTTTCAAAACTACCAAGATCTTAGTGAAACTAAGTGTTCTTAGTGCCTTAGTGGTGAATCTAAAGCCTTGCATTGACGGACTCTCTGGGCCAGAAAGCCTTGATATCGTAGATGATTGTCTTCTTATCAATCCCATCAAGCTTGATTTCCCTGAATTTATCATGTGCAACTGCAAGCACGATGGTGTTGTATTCCTTNGCCAGGTCATGGATGTTCCGGGTAGCCGGAACAAGGTCAATCCCATATTCATGTTTGACTTCCGGGCCATTTGCCCACGGGTCATACACATCGACTTTGCACCCGAATGTTTTCAGTTCATTGATCACATCGATCACCTTGGAATTCCTGATATCCGGGCAGTTTTCCTTAAATGTGATTCCAAGGATGAGTATTTTGCTGTTATTTACCAGGATGTCTTTCCGGATCATCAGTTTGACGATCTGCCCGGCAACCCAAGCGCCCATGGAGTCATTCATGCGCCGGCCTGCGAGGATGATCTCCGGCTGGTAACCGACTTCCTGCGCCTTTTGCGCAAGATAATAGGGATCGACGCCGATGCAATGCCCGCCAACAAGCCCTGGCTTGAAGTTCAGGAAATTCCATTTGGTGGCTGCGGCTTCCAGTACATCCTGCGTATCAATGTTCATGTGTGCACAGATCCGCGCCAGTTCGTTGACAAATGCAATGTTGATATCGCGCTGGGAATTCTCGATGACCTTGGCGGCTTCGGCAACTTTAATCGACGGTGCTTTGTGAGTTCCGGCTTTGATCACTTTTTTATATAACTGGTCGACGATCTCAGCCACTTCAGGCGTGGACCCGGAGGTTACTTTTTTTATGGTTGTAACCGTGTGGAGTTTGTCGCCGGGATTGATCCTTTCGGGTGAATAACCACAATAGAAATCCTGGTTATAGTTCATTCCGCTGACTTTCTCAATGACAGGAACACAGTCTTCCTCGGTAGCTCCGGGATAGACCGTAGATTCATAAATCACGATATCCCCTTTTTTCAGTACTTTCCCAACTGTCTCCGATGCTTTGATCATGGGTGTCATATCCGGCCGGTTATTTTTATCAACCGGAGTAGGCACTGTAATGATGTAAATGTTGCATTTACTGATATGATCAAGCTCTGAGGAAAGGAATAGCGATGGAAGGCTTGAAAACGCCTTGTCTCCAAGCACTTTTTTCAGGTTGTCATCTTCAACTTCCAGTGTTGAATCATGTCCGGAAAGGAGTTCCTTAATTCTGTCTTTCTTAATATCAAAGCCGGTAACAGGGAAATGCTTTGCAAACTCAACAGCCAGTGGCAGTCCAACATATCCAAGACCAATAACGCATAAGTTCAGATCATTTTTCATAGAGATGTGAATAGAGTGAAACAATCAGGATATAACCTGGGAATAATCAAAAAGAATATTTATTTTGTTAGAATATCTTCAGAATAATCTGGTGTCATAAGAGCCTATTGAAGCTGATATACAGATGACAATATACAGCTTCGCCCCATCAGTCACATTATAGAAGAGACGTGCTGCTTATCGGATTTCGGTGTTAACATAACTATTATCAGGAAATAAAAAGTAGCGCTTTATTATTTCCTGACATTGTTCAACCCTTTTGCTTAAAAGGGAGCGCATCATTGAGTGATCTCGTGATGCGCTTGATATTGTTGATATCGGAGGTGTCAATGGTTGGCCATACTGTTTTGGAACACAGGTAAATATCAATTGTTTCGATAACCTTCTCATGCCGGTTTTCGCAAACCTGGGATATAAGTTAAACGTGCAGAATAATCAAAATAAATATCTTTAAAACCTCTCTTATATTTTTCTTAAAATATCAACTTAGCAAAGATACAAATTTTTTCAAATCCGTCATATTAATCTATGATGAATTGTTAGGGTAACGGCATAATTGCTACTCACTAAATACTGCATTCTGAGAATTTTTTGCAACAATTTTTCCTTCAAGTACAGGGAGTGAAGAGGAGAGAAGTTCGGCAATGTCCATAACAGGGGTTCCGGCATATTTTGACAGGGTTTTTTTACACAATGGGCAGGAAGTAATCAGGATGTCTGGTTTGTCTTTAAGAAGGATGCCGAGTGTAGCCCGGGTGATGGCATCCCGTTGTTCAGGCAACATTGTCAGCAATCCCATACTGCCGCCGCAACACAGCGACCCGCTTTGTTCCTGTTCAACGGCTACCGGGTCGGCAATTTTCTGCAAAAGTTCACGTGGCTCATTGTAGACACTGAGCCCTCTGCCGAGATCACAAGGATCATGGTAAGCGACACGTTTGAAATAAGCCTGGAGCGGAATTCTTCCTTTTTTTATAAGATCAAGCAGATACTGCGTATGATGCAGGATTTCGATGTTAAGATTATATTCTTCCCTGAAAACCCTTAGACAGATCGGGCAGGATGTCACCAGGATTTTTGCCTCGCTGGATAAAATGAGTTCTTTGTTCGATTGGAGAAGTTCCTGTGCCTGTTTCTCTTTGCCTGCCAGACTCAGTGGCCTCCCGCAACAGATAGTCCGCTCCTCATCCAGGAATAAGTAATCCACACCCGCCGTTTTAAGGATGTTGGACATTGCTTTTGGGATAGAAGGCGTAAGATGGGACATACAGCCTGCAAAATAAACAACCTCAGCTTTTCTGGCGGATGCCTTCGGCAGATAGGAATAATCAGATTTTTCATGAATTGAATAGTATGTCCGCTCAATGATCCTGAGCGAATCCAGGTGAATCCCGACAGGGCAGCTGTTCTCACATCGTCCGCAGACCAGGCATTTTTTCGAAATATCTTCCTGAACCTGCTGGTTGCGGATGGACTGCACAAAATAAACCGCCTGGATGTCGTTGATGCCGGCATCGGTATTTAACTGGCATTTATCAATGCAAACCCCGCAGCGTGAACAGGAAAATACTTCAACTTCTGAAAATGCGGAATATTCCTTGTGCGGATGAATGCCGAAGTTGCGAAAGAAGATCAGAAGGACCTCTGTTGGAATGTGCATATATCGCGAATAGGGCAGGGTGACAAAGAATATCCCCAGCGAAAGGGAATAGACCCACCAGAATCCATAGGCGAGTAATTTGTCGGATAACGGCCAGAGAAATGCAAGAACATTTCCCAGGTACTGGGTGACGAAACCGCCACCGTAACCAAAAGCCCCTGCAGTCAGGCTCTCTGCCAGCAGGCGGGAAGGAAAGATGAACCACAGTGAAATCAGCGCCACTTTATCCGTCAGGGAGTGCTGAGTGGTCTTCTTCATCCCGAACCAGTTTGACCTGCTTCGTTTGATAAGTGCGAGGATCACTCCGCACATTACAAACACAAGGATCAGGTCCATGGAGAACCTGAAAAATCCGGGAACCGTAAAAATTTCAAACGGCAAAACGTGGATATCGTGAATGAAAAACTTCAGGAAAATAGGGTAGTAGGGAGGATTGATCCAAAGCCCGCTATAGATCCGTGATTCCATGTTCCCAACCACGATGAGCAGGAACCAGCCAAAGGCAAAACTCATATGCATAAAGCCAAGCAGCGGGTTTTTCCTGAACATTTTCCGATGGAGGAGACTCTCGAAAAAAACCTCTTTCAGGGCAAGAAAAAACTTTGGTCCGCGAAATCCGTTCCTGAACTTTTTTCTTTCTTCATCTGGCAGATCCCTGATCCAACCTCTGAATCTTTTGAAGATGGAGACCAGCAAAAACAACAATCCAAGGGAAAAAGGAAGGACGAAGAAATTAAAGGTCATTTTTCAAATTTTTCCAGTGAATGATGAATCTCCAGAATACAGTTTCTCAGGTTGACCCCCCTGGGGCACACCAACTGGCATTTCCCGCAAAGCATGCACTTTTCGATCTCTTTCCTGATTCCCTTTGTCTCTCCACGGACCAGCAGTGTATGAATCCGGCGGATGTTGAAACTGGTGAAATGCCCGGCCGAACAAGTGGCAGTGCAGCTTCCGCAGGCGATGCAACGCAGAATGGTCGGCTCTGACTGAACCAGGTAGTCGCGGAACATTTTGTTGTTCAGGTCATAATCGATCTGCCGGTCAGAATTAATTGTATAGCCGAAGGTTTTCAATTGGTGATTGGTAATTAGTGATTGGTGATTAGTGCGAAGTCGAAAGTCGAAAGTCAAAAAACTAATTCTATTGCCTATTGCCTTATACACTAAGATAACACGCAATCTGCAACGCAGCAGCGCGGGCATCGGCAATTGTATTTTCAATTGAGCCTGGCCCTTTTAATGTTCCGCAAAGGAATACACCCGGGACATTCGAAGAATTGGCGCCTGTGTGTACATCCTCCGGTGACAGGAATCCATCACTCCCAATGTTCAGATTTAGTTGGCTTGCTATCCCGCGTGTCTCCGGCCGCGGAATGAAACCAACCAGGAGGATCAGCAGGTCAACGGTCATTTTCAATGGCAAGCCGGTCAGCGTGTCTTCCACTTTGACCAGGATCGTTTGATCAGGGTTTTCGGATGCTTCCGATAACCTCCCGCGGATGAAATGAATGCCCCATTTTTGCTGCGCTTCATAGTACATCTCTTCAAAATGACGGTCAAACATCCGGAGGTCCATGTAGAAAGAAAAAATCTCGGCATCGGGCAACAGTTCCTTGATTTCGATGGCCTGCTTGACACCGGTCACGCAGCACAATCTGGAGCAGTAGAGATTCCCGACTTTTTCGTCGCGTGAACCCACGCAATGGACGATTCCTACCCGTTTCGACCGGATTCCTGCAAATAGGTCCGGATGTTTGTTTTTCCGGAAGAACTCTTCCAACTCTGCTGAACTGATCACATTCTCGTAAATGCCAAATCCATATTCCTCTTTTTTCCTGGCATCGAACAATTCGAATCCATTCGCAAGCAACAGTGCTTCCGAGTTAAAAGTCCGGCCATCCTTCAATATCACCCGGAATTCACTACCCTCCTTTTTTACATTGGTAATTTCGGCATCCAACTGAACATTGATGTCACTGCCAATTCCTTTTTTCAGGTAATCCAGGACTTCTGCACTGTCGCGCCGGGTTGGAAAGAGCCGGTCCCAGTTCAGCAAATGACCGCCAAGAATGGATTGCTTTTCCAGCAAAATTACTTCCATATTCTGTGCGGAAAGTTGTCCTGCAGCTTCCATTCCTGCAACTCCACCACCAATAATGATCACTTTCTTTCGCATCAATGCTCAGTGTAAAATTTTAAAACTGAAGGAGGTTCTGGTTTTCCAAGGTCTTCACCATGAATCCCTGAAAATTTCTTTGTACTGTCGTAAGGGATTCCAATCTTATCGAGGAGCGGTTCAACCGGTACCTGGTGTACCTGAAGGCCCAGGTCCCAGGGATCATAGCCGAGGAGCATCCCGGCGAGTTCTTCATAAGTAAGAACAGGAATGCCCTGTCCGTTTGTCCCGTATGTTTTTCCTTCCATCTCGCTGATGGCATACTGCCATCGGTCGAGAAACATCGGGCATCCAGGGCAGTTGGTGAGGATGAAGTCCGGATGATAAGGCTCCATCGAATCAAACTTCTTTTTTGAACAGGCAATTGAGAACCCGCGGTTTGCCATTACAAGGTACTGGCGGAATCCAAAACCGCAGCAGTGCCTTCTTTCGGGGTAATCGATCACCTCTCCGCCCCACGATTCGATCATCCCGGTAAGGACATAAGGATATTCCGCACCGCCGACTCCTTTGCCTGGAAACATTCGTGCATAGTGGCAGCCAATGTGTTCAACCGCTTTCAATGGCTTGCCGGTCTCTTTGTTTACCAGTTTAAATTTTGCTTTTTCTGAAATTTCTTCCCGGTATTTATAAATGATATCGCTGGCGTGTGCAACATTCCCCGGTTTTTTGAATTCCCTTTTTGTCGCATTCCACAGATGTTCCCTGGTCTTCTCTTCAACTTCGGGAAAATGATGCCAGGTTTCAAGGATCTCGTTGTATAATCCGAATGAGGTGATGCAGGAGGTGGCAAGATTCTCAAGGCCGGCTTCTGTCATCAGTGCAAATTGCCTTGCAATCATGGTCATTGTGGTTGCAATCGGGACGATGTCGCTGTGATACCCGATCCCGGAACAGGTTGTGTGTGCTGCGTTTTCGTAGATGTCTTTGTGAAGCTCGTTCTGCAGGATCCGGAGAAATGTCTTTTCAGAACCCGGGAAGAAGTTTTGCCTGACACAGCTTCTAACATAAAAATAGTGATCGCCTGCAATCTCTTTCTGGTAATCCTTCCAGATCTGCTTTTTTCCTTCAATCTTCATGACTCCTGGTATGTGATCCCGAGTTGGTGGTATAGATTTGCTGAATGTATTCGTTGTTCATCCCTTCATCAAAGGGAATTCCGAGTTCTTCCGCTTTCTGCTTCGAAAACGCTTCGATCTTTTCAAACCGCTTGATTCCTGCGGTAACTTCAAAGATCTTCCTGATTTCATCGAGGTCTTCCTGTGGAATTTTACGAAGGATTCCGGGACCGGTCTTCTGGTAATTCGCACCCAGGCGTTCCATTACCTTTACAAGATTCTTGTGTTCCCATTCCCACACGGGGCCCTGTTCGGGGTGATTCTCCGGTGTGATCAGCGATGGATACAGGCAATAGCCGTATTCCAGTATCCAACTGCCAACAGTGCGTTTGATCGCAAGCTGCTGCCGGCCTTTTTCCGATTCNACAAAATATCCAAGGTCCTGCGACAATGAGCGCAGGGCCATGATAAGCAGGCCGGGTGCATTGTTCCTCGGGCAGCGCGTGACGCATGACATGCATTCGCCGCAATACCAGATCAGGTCGCTCTTTAACAGCGCTTCAATCTGTGATTCATCCTTTGTTTGAAGAATCTCGACAAGTTGCCGCGGCTGGTAATTGTAGAATTCGGCAGCCGGGCAGATGGCTGTACAGGTGCCGCAATTCAGGCAGGCCGTGAGTCCTTCTTTGAAACGTACATCCGTTGCAAGCTGATCGTAAAGTTTCCCCATGTATCAATTGCTGATCGCCATTCAGGCGATCTCATAGCAGAAACAAAGATAAAGAAAAGAATTACTTCCCCGTAAATACGAATTGCAGCAGATCTGCGCCCATTTGCAGGGCTTTCATCCGGGTGGCTTCAGAATCTTTATGCACATCCGGATCTTCCCATCCATCGCCCAGGTCGCATTCATAACTATAAAAACAGACGAGCCGGCCTTCATAGATCAAACCGAAACCCTGTGCAGGTTTTCCGTCATGTTCATGGATCTTAGGAAGTCCATTGGGGAATGGAAAGTGCTGGTGATAAATCGGGTGACTGAATGGAAGCTCAATAAAATCAAGCTCCGGGAATACTTTTTTCATCTGTGGCCTGACGTATGGGTTCATTCCATAATTGTCGTCGATATGAAGAAAACCTCCGCCAATCAGGTAATCCCTGAGATTCTTGGCTTCCTGGGGATTGAAGATCACATTCCCATGTCCGGTCATATGCACGAACGGGTAGTTGAAGATTTCCTGGCTCCCGGCATCGACAGTCGGTACCTCTTCATTGATGTTGGTACCGAGGTTTTTATTGGCAAACTTGACGAGATTTGGTAAAGAAGTTGGGTTAGCATACCAGTCGCCTCCGCCATTATATTTCAGCAAGGCAATCTGGTATCCGGGTGCGGGTGAGAAGGATGTGATGATCAGGAAAGCCCCCAGCAGAAAAATCAGTCTTTTCATTGTATCGATAAAATTTTCAGTAGTCGGTTATTGCACAAAGTTACATGGATTACGTATAAAGAATTGCAGATAATTTTTCTTTTAAGTACATGTGGACTCTAAATGATTTCATGTTATACCCGGTTCAGCAGGTCGATGGTATGACAGGCCACCACACCTGCGGTTTCCGTTCTTAAACGGCTTTTTCCGAGACTTATTGGAATGAAATCCCGGTTTATTGCCTGGTCAACTTCGGCCGGTGAAAAATCACCTTCAGGACCAATCATGATTAATGCATCGGATCCTTTCTGATAGACCTTCTGTAATTCAGCCTCATTACCGGTTTCACAATAAGCAATAAATTTTGAACCTTTCCACGGGTTGCTGATGAACTTCTGGAACTGAACCGGTTCATTCACTCGTGGCAGGTAGGCCTTGATCGACTGTTTCAGTGCAGCTATTACCACTTTTCGCAGCCTGTCGGTTTTAATGTGAGTCCGTTCAGAATGGGAACAAAAAAGTGGTGTGATCTCATCAATTCCTATCTCGGTTGCTTTTTCGAGAAACCATTCAAGCCGGTCCATGTTTTTTGTCGGGGCAATCGCAATATGCAGGTAAAATGGCCTTTTATCATATTCATGTTTGATTGGCCCGCATTGCACCAGACATTTCTTCTCCCGGGCATTCAGGATCACGGCTTCACACATATTGCCCAGTCCGTCGGTAAGGAAGATATGGTCTCCTTCTGTCAGCCTTAACACTTTTGTGATATGACGGGTCTCTTCTTCAGATAATGAGAAGAATTCGGGATCAAGGTCGGGTGTGTAGAATAGGTTCATTTATCTGATGATAATTTTTTCAAAATACTGTTTCTCTCTGCATTTTATTTCCAGGAAATAGATTCCTCTCGGAATTCCGGTAAAATTAAGCGCCAGGGAGTTTCCCTTCAACCCAAAGTTCTGTTCATAAACCGTCCTGCCAATCGGTGATATCAGCCGCACTGATTCAATTTCAGAACCCGGCAACATGACATGGATGTCTCCCTCTGTAGGATTCGGATAAATAATGAAATCAGCATTGTTCACCTTTTCCTTGACAGTCAAAGGAAAAGAAAACGTTATCCGGATGCTGTCGGATGCAATGCAATCATGTTCATCTGTTATCAGGACAGAATAAATCCTTGTTCCCGCTCCAACACCAGTAGAATCCGCATAAATTGACTGCGTCGTATCACCGGTTGACCAGAGATAGTTGCTACCCGGGTTTCCTGCATCAAGAAAAATGGAGTCGGCTACATTCAGCGTGGTATCATTCCCAAGGTTAACAACAGGCTGAATGCTCACTTTGATGAAGCTATTTTTCACACTGGTACTTGAAGAAATTCCATTTGAGATGGTAAGAGACACATCATAAATTCCTGCAGAATCGTACGCAATCGCAGGTGGATTCTGCGCTGTGGAGGAGGATGGATTTCCGCCGGGGAAGACCCATTGCCAGGATACAGGGTTTCCGCGCGACTGATCTGTAAAATCTACCCTTGAATCTCCGCAAAGATTTGTTGCGGATGCAGTAAAATCAACCAGCAGCGGCTGTGTGATCATTTCAACGGCATCGAGATCAAAGCCCAGGTTTGATCCGGTTGAAGGACCATCACCGTCATCTACGATCTTCAGGTACCTGGTCTTGCTGATTGGACCACCGGTTGCGGAAGAAAGATCAAACGCTGTTGTTCCTGCTCCTGCCCCAATCGTTGTCCACGGGCCATCTTTTCCTGCTCCTGCGCAGCAACTGAATCCTCTGGGTGAATTT
>TBL_comb47_HYPODRAFT_10007815_pt1 | contig 11117 bp, 5 predicted proteins | sample TroBogypolimnion_40_FD_10682 | JGI IMG/M metagenome (IMG submission 10682) | reverse complement strand
GAGGCGACGCTGCCGTTCCTCTCTGCCGTCACGAACCAGCCCTTGTCGGCGTCGTCGCGCTTCGAGACGAGCGGTTCCTCGAAGCCGCCGTTCTTGAGCAGGTTCGGGCCGAGCGGCATCTCGAGCTCTCCCCACTCGGCGGGCTGAAGCAGCGCCTCCGAGGGGATGTCAGAGATCATCTCGGTATGGCGATTGTAAGTGTAGAGCCGCAGCGAGCGGCTCCGGCCGCTTTCGTCGGCGAAAATCACGCCCGCATCCCCGCGCAGGTTGCCGAGGCGCTTCGGATCGGGCACGAGGTCTTTGAGTGATACAGCGGCCTCTAGTGTGTAGAAGCCGTTGCCGCGACGAACGGCGACGCGCGCTGAAGCGAGCTTCCGGATGAGGTCGAAACGGGCTTTGCCGATCACCATCTGCGACGACGTGCCGGGAACAACAGGCCGGTAGAGCACGGCGATGGGCTGCCCTTGGAAGAGGCTGAAGAGCAAACGCAGGTCGCCCGGCGCAGCGTCGCGGCGGTGAGGCATAGCCTGATGATCGGTCTCCAGCATCAGGTCGGCGCAGTCGCCCGTGGCGAAAAGCGTTTGCCAATCGCCGCCGTTGTTGACCAGCGGGTTGGGCTCACAAACTTTGCAGGCATAGTACAGGTTCGTGGCGTCGCAACCGAGCGCGATCTCGGCGGTGCGGCCATTGCCGCCGTCGAGCGAGACGCCGCTGGCGAGAGGCGCATCGGAAAGATCACCATCGATGGTTGGTGGCACGGTGAGCCACGTCACTGCGAGCAGCGGTTTCGGCGGGATATTCTGTTTGGGCTGATTGCGTAGCGCAGCGGCCTTTTGCACGTCCACGTCAGTGAGTCGGTAAGCCGCTTCAAACCGGCCAACCGACTCAGGCTCGAGCCCCTTGATCCGAAAGATGTGCTCGCCTTGGTTGCCGCCGTTGACGAGCAGAAGCTGACCTTCCGCTGTCTGGTGGTAGTAGGCGTGCGACTCACCCCAGCAGGCCGTCGGACCGAGCTTGGTCGTGTTGTCCAGCAGCGTGCCGAGGTAGAGGCCGTCCGAGGTGAAAAGGTAGGGCCGGTAGTTACCGTGATAAAGCGAGGTACAGACCACGTCGCCAAGCTTTGGAATCTGAAAATCGTACATCGCATTATTCGCGTGCAGAGGCGTGCCCTCGAAGCGTTTCGGCATGGCTGACGACCAGAGCCGCTTGCCATCGATATCGTAGCAGACCAGCGCGTCTGGGCTCTGGCCGTATTCGTAGTTGAAGCAGGCGATGATCTTTCGGTCGCCGGTGGCGTGTATGCTGAAGATATTCTGGTCGCCAGGTTCGAAAGCGATCGGCCGCGCCTCGGCCATGTCGTAGAGCGGCGCGCCTGCGGCAGTCCAGCCTTTCAGGTCGACGCGGCAGAGCGCGATGCGGTCACGGAACTTCTCCGCATAGTAGATGCTCCATTCGGGCGAGACGTCACCGCCCCAGTTGCTCGATATCCGTGCGTGCAGGCCGGGCTGGTAAGCGTCCGAGACGGTCTTGACCCAATGCATTTCCTCGGGCTGGACGAGGCCGTCGCCGTTCGTGTCGCTCCAGCTGTAGTTGTCGCCGAGGTGGCCTCGGAAACAGGTGGGGAAATAGTTCTCATACACGCGATAGCCGCCGCCGTCCCCGACGAACGTCCCGGTTCCGTCGCCGTTGAGCCGCTGCTGCGGATCACGGTGGACGACGCCGAAGGCCGCCACCGGCCGGTAGACGTCGCCGTCGCGTCGCATGATCGTCGTGATGCTATGGTCGAGATTGAACACGGCGTATTCTTGGCCGTTTCGCAACAGCGTGCGCACCTGCGCGGTCGGGCCGAGATTGTGCCCGTTGGGGGTGAACGGGTCATCGAGGCTGCGCCGCCGGTATGCGATCGACACGGGCGCGTAGGTCTTGCGCACCACGTCGGTTTTGAAGCGCGTACCTTCGACGTTGACGGCTGTCGGATCACGCGGATCGATCCAGAAGTAGCTGCCGCCAGCGTAAGGCGCGGGGCCGATGCGGTCGCTTAAAAACTTGCCGCTCACAGCATCCCACATGCTGACGCGTTTCGGCGTGCCGTCGTCCTCTGCCACCCAGAGCTTGCCGTCGTCGGTGACCGCAAGGCCGCGCGGCACGAGCATGCCGTTCGGATCCCACGCCCCGACCCAGGGACGCCCGCCTTCCTTGCCGATCGTGCGCAGGAAGCGGCCGTCGCGGCCGAAGACCTTGACCTGGAACGATGCGCCCCAGTCGCTGACGAAAAGGTTGCCCGTCTTGTCGGTGGCGACGCTGTGCGGCGCAACGAGTCCGGATGTGACGAGCGGCGTGACGGTCTTCGTGTCGAGCGCGACGCGCAGCACGCGGCAGCCGCTCACAACGAGCAGCGTGTGCTCGTCGGGCGCGCAAAGTCCAACAGGCGCTTCAACCGGGATCGTCTCGCCGGTCGGCTGGCCTGTGGCGGCTTCGAGCACGAGCAGCTTGTTGTCGAAGAAAAGCGAGATGTACAATTTGCCGCCGGCCGCGGCAAGACCGGTCGCGCCGTCGGGCTCGCCGATGTCGTTGCGGAAGTAGCGCGGCTGGCCGGCGTAGGTGGCAGGCGAGAAGGTTCCGCTGTTGCGCAAGTCCCACAGATACGAGACCTTCTCGCGGAAAGGCCAAGTCGCAACGCGCAGACGCGGGGTGTCGCGGGTGAACTTCACCGGCTGGCCGGTGCGTTTGTTCAAGCACATCAGGGTTGCGCAACCGACGGCGTTCGTGCTGTCGTAGATGCGGGAAGAACCGATCAGCTCCGGCCCGGAATAAAGGACGTAGAGCGTATCGCGGTCGAGCGCGAGCGACACGCAATGCGGGTAGAACGGCGCGCGCACCCCCCATTTCCGCTGGCCCGTCTCATCGAGCCCGATCACCGACCAGCCCAGCTCGCAGCCGGGCGCGGCGAGGAAAACCCATTTGCCGTCGGTGGCCACGGCTTGCGGGTTGGACTCATCGCTGAGCCAGTCGCCTGCGTCGTCGGGCGTCGGCCACGGCGGGTTGCCGGGATTGCAGACCGTCATCTCGTAGGCGTTCGCCAGCGGTCCGTGATAAGCGGCTTTGAGCCGGTAGTCCCCCGCTGCCACGGGCTGACCCCATTGGTCGAGGCCGTCCCACGGCTCGCGGTTGGCGCCGGAGAACCGGAAGTCGTCTTTAGCAATCCAGCGTAACAGTCCGCCGCCCTGACCGAAGAGGCCGAGCGTGAGCTGGCCGTCTGCCGGCATTTGGTAAGGGACAGCGAGCCCGTCTGCCTGCCCGGCGCGAAGCTCTGTTGCGAATGCGAGCAACAGGATTGGGAGAACGGCATGCGTTTTCATATGGAAACCGACCGATCAGGGGCACAGACACCTAGCGAACAATCTTGAGGTAGATTCTTTTCAGTTGCCGAAGGATCGACGCGAACGGCTTGAAAAGGACATGCTTATCAAGGAACGAAACCTCGTGCAGGTTGGTCATCGAGGGCCGCTGGTATCCAAGGTTCTTTGAGAAATAGTAGACCTTTATCTTCGGGTTCTGTTTCATGAACGTGTTGAGCGCGCCATCGTAATGCATCGGCCCGCCATCAGGATGTCCGGGCGGACGCGCCAGCACCTGATGGAGAAACTCAACGAGCCCGCCCAGAGTCTTCCCGTTGATCGCGTAGAAGTGCGCCAGCAGCATAGGCTGATCCACCGCTTTCCAACAGGCCGCTTTTGGATCGCTCTCCAGGGCGTGACCGAAATAGGCGATGTCCCAATCGAGGTCTCTCAAGGTCTCGGTCGCGATCGCGCCATGCTCGAGAATGTGCTTTGAGAAGGAAATGTCATCCTCCAAGACGAGGACGTTGTTCAACCCGTCGCGCTTGGCCTCTTCGATGACGGTCATGTGGCTGAGAAAGCAGCCCCTCACACCGGCGCTGGGAAACCCTTCGGCTGACGGAGGACAACACGCTGGAAAGTAATCCACTTTTTCGGTGTGCATCGGGAATCCGTATTTCGCAAACTCCGCATCCGTCTCCTCACGACGGTCGCTCCGCGAGGCCAAGTTGATGATCCGGGTACGGTCAAAAAAGTCGATCATAGTCATGGGTTCGTCCTTGTATCCATGTGCAGAAACGTAACACGGTTACTTCCGAAATGCAATCGCACGCTGTCGCGTCATGAAATTGATCACTTGCCGCTCTGTTCGTGACAATATGCCTCATAGCGCTCTTGAATTCTTGCGGTCTTTTCGTCGCCTGCGTGGAACACGAAGCGATAGCGGAATGTGACTCTCTCGCCGGATGCTAGTTTCATATCGCCCGTTCCCGCAGGTTTTTTCTCAAAGTGGTGTTCGCCCAGTGCGTTCGCCGCGAAAAGCCCGTACGTGCGCACGTGCCACCACGTCGGATGACGCGGATTCTGCGGATGGTCGAAGAGGGCGACGCCGACCGTTTTGCCGGCCACCGGCCCCGCATAGTCCACCCACTTCGCTCGCTTGCCCCAAGCGGCCTCGTCACGCACCCCCTCGCTGGTGACGATGTGGCCGTGCCCGTTGGTTCCGCTGACGCTCATGGTCGCGGGCAGCCGGATGGCCATAGAGCCCTCTTTCGTGTCGCCGAGTTTCAGTTTGCCGTGCGAGGCGATCAGCGTGATCTCGTAGTCGATCATGCGCACCTCCTTGTCGGCGTGAAAGCGGATGGTGCGCTCGTCCGTGCAGACGACCGTACCCGTGGGGCCGACCCAGGTGTCGAGTGAGCGGATGACGCCGACTTCTTTGCCCGAAGACAGCTCAAGAAACTTCTGGTGGACCGTCTTGCCGAAGGCCTTCTGCTCGGACCAGAAGTCGATGCCGTTGATGTCGCCGTGGGCGAACCAGAGGCCCTTGTGGTGCACATGGTCGGTCGGCTCGTTGGTGGTCTTCACCATGGGCCAGTCGCGCGTCATCGGCGCACCGCCCGGCCCGATGACGGGATAGAGAAAAGGCCGCGCCACGTTCTGATAGTGGTATTCCGTGAACAAGTCGCCGCCGATCTCCACGCGCACGGTGCCGCCTGCTTCCTTGAGCACGATGCCCTCATCAGCAAACGCAGAAACGGCCAACCCAGCGACCACGATGCCAAGCATTCTCATTGGCTCTACCTCCGCCCCATTCAAAAGAGCTTACTGCATGATATGGCTTAAGTGTACCGGATGGCCTGTTTGGCCGCAAACTCCGTTTCGAAAAAATGGGTGTCTGCGTTCTTTCTTGTTCACACCACGCCGCGTATAATGACGGCAATAAAGAAGGCGGCATGTCTGAACCCGCGATGGACGCCTCTGGGAAGCGTCCTAGCAGCCTTATAGAAAGATCGCGCATGCAGGAAACAAGTACAGGCATAACCTATCGAGTGTCTCTTTTGTTTGTTCTTGCCACCGTAGTGACGGGACGGACGGAGGTGGTCAGTTGGCTGACGCGCGTCGACGACGGCGATGCCAAGCGCGCCGCATTCGCAGCCAACGGTGGGCCAAGCCGGTACAATGAGCATCAGGACGAGGGCTATGCCCTGCTGCGTAAAGGGCACCTTGCCCAAGACGTTGCGGCACCGACTGGCGCAGTAGCCACGATCACCATCGACCGCACCCAGACGTTCCAGACCATGATCGGCTATGGAGCGGCCATGACCGACTCCTCCGCTTGGGTCCTCATGCGGCTGAAAGAGCGTAACCCGGCTCTGTACGCCTTCACCCTGCATAGGCTTTTCTCGCAGACCGATGGCGCAGGCTTCAGCCTTTTGCGCCTGCCCATGGGCGCTTCGGATTATACAGCCACATCGAACTTCTATACGTATTGTGACCAACCGTCGCCCGATCTGCGCGGTTTCTCAATCGCACATGACCGCGAGTACATCATCCCCGCGCTCAAAGAGGCGCTGGCGCTCAACCCCGGCATCCGCATCATCGTCACGCCGTGGAGCGCGCCCGCGTGGATGAAGGCCAACGGCAGCCTCGAAGGCATTACCGCCGCTCAGAAGGCAGCGGGCGCAGCCAACCGGCTCAAGCCGGAGTGCGTGGGCCTCTATGCCGACTATTTCGTTAATTTCATCGAGGCCTATCAGGCGGCGGGCATCCCGATCTGGGGAGTCACGCTGCAGAACGAGCCGCAGTTCGATTCCGCCCGGTATCCCTGCATGCGCATGGACGAGGCCGACCAGATCGCGCTGGTCCGCGCACTGGGTCCCAAGCTCACCGCAAAACAGCTTCACACCAAAATTTTCGTTCACGATCACAACTGGGTCTTGCACCCGGACGACCGCAAGGTGATCGGCGGTGACGCGAAAATGGATCCGCTCGCCAGCGTCACAAAGATATTATCCGATCCCGATGCCGGGCGCTATGTCGCCGGCAGCGCGTGGCACGGGTATGCGGGCGGAGTGAGCGACATGCGGCGCACGTACAGCACGCTTCACGGAGCGTTTCCCGACAAGCAGCTTCTCTTCACTGAACTTTCGGGATGGGGCAAGAACCGTGGTGCGTGGTTCGGCGATGTCGCCTGGGGCATGGAGCGCATCTGGCTGGGCGGGCCGCAGAACGGCTGCCAGGCCGCGCTGCAGTGGAATCTGGTTTTGGACAACAACTACGGTCCGACCTTGCGAAAGGACTCGGCTGCCACGGCGATGGCCGCCGTCAACACCGACCGCTGCGACGAGGTTCGTTTCGAGCGCGAGTTCTACGCCATGGCCCAGCTCTCCCTCGCGGCGCGACCAGGAGCGAAGCGCGTAGCGTCCACTCTCACGGGCCCGGCGGCGGGGCTCGACCTTGTGGGCTTTGTTCATACGGACGGCAAGAGCGCCCTCGTGGTCTTCAACAAAAGCAAGATTGCCCGCGCGTTTCGCGTGACCGACGGCCGCGCACGTTTCACCTACGAGCTTTCGGGTCGGAGCATCGTCACGCTGATATGGTAGTCGATGGGCTTCTCGGGCGCCTGTTGAACATATCGAGCAAGAGAAGGAAGGAGTCACTTCCGCGCTTTTGCCCGGTAGGGCTCGAGCACCGTGGGCTTGGTCTGTTCCTTGTGCTGCGCAGCCTCGCAGGCCTGACGGTAGAGTTCTCTCTGGCTCCGGAACGGAGATTTACCCGTCTCGATCCGCTCGTAGGTGCCATCGGGCAGCAGGCGACTGGCTTTCTGATTGTCCTTGAAATAGCACTTCAAAATTTTCAGCACCTGACGCCGCACCTCTTTGTCGAGAATCGGAATCATCAGCTCAACGCGGCGGTCGAGGTTGCGCGGCATCCAGTCCGCGCTGGCCATGTACACTTTTTCGCTGCCCCCGTTGTGAAAGGCGCAGATGCGGGCGTGCTCGAGGTAGCGGTCGATCGTGCTCGTCACCGTGATGTTGTCGCTCAGCCCCGGCACGCCCGGACGCAGACAGCAGACGCCGCGCACGTTGAGCTGCACCTTGACGCCAGCCTGGGACGCCCGGTAGAGGTGCTCGATCATTTCCGTGTCGGTGAGCGTGTTCACCTTGATCGTGGCACCGGCCTTTTCGCCGGTTTTCGCTCGGGCGGTCTCAACATCAATCAGCTCGAGCAAGGCGCTGCGGAGGTTGAAAGGGGACATGCGCAACTGGTGCAGCTCCTGGGGCTGCGAATAGCCCGCCACCGCGTTGAAGAACGCAGCCGCATCGCGACCGAGTTCCGCGTCGCATGTGAAATAGCCGAGGTCGCTGTAGAGCCGCGCCGTCGTCTCGTTGTAGTTGCCGGTCCCAAAATGCATATAGCGCACGATGCCTTGCGGTTCGCGGCGCACGACGAGGCAGACCTTGGCGTGGGTCTTCAAGTTGCGCACGCCATAGATCACCTCCACGCCCGCCTGCTCCAACCGCTGCGCCTGGGTGATGTTGCGCGCCTCATCGAAACGCGCTTTGAGTTCGATCAGCACAGTCACATGCTTGCCGGACTGTGCAGCGCGGATCAGCGCCTCCACGATGGCGCTGCTCCGGGCCGTCCGGTAAAGCACCTGCTTGATCGCGAGCACGGCCGGATCGGCGGCGGCGTCTTCAACGAATTTGACCACCGGGTCGAAACTCTCATACGGCAGGTGCAAAAGGATGCTCTGCTTTGCGAGCTGAGGAAAAATGCTCTCCTTGAGGTCGACCAGCGGCGAGGGCTGCGGCTGCCACGGCGGATTCTTCAGTTCATCGAAGCCCTCGGCCGAGGTCACTTTCATGAATGCGCTCAGATCCAGCGGCCCGTCGACCGGATAGATGTCTTTTCGATCCAGCTCGAAGAGCCGCGTCAGAAAGGCCGTGAGCGGCCGTGAGGCCTGACGGCCGACCTCCATGCGGATATACGCCGTCTCGCTTCGTTCGTCGAGCAGCTCCTGCATCCCTGTCATCAGGTCGGGAGCGAGATCTTCGCGCAGCTCGATGTCGGCGTTGCGCGTGATGCGAAACGGCACGCACTCGCGCACCTCACAGCCGTCGAACCAGCGGCCGATCCACTCGGTGACCGCATCCTCCAGCAACACGAAGACGACACCCGTCGGCGAAGGCAACCGGATGAACCGGCTCACATTCGGACCCAGAGGCAGCAGGGCAAAGCGCTCCTCCTCCGAACCTTCGGCCGGCGCGAGCCGCACCGCCATGTGCAACAGCAGGTTGGCCGGGCGGTAGGGCCGTCCCTCAACCAGCGAGACCGGCGTCAGAATCGACAGGACGTCGTCTTCAAAGCTACGCATCAGAATCGTGCGCTGTGTTTCACTGAGGGTGGCGATTGACAGGATCTGGAATGCTTGGCCGGACAGCTCCGCTCTCAATTTTTTATACAGGCCGGATTGGTCAAGCGCCATCTTCCGGATGCGGCGTGTGACCGCATAGAACTGTTGGCGCGGCGTCAGACCGGCGATATCGCGCGTCAGATGGCCCTCCGCCATCAGCAGCTTAAGACCGCCCACGCGCACCATGTAGAACTCGTCGAGATTGGAGGCTGTGATCGCCAGGAACTTGAGCCGCTCCAGCAGCGGGTTGCCCTCGTTCAGACCCTCGTCCAGCACGCGCTGATTGAAAGCGAGCCAGCTCAGCTCGCGGTTAAAGAAATGTTCGGCGGTGTTTTTCATAGGTGAGCCTAATGGGTGGAGAGGTTCAGCGGCGGGGTGTGGTGCAACAGCTACGGATTGCGTATCAGGCAGCGCCTCCCGTAGATCTGCTCGAAAAGTTCGCCTTTTTCAGCGAGCGCAAGCTGCTCCGCACTGATGTCCACGGGCTGCGCGGGGATACACGTCAGCAGCTCATCCTGCAGGTCGAAGCGGACCTCGCCAAGGCTCTGGTCATGTACGCGGTCGAACGCATCGGCGACGCGGAGCAGGGCGGCCAGCTTGCAGACCACCAGGCGCTCATCGTGCGGAAGCGCCATGTATTCCGGATGGGTCGGCTGCGGCACGGCCTTGCGATGGTAACGCGCCACCAGACCGATGAGGTTAATGACGTTGGCGTTCAGCCCCGGAAACTCCGTGTGCTGGATGATGTACATCGAGTGCTTATGGTGACCGCGCGTGTTGATGAACACGCCGATGTCGTGCAACACAGCCGCGACTTCGAGGATGAGGCGGTGCAGCGGCGAGCAGCGGTGCTCGGCTTGCAGCAGATCGAAAAGGCGCGTGGCGAGCCGCGCAACGTAGCGCGCGTGAAACACGTCGTGCCGGTACTTCAGCCCCGTCTGTTCGGCGATGCGCAAGATGTGGCGGCTCATGCTTTTGTCCCACACCAATCCTTCGACCGCCTCGATGACCAGCCCGTCGCAGAACGACATGCCGCCGATATAGACGGCGGTAAGCTTGAGCGCCTTCGCCGTGCGCAACGCGATCATCAGCGCCGGCCCGAGCGTTTCGGCGTCTGGATACGCGAGTTGGTAGAACCGCGCCAACTCTTCGATCGGCTGCTCGATCACCTGGCTCACCAGCTTGGAGAGCGCAGACACCGGGATCTTCGCGAGGCCTTCCTCTTTCCACTCCGTCAGGATGCGCGCCGCCGCGAAACGCATCTCGCGGCCCAGCAGCACAAGTTTGAGCGTGTCCAGATTCCGGATGTTCTGCGAGAGATTCAGCTCCATCTCTTTGGCCCGGCCCTCGGCCACATCGGTCATGCGCCGGTCGGGGATGCCTGACTCCTGCAACAGGTGGCGGATGCGCAGCGAGCCGTTGTTGTAGGTCTGCGCGAAGCGGATCTCGCGGTGATCCATATAGAGCACTTCGGTGGTCAGGCCTCCGATTTCCATGACGCAATAAGCGGCTTTATCGGCATTCTTGTCCTTGGCCAGCACTGGCTGGATCGCCAAGTGGTGGTAATAGCCGACCTCGCTGATATCCAGCACGTTCACATGAACACCGGTCGCCACGGACAGGCGGTCGATGAACGCGTCGCAGTTCTCCGCCTCGCGCACGGCCGCAGTCGCGGTCACGTTGACAGACTCCAGCGGAATGGCGTATTCGCTGAGCAAGTTCTGGTAGCTGCGGAGAATGGACACGCACTTTTCGATGGTGGCGTTGCTGATCCGCCTGGAGGCCACCACCTCGCGCCCGATCGCCACCGATTGCACGACGCGCTCCAAAATGGAGAAAGCGCCCCCGCCCTTGCCCTCCGCGATGGTCATGCGGATGAAGGTCGAGCCGATGTCCATCACACCCACCGGCCGATTACTCTCGACCGCTTTCTTTTCCTTCTTATCGGACATGTCCGAAGCCTCTTCTTTTTCTGCTATCACCATGGGGGGATATAATAAACGACGCCTGTTAGATTTATGTTAGCGCGTTATGTCCCGGTGTGTCAAAAACAGATTGTGTTATGCCACGCCCCGAACGTACACTATTGCCCATGGATCACTTAACACCCGAGCAGCGGCACAGGTGCATGTCGCACATCCGCAGCAAAGACACGGAGCCCGAGTGGGCCGTGCGCCGGATGGTTCACGCGATGGGCTTCCGCTACCGTCTGCATGCGACGTCCCTGCCAGGAAAGCCGGACCTCGTGCTGCCGCGCCACCGCAAGATCATCTTCGTCCACGGCTGTTTCTGGCACGGTCACGGCTGCCGCGTCGGCGGGAGCGCGCCGGCCACGCGCACGCGCTTCTGGAAGGATAAGT
>TBL_comb47_HYPODRAFT_10007814_pt1 | contig 11117 bp, 6 predicted proteins | sample TroBogypolimnion_40_FD_10682 | JGI IMG/M metagenome (IMG submission 10682) | reverse complement strand
GATTTCTCTTCTTCTTTGGGACCCCTTGGCCCATTGCCTCTTATAACTGCTATGGCTATATCCTCCTATTAATTAATTAATTCACGACTATTTCCAGGCATCCGCCAACTGCTCTGAGACCTCTTTGTCAATAAATGCACTAAACTCATCGATTGTCATGGATCCCTGATCTCCTTCTCCCTGACGTCGCACGGCTACGGTGTTGTTTTCAAACTCCTTTTCACCGACAATCAACAGGTAGGGAATCCGTTTGATCTCATTATCCCTGATTTTTCTGCCGATTTTCTCGTTGCGGTCGTCAATTCCGGCGCGAATATCGGAAATATTTAATTGATTTGAAACTTTTTGTGCATATTCGTTATACTTTTCACTGATTGGCAATACGACAACCTGTTCCGGGGTGAGCCATAACGGAAATTTACCGGCCGTATGTTCGATAAGAACGGCGCAAAAACGCTCCATTGATCCGAATGGTGCCCGGTGAATCATCACAGGACGATGCCGCTTGTCATCAGCTCCAATATACTCTAAACCAAAACGTTCCGGAAGATTATAATCAACCTGAATGGTCCCCAGCTGCCATTTTCTGCCCAAAGCATCCTTGATCATAAAGTCGAGTTTAGGTCCGTAGAAAGCAGCCTCTCCAAGTTCTGTGACCGTTTTCAACCCTTTTTCAGCACAAGCCTCAATAATTGCATTTTCGGCTTTTTCCCAGTTTTCGTCCGAACCAATGTATTTCTCCTTGTTGTTTGGATCACGAAGTGAGATCTGTGCCGAATATTCCTTGAAATCGAGTGCCCTAAAAATAATAAATATGATATCGATCACTTTCAAAAACTCCTCTTTCAGTTGGTCGGGACGACAGAAGATATGCGCATCATCCTGAGTAAAGCTCCGCACACGGGTCAATCCATGCAACTCGCCGCTTTGCTCGTAACGGTAAACAGTGCCGAACTCGGCCATCCGGACAGGCAGATCTTTATATGAACGGGGTTTAAACTTATAGATCTCGCAGTGGTGAGGGCAGTTCATCGGTTTGAGCAAGTACTCCTCTCCATCGTTTGGAGTGCGTATCGGCTGGAACGAATCTTTACCGTATTTCTGAAAGTGCCCTGAGATTTTGTAGAGCGAAACGTCTGCAATATGCGGGGTGATCACCTGTTCATACCCAAATTTTTTCTGAACTTTTCTCAGAAACTTCTCAAGCTGGTCGCGTAATGTAGCTCCTTTGGGTAACCAGAGCGGAAGTCCCATCCCAACAGCGGGTGAGAAATGGAACAGTTCCATCTCTTTTCCGATCTTGCGATGGTCCCGTTTCTTGGCCTCCTCAAGCAACACGAGGTACTCTTCCAGCAGTTTTTGTTTTGGGAAAGTGATCCCGTAAACGCGGGTGAGCATTTTGTTTTTCTCGTTCCCGCGCCAGTAAGCACCGGCAATATTGGTCAGCTTAATAGCCTTAATAAAGCCTGTATTAGGAAGGTGGGGGCCGCGACAGAGATCGGTGAAATTGCCTTGTTTATAAAGAGTTATCGTACCGTCAGTAAGGTCGGTTATCAACTCAATCTTGTACGGATCACCCTTCCCTGAAAACAGTTCAAGGGCATCGGCTTTGGAGATTTCGCTTCTCACGATATCCGATTTTAAGCGGGCAAGCTCCAGGATTTTTTGCTCAATCTGAGCCAGGTCCTTGTCGCTTAATACTTTCCCTTCCGGAAGGTCAATATCATAATAAAATCCGTTATCCACTGTTGGACCGATCCCGAACTTGGTTCCGGGGTAGAAAAACTCAATGGCCTCTGCCATAACATGGGCGGAAGAATGCCAGAACGTTTCCTGCCCTTCGCGATCGTCCCACAAATGAAGTTTGATTGATGCATCTATATCGATTGGCCGGGCAAGATCCCTCACCTCGCCGTTGACAGAGATTGAAAGGACCTCTTTTGCCAGCCTGCTGCTGATTGCCTCAGCAATTCCGAGTCCTGTAATCCCCTGATCGAATTCACGTACAGAGTTATCAGGAAGTGTAATTTTTATCATCGCCAATATTTTTTCGAAGGTGCAAAATTAACGATTCTCCGCCTGTTCTTCAAAAATATATGAAAGTTTAATCGACCTATTTTTGGAATGTCTTAAATAATTCTGGCAGGACTCCCCATTTTTTAATATTTTTGAGGGTTAAAACTGTTTTAATACCTCATTCCATGCGCAGAATTATTTTTATTTTATCCTTGATCTCAGCTTGTTACACATCAATTCAGGCACAACCGATCACCCTTGAGGATCTTTTTATTAAACGGAGTTTCACTCCATCAACCGTAACCGGTCTGGCCTCAACCAAAGATGGATTAAGCTATACAACCCTTGAGAGTGGAGGAAAAGAAATCGTGAAGTATAGTTATAAGTCAGGTGAGAAACAAAGTGTAATTCTTGATATTAAGTCACTTAAAAATGACTCGCTAACTTCTGTAAGCGAATATGTTTTCAGCAGCGATGAAACAAAAGTGTTGTTGCTTACCCATCGGAAACAGATCTACCGCAGATCGTTCACGGCAGTTTACTTTGTTTATAACTTTGTAACCAAAGAGTTGTCCCGACTGGCGCCGGGAAGACAACAGGTCGCCACTTTCTCGCCAGATGGGGAAAGAGTCGCCTTTGTTCGGAATAATAATCTTTTTGTTAAAAGTTTGCGGTTTGGCACAGAACGTCAGATGACCATCGACGGAGAAGTGAATAAAATTATCAATGGGATTCCTGACTGGGTTTATGAAGAAGAGTTTGAATTTAACAAGGCCTTCGAATGGTCCCCGGACAGTAAACAGGTTGCCTATGTTAAATTTAATGAGGAGCAGGTTCCCACTTACGGATTTCCGGTCTACAACGGGATGAATCCTAACCATCCGGAATACAGTACTTATCCCGGGGAATACCGGTTCAAATATCCAAAGGCAGGCGAAAAGAATTCGCTGGTGAGTGTCTGGGTTTATGACATCAAGGCAGGACAGAATATCGAAATGGATCTGGGTCGTGAATCCGATTTTTACATTCCTAAAATTCTTTGGACGTATGGAGGAAAAAATTTGGGAATATTCAAAATGAACCGGTTGCAGAATAAGCTCGATCTGTTATACGCCAATTCATACAGCGGGGATACCCGGCTGATCTATACCGAGAAAAATAAACGTTATATCGAAACCGATTACCTCGACAACTTTCAGTTTTTGTCCGATGATAAAAGCTTTGTTATTTTAAGCGAACAGGATGGCTACAAACATCTTTTCTTATATGACAATAGTGGGGTAAAGGTCACCCAGCTCACTTCAGGGAAATTTGATGTACTCAAATTTTACGGATATGATTCGGCCGGAAAGACATTCTACTACCAGGCTGCCGCAGTATCTCCCATGCAGCGTGAAGTTTATGGAGTAACCTTTGACCAGAAGAAAAAAATATCACTCAAGACACAGAAGCTGTCGACCCTGGCTGGCACCAACAACGCAGAATTCAGCAGCAGCTTTAAATATTTCATTAATAATTTTTCCAACCTAACAACTCCGATATCCTATACCTTGTATGAGATTCCAGTGAAACAGGTAAGGATTCTAAAGGAGAATGATGAATTAAAGGCAACAGTAGCCGAAAGGAAAATCCCCCTAAAGGAGTTTTTCAGCTTTAAAAACACTGAAGGTACTGAGCTCAACGGATGGATGATTAAGCCCTTTGGTTTTAATGAGGGGACCAAATATCCGGTATTAATGACCCAGTACAGCGGTCCGAATTCGCAGGAAGTGCTCGATAAATTCGGGATTGGATGGGATAATTACCTGGCGCAATGCGGCTATCTGGTGGTTTGTGTCGACCCACGGGGAACCGGAGCCCGTGGTGAGGATTTCCGCAAATGCACCTACGGTCAGCTGGGAAAATATGAATCGGATGACCAAATTGAAGCGGCTAAATACCTTGCGGGTCTCTCGTTTGTCGACGGAAAGAAAATTGCGATCTGGGGCTGGAGTTACGGCGGTTTTATGTCAGCACTTTGTCTGGCCAAAGGCGGCGATCTCTTTAAGGCTGGGATCTCAGTGGCACCGGTTACCAATCAGCGCTTTTACGATACGGTCTATAGCGAACGCTATATGGGGCTCCCAAGTCAGAATCCGGAAGGGTATGACGACAACTCGCCGATTAAGCTGGCTGCAGGGATTAAAGGGAAGTTACTCCTTGTTCACGGAACTGCTGATGATAATGTCCATTACCAGAATACAGTTGAATTTGCCGAAGCAATGGTGCAGGCCGGGGTTCAGTTTCAGATGATGTCATATGCGAACAGGAATCACAATCTGCGCGGAGGAAATACCACCATGCATCTTTACAGGATGTTTGATGACTTTTTGAAGGAGAACTTGAAATGAAGGAATGAAAAAATGAAATAATTAAAGAATTTGCCAATTCGGCAATGGAAAGTCAGGTCATGAATTGTTATTCAAATCGAATCCTTTCCGTTTTCGCAATTGCGATTTGCATTTTACACTTTTCATTTTAACTTTTTCTTTATTCTCTTTGGCTATTCTTAAATTCGGTCTATATTTGCACCTCAATTCATGCCCAGATGGTGAAATTGGTAGACACGCTAGTTTCAGGGACTAGTGATCGCAAGGTTGTGCAAGTTCGAGTCTTGTTCTGGGCACCATAATGACACAATACCCGCTGATTATCAGTGGGTATTGTCATTTAATGTGAAAAATTGAAGAATAACCAAATGTATTAACTTTAAAACCCAATCATAACAAATGAATTCTAACGAAAAATCACGCAGATCATTTCTAAAACAGACCCTGGCACTTTCGGCCGCTGCTGCAGTTGTCCCATCAGTCTGGAACAAAGCATCGGCATTTGGAGCTTCGGGATCACTGAAGGCCGGAGAAAAGGTTAATCTGGCTTGTATTGGTATTGGCAACCAGGGTGGTTCAGATGTCATGTCATTGTTCAACACAGGGTTGTGTAACCTGGTTGCTTTTTGCGATGTTGACATGGGGGCACCACACACCCTTAATGTCTTAAAGAAATTCCCTGATGTGCCCCGCTTCCAGGACTTCAGGAAAATGTTTGACAAAATGGGTAATCAGATCGAAGCCGTTTCAATTGGCGTTCCTGATCATTCACATTTCCCTATTACGATGATGGCATTAGGTCTTGGCAAACATGTGTATGTTGAAAAACCGATGGCCCGTACCTTTAATGAGGTTGAACTGATGATGATGGCAGCACGCAAGCATTCCAACCTGGTTACTCAGATGGGAAACCAGGGACATTCTGAAGCAAACTATTTTCAGTTTAAAGCATGGAAAGAAGCAGGTATTATCAAGGACGTGACCGCCATTACAGCCCATATGAATTCTGCACGTCGTTGGTATGGATGGGATCCTAAGATCAAAACTTTCCCTGCAGCCGAACCTGTTCCCGGAACACTCGAATGGGATATCTGGTTGGGCGTGACACAACATCACGATTACAATCACGACTTCATCAATGGACAATGGCGTTGCTGGTATGATTTCGGAATGGGCGCATTGGGTGACTGGGGTGCACATATCATCGACACGGCTCACCAGTTTCTGGACCTGGGACTTCCAACTGAAATCAACATGCTAAAAGCTAACGGACATAATCCATTCTTCTATCCAATGGCATCGACAATCTTATTCAAGTTTCCTGAGCGAGGCAATATGCCTGCGTGTGATATCACATGGTATGACGGATTAAACAATATACCGTCTGTTCCTCAAGGTTATGGTGTTTCTGAACTTGATCCTAACATCCCACCCACAAGCGTTGGTAAAATTCAGCCTGCAAAGCTGAATCCGGGCAAGATCATTTACAGTAAAGAACTTACATTTAAAGGTGGTTCACATGGAAGTACACTTTCTATCATTCCTCCTGAAAAAGCAAAAGAGATGGCTTCTAAACTGCCTGAAGTGCCAAAGAGTTCTTCAAATCACTATGCCAACTTTCTGAAAGCATGTAAGGGTGAAGAGCAGACCCGATCGCCATTTGAAATAGCAGGTCCCTTGAGCCAGGTATTCACATTGGGTGTGATGGCTCAGAAGCTGAATACTAAGCTGTTGTTCGACAGAAAAAACAAACAGATCACTAATAATAATCTCGCAAACCAATTATTAACCGGTCTTCCGCCTCGTAAAGGTTGGGAACAATATTACAAGGTGTAACTTCAATAAGTTTCGCATTTTAAAATAAAAAATAAGAAGTAACGTGTTATGCTGTTGGTCCCATTTATATGAAGTCAGAAACCGAAGTGGATTGTGCCTTTGAATATGCAAGAAAGGTGGGTTATACCGGTGTTGTCGGTCTCGAACATGGGAAGGATATGGACAATCCTTTTATGGGTATTGCCGAAGATATTGGTTATTTCAGAGGCGTTATCAGATCCACAAAATAGTATAAGAAACCTAAATGCGATTAAGAGACTTAGGGGATTAATCAATTAGTCTGATTTATAACTTGTTAGAGATAGTCTCACCCGGGATGAGACTATCTCTGAATTTAACGCTATCCGCTTTCTATTTTCTTACTTCAAACCGGTATTTCCCGGAACTCAATTCCAGTGCCGTTTCTTGCCTTCCGGAGTATTTTGATTTGATCAATGACGCAGGAACGGGTTTTGAATTAAGAGTGATTAAATCCTTTGAATCAGCGGGAAGAATTACTGTTGCGGTTGAATGAAAAGCAAATGGGACAAGAAAAAGGAACAGAAGTGCATTTAGAATTTTCATTATTTAATATTTTGTTTTTTAATCACTTTTTTATTTATTGAATCGATTTGTTCAATTAATCCGGCAATCTGATTTCTCCGATTCGTCAAAACCTCTGAATCCTTCGTATATTTATTCAGATCTGAAAACATAGTCTGTTCAAAGGTCAGTAATTCGGTAGCTTTGGCGATCAGATCCCGGTGTTTTAATGGGGAGAGTTGCTTTGCAAGATTCTGCAAGATGATAAAGTAATCGTAATCTTCAATTCCTTCACGCACCAGCGAAAGTCGGATGGAGGAAACTGGTTCGTCATCGATACGCTTTTTACCATCTTCAAAATCACGCGGGGGATAGAAATATCGCCCATCGCCGTTTCCCCAAAAGATAGGTTTACCATAAGGCTCCCCATAACCGGTAACAAACGACATGGGTTCTTTCCAAGGATTTTGAAGCTTCCCGTTTTCGCTCAGCAAATTGCTGTTCCAATAAGTGGTTTCCCACATCAGTATACCGGAAAGTTTCCACCGGTACGACATCCAGCTCCAGATGCGCAGGTTGATGGCCGGATGGTCTATAAATTCGGAAACCCATGGCGATTTGGGCCAGCAACAGAGGTAAGACCAATACTCCTTGCCGGAAGCGACCATTTTCGCCACTTTTGCCGTATCAACTTTGTGCCAGATCGTACAGTTTATATCTGTCAGATCCATGATTGCTTCACCTGGGGCATCTTCGGTAATAAATCGTTTGAGTTTAGGTGCTCCTTGTTTTAAAACCGCCATCCCCTCACGAACAAACGGGTAGTTTTCGGGGTTGGGCTCATCAAACCAGTAAATATATTCTTTCCCGAGCCATCCATTCTGCGTCAGATGGTTTTCGATTTGAGACAAATAACTTTTCATAAGTCGCCCATATTCAGGCGTATGTTGATGGAATCCGGCAAAGCGGCCATAGGTTTGTGAAAAATAAGTTCCTGAACCCATCCCCTGGAGGTGCAGGTTAAAAGCATTAAAGCCGAATTCATCCAGATAACGATGGGCAGCCTTGTCAAAATCTTCAAAATCGATGGAAACACCTATCTTATTAAGACTTACCTCAAAATCTCCATTCTCAAGCAACTCCTCCCCTGCCGATTTCAGACTCATTTCATCGAAGTAAACCGTTCCGGTATTTGTACCGTTCTCGGTTGGATAAGCCCCATAAAGAACGATTTCAGCACTGCGGATTTCGTTATTCAGATTTTGGAATTTCAGGGTATCTCCTTTCCACTCTTTACCCCCTGAATAAGTGTTTAGTATATTTTCATAAATTAATTGTTCCCCTTCGGCATTATAAAACCGGACCCCAACAGCAAATTTGGATTTCCCGGCGCCACATTTTGCCTGCCAGTTCAAGGTGTAACTTTTTGCCGGCGAGATGGGAATCTGATGATCTGTTTTGGCCGTACTGTTTTTAGTGAGGTCATTATCTTCTATTTTATAGCAATATTTGCCTTGTTTTGCGTTTTCGCTGTCAAACAATCCATTTTCCCAACCCACTCCGGTAATAGCGACCCTCATGGGATAGAGTTCAAAAGGCGAAGTGGGACTAAGCCTGAAATCCCTCAATTTTTTCAGGTATTTATCATACACGGTTCGCAGTTCTGCATCGGTGGTGAGGTGGTGATACTTTCTAATCATCTCAACTCCTACACCAAAGGAGGAACGCATCGATGGGACTTTGGGAAGGGTGAAATTCCACACTCTTACTGTGAATGGAACCTTGTCTGTTCCACCCGTATAACTTAATGTTGCCATTCCCTTATATATTCCAGCCGGTGTATTTTCCGGAATATAGATATCCATCCAAAAAGGATAATTCTGTTTCGGAAAAAGCGTCATAGATCCCTGATTCGGCAACAATGGGTCAGGATACCAACCGGGCTTGGACTGATTGTCTGTTGGCTTGGTCACATTCACAAACACCTCGTCATAGATTTTGATGTTGTCGGCACTAATGCTATTTCCATTTTCCCCATTCAATAATAAAACGGTAATCCTGAAATTATCCAGTCGTCGTGACGGATTGACAACCAACTGCAAGGGTTCATATTCTCTGCGGGCAGCCGAGATTTTGATATCTGCATTATCCTGAACAGGAATTTCAGTAAGGGTTGCCTTATAGGTCGAACCGCTCCACCACAAGGTGTAATCTGCATTGCGGACAGCGACAGATCCGTTTTGTGCCTGCACACCAAAAAAAAAGGTTGCCAGCACAAAAATCAATACTATTTTCCTTAAAATCATGATCATTTATCTTAAAAAATTATTTTCAGACAAAGACTGAATGAAATCCGGCTGGAGCCGGATTTCAAGGTAAATAAAAATCAAACGGCTCATCCCTGTTACAGGTCATTTTATCATCAATCACTTTCAATTCTGCAACCTGGATTGATGACCGGCGAAGATTGTAGGGGAGTACTCCGTTAGATTCATTGGGTGCTTCGTCATGTTTTTTGCGTCCGGGATGGGTGAAATAGAAGATATATGCTTTCCCATTTACCACAATCACAGCCGCATGGGCACCCGAAGGGGTATCTTCGTTTCTCCGGCTGGCCTTATCCAGAATTACACTGTTAAAAGTCCAGGCGTTGCAATCTTCAGAAGAATATACGGCCAAACCAGCCCATTGGTCAACCACCATCCAATATTTATCCTTAAACCGAAATACATTGGGCCCTTCGTGGGGACGGTCGGCCACTGCTGCCTTCTTTTGAGCAGTCCACGTGTAAAGATCAGGACTATCTGCAACCATACTCACACTTCCCTGCATTTCGTCTTTATACCACATCCGCCATGTTCCGTCAGGGAGATGGAAAACACAGGGGTCAATTACTGAGTTTGTCGACAAAGGCAACTGACTTTCGTATTTCCAGTCCCAGAGATCCTTGCTGGAGAAATGAAGGATATGTTTATCCCCACCCCAATGATTTCGAACACCCTGTATATAGGCCACATACATATGATAAATACCTTTATCAAATACCACTTCCGGAGCCCAGAACGTATTTTGCCCTTTTTCTATTTCCAGATCGAGCGCTCCGCGGAAAACCCAGGTCGCTCCGTGATCAGACGATGAGGCAACACCGATTTTTGATCCGTAACAATAGGCGACATCAGCGCCGTCCTGATTAGCACGTCGCTGCGTATAAAGCATCCACCACGACTTTTCCTTTTGGTTATAGATCACCGTCGGATCCGCAGCTCCGTCATATACCGGACAGCGGAAAAGAGGCGCCGGTGCTACATGCAAAGTCTGTGTTCTGGCAGTCAGAACGCCGAATAACAATACCACAACCATTAAATTTCTGAATATCATTATTTTAATTCTTTAATTATTTCATTCCTTCATTTGCCCCGTCTCTTCCTTATTCCGTCTCTCCCTCATTCTTTAATTCCTTATTTCCTTCATTCTTCATTTATCTGCTACGGGAAAAGCTGCAATCCTTAACCGTGCCGCTCCCATCGGAATCAAAATGATATCCTCAACTTTATCCGCTTTCCCGGCTTTTTCATCAGGCAAAACTCCACATAAACCATATTTATCGATTTTCCAGGATGGAATTCGCTGTCCCTTGGCATGAATTTCAATTGGGACCGATCCGGCAGTAAACGGGAAATCGTCGCTGCTCCATGGCTTCTTAACAACTTTGAGATTTTGCTGAAGATTTTGCTTATTTATTTGAAGGGCATAATTCCAAGGCGTTTCGGGATAAATCTCATACGTTGGCCATTGAGTGGCATCAGCACCCTCCTGCCATTTCGAATCGCCGATTGCCGTTGCCTTGCTATCGATTTTTTCGTAACGTTCCTTTATTTTTAGCGACATCGTCAGCGGTCCGTAATTTACAGAAACGCTGTTTTTATTCACTTCCCACTGTTTCAGTGAAAGCTCCATTGGCAGTTCGAGCACAATCTTATCGCCATTGCTCCACGTACGTTTAATTATAGCATAATTCCCCATTTCGGGCTTTTCGCTCTGAACAACGCCATTGATCTTAATTGTCGCTTTTTTACACCAGGAAGGGATCCTAAGGTAGAGTGGAAATTCTACAGTGTTCGTTATATTTATCGTAAGATTAACCTGCTCTTCAAAAGGGTAATTAGTCTCTTCTTTAATGGTTATTGGGATATTGCTGGCAACTTTCAGATTTGCGGTGCAGGCTCCGTATAAGACGAATGCAACGCCATTATCGGGTGTGGCCAGGGCAAGATGCTCCACATAATAGGGCCAACCCTGTGAATGGTTGTGCTGGCAGCAACGACTGCTGAACGGGTTCATTGCCAAAAAAGGGCCAGCGTTTTGGATCCCGGG
>TBL_comb47_HYPODRAFT_10007813_pt1 | contig 11118 bp, 8 predicted proteins | sample TroBogypolimnion_40_FD_10682 | JGI IMG/M metagenome (IMG submission 10682) | reverse complement strand
ACAAATGGACCCGAGACTTGGCTATCGAAATACCAGTGGAGCATGTTGATACCTGGACCGGCGTTGCTGACGAACTGTCGGATTGTGTTGAATTCCTGACTGGTGACCGCTGGGACATTTCATTCCGCCACGGCGAGAAGCGCCTGATCCAAAAAAAACCACGGAAGCGCCGCATTCGTTTTCGGGCACCGGTCGGAAGTTCAGTTTGCCTTTTTTCGGGTGGGCTGGATTCATTCATCGGTGCCGTTGACTGGCTCACTGAGAATTCCAGCGAGCGGTTGCTTTTGGTAGGCCACTATGACCGCCATGTTTCCGGTCCCGCCGTTGACCAGCGTGCCTTGCGAGACATTTGCCGTCAAAAATACGGCAACAGATTTGAACTGTCCCAAACGCAAGTGGGACTGTCCTCCGGCAGTCTGGATACGAATTTTCGCAGCCGGTCTCTGCTCTTCGTCGCCCTTGGATGTTACTTTGCCGAAATCCTTGGTGAGGGCACCCCGGTATTGGTGCCCGAGAATGGCCCCATTGCCCTGAATTTCCCTCTCACGCCGGCGCGGCGTGGTTCATGCAGCACAAGAACGGTTCATCCCCATTTTCTCAGTGGGTTAAACCAGATTCTGGCAAAAGTCGGCATCCAGAGCCCAATTCAGAATCCTTACGAACTGAATACAAAAGGCGAAATGGTTGACAACTGTCGTGACCAAGATTTTCTGACTAGAGCCTACGCGCTGACTCGCTCTTGTGCGAAGGCGAATCATCGAGAGTCATGGACTGATCGAGGCGCGCGTTCATGCGGCGTTTGCATTCCATGTCTCTTTCGCCGGGCATCGCTCCATGCAAGTGGACGAGATGACGAAGCATACGGTAAAAAAATCGAAGCCATCAACTCTCTTTCTTACACGCCGGTAGATGTTTTAGCGCTCTTGGCATTTATGCGCAGGAATTTTTCAGACCGAGAGATTGCGGCTGGTCTTCTCGGTAATGGCGCACTCCCCATGAATCGGCTTTCTCTGTATGTGGATCTTGTAAAACGTATGCGAGCCGAAGTTCTCTTGTGGCTGCGCGCAAGTGGTTCAGCCTATTTGAAAAAACAGGTGCTTTCATGTTGATCGACACCCATTGCCACATCGACCAGTTTTCATCACCAGAGACCGTCGTTCGGGAGTGTGAGGAAAATGAGCTTCGCGTGGTTGCGGTCACAAATCTCCCATCATATTTTGCATCAGCCGCAGACCATCTGCGTGGCCATCCATTGGTGTCCCCAGCTTTAGGAATTCATCCACTGGCCGCAAATGAAGGCATCCGCGAATTGGCTGCATTCAAGAGAATGGCGGCCCACGTTGACTTCATTGGAGAGATTGGCCTCGATTATTCTAAAAAAGGAGAGGCATCGAAGGGGCTTCAAGAGCGCGTCTTTGATGAAATTCTGCGCACAATTGCCACTCGCCCCCGCTTCGTCAGCTTGCACAGTCGTGGCGCGGAGGACGCCGTATTGGAAGCTCTCCGTCGCTATAAAATCCGCAACTCAGTATTTCATTGGTTCACCGGTTCCATCAAACAATTGGAACACATTATCAATGAAGGCCACTTCGTTTCCATAAACCCCGCAATGCTTTCCACCGCCAATGGGAAAAAGGTCATTGTAAACTCGCCCCAAAAATCTGTTCTGATTGAGAGCGATGGCCCATTCGCGAAGATTGAGGGGCAGGCCGCGCATCCCAAGAATATCATTGCGGTCTATAACGCCCTTTCAATCGAGTGGAAACTCAGCTTTAAAGAGGTCGTGAATGTGGTAACAGACAATTTTAATCGGATTATTGAGCAAGTCTTTTGTGGAAAGAAACTTGCAACGGCGACGAACCCAAAAGAAGGACAGGATACAGGCGTGAATATTTAATCAAACTTGATTTTTTCACAGACGGAGTCAAATAAATTGAATTATTTGGCTTGCAAGTGGTCAAAACTGTGAAAATATCACAAAACTATGTTGCTTTCATTCTCCATTGAGAACTTCAGGTCATTCCGCGAAGAGCAAACGCTCTCGATGGTCGCCAGCAATCGGCAGCCCGACCACCCAGAGCACACCGCCGCCATTCCTGACGAAGAGAACCGGGCCTTGCCGGTGGCGGTGATTTACGGTGCGAACGGCGCAGGTAAATCAAATTTAGTTCGGGCATTGTCCTTTTTGCAGGCGCTGGTATTGCGGGGGACAGAACCCAAGAAACCAATCGCCCGCCGTGCCTTTGCGCTGGACAAGGAAAGTGCCGGGAAGCCGACCGAATTGAAGATTCAATACGTCGAGGACGGCCACGTTTACGCCTTTGGCTGCCGCGTCAGTGACAAATTGGTGGATGCCGAGTGGTTGAGCTTGCTCCGGGATGGAAAGGAAATTTCCGTCTATGAACGCACCACCAGTAGTGACGGCGAGGTGAAAATTGAGGCCGGCCCGTGTTGAACGACGACACTTGGGGCGACCATGGCAAGGCGCTCGCCCTGACCAAGGTTGGCGTGCTGCCCAATCAGCTTTTCCTTCATGCCGCCGCCAAAAGTTTGCGCGAGCAGGATCAAGGGCCGGTTTTGGCCGGCGCACTCCGCTGGTTCACTGACCGAGTTACCATCATTCCGGCGGCTTCGACCTTCGGGGCATTGGCGCAGTTGGTTGCCCACGATGAAAAGTTCACAAACTTTGCCGGTGATTTTCTGCGCCGGGTGGCAACTGGTGTTGACCGCTTGCGAGTAGATACGTCCCAGGTGGAAGAAAGTGTGCTGGGTGGTTTCGGGCGTGGTTTTGAACAGTTGGTCAAAGATTTGCCTGCGGGTGAAACGGCCAGCTTCAGGGGACAAGACGGCTCGGAGTTGATCGTCGAGAAAGGCGAAGGCACGAAAGTTCGCGTCCGCACTATCAAGTCGGAACATCTGAGCGCTGATGGTTTACGCGTAACATTGCCATTCTCAGAAGAGTCCGACGGCACGCAACGGCTGACGCACTTGTTGCCGGCGTTGCACGCTGTCTGCCAGAAGCCGGGATTATTCGTGATTGATGAAATTGACCGCAGCCTGCATCCGTTGCTGGCGAAAGGCTTCGTCCGCACATTTCTCCAGGCGTGCGCAGGACATGGCAGTCAGTTGATTTTTACCACCCACGACACGTCTTTTCTTGATTTGGAACTATTGCGACGGGATGAAATCTGGTTTGCCGACAAGAAGCAGGCCGAGGGCACAACCGAGTTGTATTCTCTGGCGGAATATAAAGTCCGCACCGACCTAAAGATTGATAAAGCCTATCTTCAGGGCCGGTTTGAAGCAGTGCCTCCGGCTGAAACAGAACTTCCAAGCTGGGTCCTGGAAATCCTGGCGGAATTAGAACCGAAAGGTTTAACCAAGCCCGAAATATCAAGTGAGCCTGCTAAATCGTAAACCATTGTCCATCGGGCGAGCCGAGCGAACTATGCGCGATGACCGCGTATTCGTGGTGGCCACGGATGACACCTATGCGCCGGCACATTATTTTGAGCATTTGCTGTTGCCGCGCGTTAAGGTTTTCGTTTTGCCAACCCCGGCAGGTTCCGGTCTTTCGGCACCGGTTCACGTTGTGGATCGGTTGAAGAACGCTTTCAAAAACGTCAAACAGAAGGAAGAAATTCAAATCGGCGACGAGTTTTGGGTGTTTTTGGATACCGACCATCACTTCCTTCCAAACAATGTGGCTGGAACTTTGGCCGCCCTTCAAACCGCGCGGCATGTGGGATTTGAAATTGCCGTCAGCAATCCCTGCTTTGAACTTTGGCTTTTACTCCACCACGCCGACGTGCCGCCGGGAACGGTCTTTTCCAGTTGCCATGAGGTGGACCAAAAACTCCGGGCGGTGCTCGGCCAATACAACAAGACTTCCATAAAAGCCGGGCAATTCCCATTGGCACAAGTTCCTACCGCCATCCAACGCGCTCGTGCTCTTGAGGCCACGCCGGATGCCCCCGGCGATCATTCGCCTCAAACGGCCGGGACGAGGGTTTATCGCCTGTTGGAACGGCTTCTGCCCAAAAGCAAATGAGCCTCGTCAAAATCCAAAACGCCCTTGTCCGCGAATTCGAGCGCAAGCGTATAGTGTTTTGGTATGACCCGGAACTCATCGGCTGGGAGCAAGAGTTCGAGTCACTTGAATTGACCGGTGTTGCCAAGCTGAAGGTGCAAAAAGATGAATTCGGGGTGAAGCACCGCATCACTCGCGAAGCCCCNGCGCAAAAGTTTCTCCTCTACTTTCGCGGTCAAGTCCAGCCCGCCGACAGCGAAAATTGGCTACTGGATCAATTGCTGGCGTATGGGGGCAAATCATTCTCCCCCGACCGGGCTTCGCTCGCGTTGATGGAAGCAGAATTGCCGGAGGATTTCAAAGCACTCACCGCGCAGCATTTGGAATTTTTCCGCAGCAACGAACGGGTTGGCAAGCTCAAGGAATTGCGCAAGCCCGAAGATACCGAGGCTGATGTCCGACTTAAAATGCTCGCCGTTGTCTGCCGTGCCGAACCTTCCGTGGATTCCATTCTGCTCTCGCTGCTTAATGAGCTGGCCCGCGAAAAAAATGAGCGTTGGTCGCAGATGGAAAAATTCTCACTAGCGGAATTTTGGTGGAAGCAACTCGGCGCGCAGTTCGGCTACGTCACACCCACGCCGGCCTTGCTCGATTTCGTGCTGTGTTTATTCCGTGCCGTGACGCCGCTGGGCAACAGCTCAACCCTGAACCCGCGCCAGTCGCTGGTGTTTCTAAATCGCTGGATGGACAGCGGTGAACATCGGGAAGCCTTTGAAGTTTTGTCTGAACGCGCCGACAGCATGTTGAACATCAGCGCCGCGCTGAATCAAATCGAAGATGTCCGGCCGCTGCTCACGGTTCAAACGTATCGGCGGATTGATTTGAAGATTCTCGCGGATCTTCGTGACGGCCTGTTGAGTGGTATGCTTTCGACAGCCGAGGCTCGCCAGCGCGTTGATGGACGCAGCCAGGCGCATTGGGCGCGCTATGACCACGGCATCCAGTCGTTGTATCGTGCGCTGGGTTTCGCCGCCGAATTTATTGAAACGCTGCCGAAACTCGACCTGACCATCGAATCGTTCGACGATGGCTTGGGGAAATACGCCAGCACCTGGTGGCGGGTGGACCAGCTTTACCGGAAGTTTATTTTTCATCTCAATGATTCGGGGCAGATGGCGCTGCTCGAAAAATTGGCGGCGCGCATCGAGGGCCTCTACCTGAATGAGTTCACGGGCAAGCTGGCTCAGCGCTGGCAGGAATGGGTGGATCGCTGCTCACAATGGAGCAGCGGCAGCGTGACCAGCCAGCGCGAGTTCGCGACCCGCTTTCTTCAGCCGCAGATCGCGGAAGGCCGGAAGGTGTTTGTGATTGTATCGGATGCGCTGCGTTACGAAGTTGCCCGCGAACTGTTAGATTGCATCCTGCGCGAAGACCGCTGGACGGCCGAACTCAAGCCGGTGTTAGGTGTTTTGCCTTCGTTCACGCAACTCGGCATGGCCGCTTTATTGCCGCACACAACCTTGGGATTTTCTTCCGATGGCAAGACGGTTCTGGCGGATGGTGCAAATTCCGCCGGCACGGAAGCACGCTGCAAGATTCTGGCCAACGGCTTTAATGGTCGAGCCACTGCTGTCTCCGCCGAGTCGTTCCTGTGCTTGAATTCAAAAACCGATGGCCGTGAACTCGCCAAGGCAAACGACGTCGTGTTCATTTACCATAATGGTATTGATGCCGTCGGCGACAAGCGTGACACCGAACACCGCACCTGCATCGCCGTGGAGTCGGCCATTGAAGAAATTGTCAAATTGCTAAAAAAAGCGGCAGCCATGAATGTCAGTCACTTTGTTATCACTGCCGACCACGGGTTTCTCTTTCAGAATGATGCCTTGGACGAAAGCGACTTTCTCGCTGTGCCACAACCCGGCGGAGTGTTGCAATACCAGCGACGCTTCATCGTCGCTCCTGCGATTGCTAATGATACCCGGCTTAAACAATTCACCGCCGTCCAGCTTGGCCTTGCTGGCAACCAGCAATTCGCTTTCCCCAAAGGCATCCAGCGGTTGCGGCTCCAAGGTTCAGGCAGCCGTTATGTCCACGGCGGAACCTCCCTTCAGGAAATTGTTGTGCCGGTCGTTGAGGTGAAAAAGTTGCGGGCCGACGATGTGGCACAAGTCGAGGTGGATATTCTCCGTAGCGGCCAGCAGATCACCACCGGCCAAGTGACCATCACTTTTCTGCAAAGCGGACCGGCCGGCGAAAAATGCCTGTCGCGAGAATTGCGCGCCGGATTCTACTCGAAAACGGGGTTGCCCATCAGCGATGTCCGCACCTTGAAATTTGATTCGTCGGCAGAAGACGCGCGGCAACGCGAACGCCGCGAGCAGTTCGTCTTTGGACGCGAGGCTGACGAGTTCAACCAGCAAGAGGTTATTTTACGGCTCGATGAGCCGGTGACCGGAACCGCCCAGTTCGCGCCTTATCGTGAATTTGCCTTTAAGTTGCGCCGGGCCTTTGAAAGTGATTTTGACGACCTTTGAACCACGCGATGCCATGACCCCACTCGACAAAAAAATCAACCTGCACTTCGCCGGCCTCGTTGTCCGCAAGGATTTGACCAAAACCGTCAAGGGCAACGCCATCGTTCCGAGCTATGTGCTGGAGTATTTGCTAGGCCAGCATTGCGCCACCGATGATGAAGCTTCGATTCAAAGCGGCATCGAGACGGTAAAAAACATCCTCGCGAAGCACTTCGTCCATCGCAACGAAAGCGAGCTCATCAAATCCACCATCAAGGAAAAGGGACGCCACAAAATAATTGATAAAATCACGGTGGAGTTGAACGACAAGGCTGGCGTGTATGAAGCCCAGTTCACGAATCTTGGTTTGAAGCGGGTGCAGGTGGACTCCGATTACATAAAGAAACATCCAAAGCTGTTGGTTGGCGGGGTGTGGTCCATTGCCGAACTCACCTACCATCCGGTCGAAGATCCCAAACAGGAGCCGTGGCATCTCGAAAGCCTCAAACCCATTCAAGTGGCGCATGTGGACGTGGAAAACTTTCTCGCCGCGCGGAAGGAGTTTACCACCGACGAGTGGATGGACGTGTTGTTGCAGAGCATGGGCTTTAACCCAGAAATGTTCTCGCGGCGCGGTAAGCTGGTTTTGTTGGTTCGGCTCGTGCCGTATTGCGAACGCAATTACAACATGATTGAGCTGGGCCCGAAGGGCACCGGCAAGTCCCACATTTACTCGGAATTTTCCCCGCATGGAATTCTCATATCCGGTGGCGAAATCACGGTGGCCAAATTGTTTGTGAACAATGCCAGCGGCAAGATTGGCTTGGTAGGATATTGGGATTGTGTCTGCTTTGACGAATTCGCCGGCAAGGACAAGAAGGTGGACAAAAACCTGGTGGACATCATGAAAAACTACATGGCGAACAAGAGTTTTTCACGCGGCATTGAGATGCTTGGGGCGGAAGCGTCCATGGTGTTCATGGGAAACACCCGGAAATCCGTCCCCTACATGATGAAGCATTCGCACTTCTTTGAGGAATTGCCGGATAAATACATTGATTCAGCATTTTTGGATCGGCTGCACTGCTATAACGCGGGTTGGGAATCCAGCCCGGTTCGATCTGAACTGTTCACCAGCGGCTTTGGTTTCATTGTGGATTATCTGGCCGGATTTTACGGCATCTGCGCAGCCAGGATTTTTCCCAGCTATACAGTCCGCACTTTGAGTTAAATTCTGAAATCACAACTCGCGACCGTGATGGCGTGCAGAAAACATTTTCTGGCCTTATGAAAGTGCTCTTTCCGCACGGCGAAAGCACCAAGGCGGAAATACAGGAGATATTGGCATTTGCCATGGAAGGCCGGCGGCGCGTTAAGGAGCAAATTCTTAAGATTGATGAAACTTTCGTCCCGGTGGCGTTTACCTACACCGACCGCGCCGAAAGCAAAGAGCAGGCCGTTGTGACACTGGAAGAAACCCAGTATCCCACCCTCGCACGGCGAGACGGCCAAGTTGCCGAAACCAAAGCCGACCAAACTTCATTGGATTTTGCGGATGCCAGCAAAGATGCCAATCCTGTTGTGGTGCGGGAACCGCAACCAGGTCATCTGGTTGTCCCGGAAAATGGCAAGGGCTATAGTTATCGGCGGTTGTTTGCCGACCACCTTCGCGGGGCTAGGCAGATAACGCTTCAGGATTCATACATCCGAGCGTTCTGGCAGATTCGCAATTTCATGGAGTTTGTCCAACTCGTGCATGAACTCACGCCGGTCGGCGAGGAAACGAAGGTGAACTTAATAACCAAGAGCGACCCTGATCGTTGCGTCGAGCAGGATGAAAACCTGCGCAAAGTTCAAGAGTCCTGCGTTGGGACACGCGTCAGCGTTGAATATGAATTCGACAAATCTGATGCGCTCCACGCTCGCAGCATCACAACCGACCACGGCTGGAAAATCAGCTTGGACCGAGGGTTGGATATTTTTCAGCGCTACGAAATCAGCCCGTTTTCACTTGTGGCATCCGTCCAGGAAGAACGTCTGACCAAAGCGTTCGAGGTGACATACATTCGGGTTGATAAAGTCGCCAACAAATAGAAATTCACCGCCGCCGTCAAGGATTCACAAATGAGTAAAGAATATTGGCAGATTGCGGCAGGATCATCGGGGCGTGATTATGCTGACCGATTTATTCGCCACGGCATCGCGTTTGTTGGCGGCGATAACCACATTGCCACCATGCGTCAGGTTGCAGATGGTGATATTATTATTCTGAAGCGCGGACTATATGAAATATTTGCGGTCGGGGAAGTTGTTCAGCGGAATGGGGCTCATCGCGGAGAGAACGACAAGGAATGGTTGAGAGATTTCGATGGTTGGGATCTTCCGGCATACTGCTACGTTTCTTGGCGAGTCCCTACAACGCCCCTGCGCGAACCGACGGTCTGACGCGCACAACGATTCAGAGGACGCCACAGGACAAACATCGGACCCTCGCCGATTCGCTTCTTCCGCTTCCGGTTCAACCAATTGAACCAGAGCCGGAGCCAACGAATCAAATTGCGGACGAGCAGATTCTTGAGTTCATGATTTCGCAGGGATTACGCCCTTCCGCTGCTGACGAATTGACGAACACCGTTCGCAAGATCCGTCTCCTCGCACACTATTATCACCAAGACTGCTATTGGGATGACGTCCGAGAGCACGAAACCAGGACTTTTCTTGTCATTCCGCTGTTGCTCGCCCTGGGATGGGCTGAACAACAGATGAAGATTGAATTGCCCTGCTCTGGGGGGCGTATTGACGTTGCCTGTTTTCAACGGCCCTACCAGCGCAAGAACGAAGAGTGCGTCGTCCTGATCGAAACGAAGGATTTCGGCTCAGGGCTCGACTACGCTCCAGAGCAAGCACGTCGTTATGCCGCTGATTTTCCAGCCTGCAAAGTGCTCGTTGTCACAAACGGCTGGTGTTACAAAACATTTATTCGCGTTCAAGAGACTGGCTTATTCAACGAAAAACCCTCTGCTTATTTAAATCTTCTCAAGCCACGCGACCGGTATCCACTCGACCCCCAGCATACAGAAGGTGCGCTTGGGGTAATGAAATGGTTGCTTCCAAGTTCCCTAAGAATTTGAATCAGTTTTACGGAATAAATTAATTTCCCAGTTGCTGAAATATCCGACCTGCAATCCCGCAGCCACCCGCAGCCAGTGCAGCAACCCTGCCGAACATTCTGGGTTTTCTATTAAATCTTAAAATCTGTATTCCCCTTACTGCGGGTTACTGCGGCAGTTTTTCGCTGCACACGTCGATTTTAGTTGGGTAGTGTGATCCCGACCAGATTGCAATAAGCGGAGCTCTGGGGTCTTTACAAGTCTTTCCAAGCAAAAACTGGTTCAAGCATGTTGGCATCTAGCCCATGCTCTTTCATTATTGTTTCGCGCCACTTTTCAGCTTCGGCTGCATTCTTCATTACGTCATCACCATGGGCGTATGCGCGGTAAACCCTTAATTGCGCTTCCAAGTTTCCTTGCGCTGCTGCCTCGCGCAACCACATCACACCTTCATCCCGGTCGGGGCAACATTTGCCAAGTTCAAGTTGTGCTTGGACATCTCCTTGTTCTGCGACTTTTCGCAACCACATCGCACCGCAGTGAATGTCTTTCGGCACGCCTTCGCCGTTGACGTAACAAAGGCCAATTCGGTATTGGGCTATAAAATGCTCTTGCTCTGCCGCTTTGCCATACCACCTGGCCGCTTCGGATTTGTTCGGCGTCACCCCTTTGCCAAAATCACAGCAATTGCCGAACAAAAATTGCGCCATTGCGTTTCCTTGTTCCGCCGCTTTTCCATACCACTTGGCTGCTTCGGTATAATCTAAAGTCACGCCTCTGCCATAAAAGTGAGCAGAACCTAAACCAAGTTGAGCCAATAGATGCCCCTGTTCCGCCGCCTTCTGAAACCATTTTGCCGCTTCGGTCTGATTTATGGCCGCAACTTGGCCATATTTGTAAAACTCGGCCAGTCGGTATTGTGCTTCGGCATGTCCCTGTTCCCCTGCCTTGCGAAACCAATTAAACGATTCGGCTTGGTTGGTCATTACGCCATCGCCTTCGTAACATCGACGGCCAAGGTCGAATTGAGCTTCAGCATCTCCTTTTTCTGCCGCTTCGGTGGATTTTTTTACTTTTTTTGAAATGCGAGGCATGCCCCAATTCTCCTTTGATGTCGCTGTGAATGTCAATTAAATCAACTGTTCCAGCCGGCACCGACTTGGAATCCAGCCATTTCTCCCCTTCGCAGAAACTTCCCCCGCATCAATTCCCTCGTGCCGAACTCCGCCTTGAAACGGTGAAGATTCTGCTCGCCCAACGGCGCTCTCTTGTGAAGTTATTTTCGCACAGCTCCGCTTTCGCTTCATAACTCCACAAGAGAGCCACCCGAACCGAACCGGAAAAGGGCGCGATGCTCCGCATGTCGCCCATGACATAGCAATATGCCGCGAGGCTTCGCCACGGCCAGAACATCGGCAATAGCGGCATGCTCATTTTGCTCGCTACGCTCGTGACAGGGGGA
>TBL_comb47_HYPODRAFT_10007809_pt1 | contig 11123 bp, 10 predicted proteins | sample TroBogypolimnion_40_FD_10682 | JGI IMG/M metagenome (IMG submission 10682) | reverse complement strand
ATTACATAGCGTAAAATTTCACCGACACCGGTAGATAAGGGGCCTAGTTGTGGTTTGGTATCATCGGGAATATCAGCATTATGCAAGCGTTCTAATACTTGTTGCCGAGAAAAATAATCCTCAGCACCATCATCGAAGGTTAGAGTGACCACCGAAAGTCCAAAGATCGATACCGAGCGCATATTCATTAAATGCGGCACACCATTCATTACCCGTTCAATCGGTAATGAAATCAATTTTTCTACTTCTTCGGGTGCTTGGCCTGGATATTGGGTAACGACTTGTACAAAAACGTTTTGTACGTCAGGAAAAGCTTGTACAGGCAGGTTTTCAAAAGCAATAACCCCAGAAATGGCGACTGCCATGGTGGCACCAATAACCATCAAGCGTTGCTGTAGACAAAAGGCGATAATACGTTCAATCATTTCAGTATTCTCAGTTTGCTTTGTTGCTAGTGCTTGGGGTTTCGGCTTCGACTTCTTCTTCGGCGCGCAGTGTTAATGCGCCTTCAATGACGACTTGTTCATTAGCTTGAAGTCCATCGGTTATGATGGCCTTGTCTTTTAGTCGCAAACCAATATTAACTGCACGTTGTTTGTAATGATGGCCTTCAAGTGCAATAAATACATAATCTGAATCGCCTTCTGTAAATATCGCGGTTAAAGGAAGGACGATGGCTTGATCTGAAGGGTCGCTGTTGACTGTGATCGTAGCGAACATGCCGGGTAATAAACGACCGTCAGGGTTGGGTAGATCGCAACGAACCTGCACTGTTCGAGTGTTTTCGTCGAGTATTTGTGCAATGTATTCTACGCTGGCAGGAAACACCGTTCCGGGATAAGCGGGTACGGAAACAGAAAGCTTTTGTCCTAACTTTATTTTGCTGAGGTTAACTTCAAAAACCTCCATGAGTAGTGTGAGTTTTTTTAGGTCAGATACTATGTAAAGAGGCTTATCAAGATCAGGTCGTATTTCCATGCCAGGGTTAACATTGCGCTCAATGACAGTGCCAGAAATGGGTGAGCGTAAGCTAAAGTGACCGTCACTATGGCCGGCATTTATATGCAGATTTTTTAGGTGTTGTTGAGTACGTTGAAGTGAACTACGTGCATCATTAAGGGTGTCTTGTGCTTGTTCCAAATCCTTTTGGGAAATAGCTTTGCCAGTAAAAAGTTCTTGTTGGCGAGTCCATGCTTTTTGAGCTAAGGTGTAATCGGCTTCAGCAGCCGTGTAGTCGGCTTCAGCAGAGGCTGCATCAGGGCTGTCAAGTTCAAGTAACGTTGAACCCGTTTGTACCTGCGTTCCTAAGGTAATAGGTGTGCTAATAACGCGGCCAGCGACCGGTGAGCTGATACGTGAAGTTAACTTTTCGTTATAGCTAATTTTACCCGCTATCGGTTCTAATAATGGATGTTGGCTTAGTGTTAGTGTCGCGGTTTTGATGTAGTCTTTTTTGGGTGAGTTCTCAGCCAAAAAAACTTCGCCGGGTATGCTGGCTGTTTTGGTGATTACTTTAGTGTTGTCAACTGGATCTGAGCAAGCGCTTAGAAGAGCGGTTACTAGGAGGCTGCATAAGAAGTGTTTTTTTCTTTGTTGTGGCATTGGTTTACTTATTTCCGTGATCTGTGTGCAAGTCTTTGTTAGTTTTGATGGGGTAGCACAACTTAGGGCGCTTTTTTATTATTATGAGTGACAGGTGCTTTGTCGGTATCTAATGGTATGCCTAAAGCTTTTTCAAAATCATAGTAAGCATTAGCTCTGGCTATCTCTGCCGCATAATAATCACGCATGATATTTTTGTAGGTTCTTTGAGCTTCGATAAAATCGAGTACGCTGGCTGCGCCTTTGCTGTAAGACAGTTCAGAGCTATTTCTAACGGTTAATGCATCATCTAATAAGCCATCTTTAAAGCGTTGCACAATTTTGTTGGTGCTATTCCATGCCGCTAGGGCGCTGATAACATCGTTACGAATGTTAAGTTCGGTTTGTTCTGCAGTCAGTCGACTTTGGCTTAAGTTAACGGCCGCTTTATCGGCTTCACCTTGATATTGATAAAATAAGGGTAAAGGTAAGCTGACACCAACGAAGCCAGAGTTAAGAGCGTTATTACTAGGGTCGCGTGAGTAACCGGCATTGATGGTGACATCTGGGTATTTAAGTTTGCGTGCTAATTCTAGTTGTTTGTCGGCTTGATCTGCACGCAGTTTGTCGCCTTCTAAATCAGGGCGTTGTTGTAAGGCTTTGTTGATAGCGTCTTCTTTGGAAAGTGTTTGCTTGAAGTCATTAGCCTCAGGCCATAGTTCTTTAGCTTCAAATTGTAAGCTTTTAGCTGGCCAGCGCAATAACACTGCTAAATCTGCTTGGGCTTGTTCTACAGTGGTTAACGCAGCATCTAATTCTGATTGTGCTCGCATGCCTTCCATTTTTACGCGTAAAAAGTCTGATTCAGATATGTCGCCACCTTTCATACGCAGTTGGTTGGCTTTAGATATTTCAGCATAATGATCGACAATTTCTTGTGCTAGCCACGCATTCTTTTGGGTTTGTAATAATTGATAATAGGCGCCCCTAACCATGTTGGAAAAGATACGTATCGCATCTCTAAAATCGCTTTCTGCTGCTTGTGTACCAAAATTGCTGCTTTCTATACGCAGGCCACGTTTGCCAGCAACCTCTATCAATTGACTGAATGAATAATACTGAGCAGGGCCACAAGAGTTTCCTGGTGTAGAAGGACAGCCAGTTGCGGCGGCATTATTATTGAGATTGTGAGCAAGCTCGAGGATTTGAATGCTGATAGTAGGGTTGGGGATGGCGCTAGCAATAATGGCATCAGCGCGAGCTTGATCTATATTGTATTGGGCGGCAATTAAGTCCAGATTACGTTGATAAAAGATTGACACGACCTCGTCAACAGAGATTTGCTGATTTTCAGCCAGGGCATTGCTTGCGCACACAGAGCTCAATAGCACTAATGAGGCGATTGCTTTAAAAAAAATAGATTTCATGTTGTTAGCGGTAAATAGCCATTGAGATTATCACTGTTATATGGGTATGACAGTTGTGGCATGGTTTGTTGAGAGGGCATTATCTAATGAAAAAAATACAATAGTGTGACAGTGTTGCTTTGCTATAAGGTATTAGTTCTTATGTCGCTATGGATTAGCCACCATTGTTGTGGTCGGTATGATAGGTTAATCGGCTAATATCAGGTAGTAATATTATTAGATAATGGTATCTTACAAATCGACAGCGCCTTTTAAGTTAACTTAAAGCTATTATTGTGCCAAGCTCTGTTATCTCTGGTTTTGCTGGAATAACTAGCTCGTTATGAATAAATTTCTGGTATTGATGATGGTTGAATAGGTGTAATTAACCCAATCAATGGGTTGATTTGCACCTATGCTTGTACCGATGACTTATCTTGTGAGTTTTTAAAATATTCTAAGGTCATAAAGAGAGCTGCAATTGAGCGAGCTTCGGTACATTCGCCGGTAGCGAGCAGTTCGTTGATGTTATTGAGTTTCCAAGGGATCACTTCTAATTGTTCAGGTTCATCGCCGATTAAACTTTCGGGATATAAATCTTGGGCGAGGACAATTTCGGTACTATGTTCCAAATAAGAAGGCGCTAGTGATAATGAGCTTAAATGATGAAGGTTTCTAGCACCATAACCTACTTCCTCTTTAAGTTCTCGGTTAGCGGCTTCAAGAAAGGATTCACCTTCATCGGTTTTGCCTTTGGGTAGGCCGACTTCATAGCGGTGCACACCTGCAGAATATTCTCTTATTAACAGTACCGTTTCAAAATCTAACATAGGTACAATTAGGACGGCGCCACCNGGCTTNCCTCGAGCTAGGCGTTCATAATTGCGTAACTCGCCATTGCTGAATTTAATATCTAGTGATTCAATACGAAATAATCGGCTTTGAGCAACGGTCGTTCTTTTAAGAATAGTCGGTTTGTTGGGCATTGTGGTATTTTATGATTTTTTCATACTAAATATAACTCATCATGATTGAATGGCAAGAAATTGATACGGTTTTACTGGATATGGATGGAACTTTATTGGATTTGAATTTTGATAATCACTTCTGGAAAGAGTTTGTGCCACTAAAGTATGCACAATTGCACGGTATGGATCTAAATTTTGCAAAACAGCACTTAGAACCAAGGTTTAAAAGCATGGAAGGTCAGTTGGAGTGGTATTGCTTAGATTACTGGAGTGAGGCTTTGCAGTTGGATATTGTTGCTTTAAAGCGAGAGCTTTCAGAATTAATTGCTGTTTTACCGCATGTGACTGATTTTTTAGAAAAGCTACAGCAGTCTTCTAAACAAGTAATATTGGTGACCAACGCACATCGAGATAGCTTGGGTCTGAAAATGGAAAAGACTTGTCTACAGTCTTTTTTTGATGACATTGTTAGCTCTCATGATTTGGGTTTGCCAAAAGAGCATGCTGGTTTTTGGCCATTATTGCAGCAATCTCAAGTCTTTGATAAAGAGCATACATTAATGGTTGATGACAACGTAGACGTTTTGAATTCGGCGCAGTTGTTTGGTATAGCGCATTTAATCTCTGTGAGTAAGCCGGACACTCAGCAGCCCAAAAAACACATCACCGAATTTCGTTCTATTGAGGATTTTCGGGAGTTGATGATCAGCTGGTAAGTTTTTTGTGTTTCTCTGAGCTAGGGCGTTTACCTTGGTAGTTGCCTTTAGCATTAGAGGGTCTTCTTTCAGGTATGATTACGTCCGCTAATAGATTGGCGGTGATGGCGTTTACCGGTATTTTTTGGCCGATATAGGTTTCAATGTCTGGCATAGAATAGGCGTAATGTTCGCAAATAAAACTAATAGCGATGCCACTTGCACCAAAGCGGGCTGTTCTGCCAATTCTGTGCACATAATCTTCTACATCCTGTGGTAAATCATAATTAATAACATGAGACACGTCGGCTATATGTAAGCCTCTTGCGGCCACATCGGTAGCAATGAGTAGCGTGATTTTATTATCCTGAAAATCAGCCAGTAGGCGCTGGCGTTTGTCTTGGGCAACATCACCACTGAGTGCTGCAGTTTTATAACCATTGGCATTCAGTGTGTCGTCTAGCAATTCTGCGCAACGTTTGGTGTTGACAAAGATAATGCTGCGTTGAGGCTGATGATCATTTAGTAAACCTATTAATAGCGGTATTTTTTGTTCGTTGGCCGGGCAATAGGCGCTTTGCTGTATGGCCTTAGAGGTTACTTCCTCGCTTTCTATGCGTATGAGTATGGGGTTGTTCATGTGCTCATAGGCGAGTTCAGTGACTTTATAAGACAGAGTCGCTGAAAAGAGCATATTTAGGCGCTTTTCAGGTGTTGGCATGCGTCTTAATAAATAACGAATGTCCTTGATAAAGCCTAAGTCAAACATACGATCTGCTTCATCCATTACTGTGACTTGGATGTGATCGAGTGTGAAAGCATTTTGACGATAAAAATCAATAATACGACCTGGAGTACCGATGATAATATCAATGTTGGTTTTTAAGGTGTCCAATTGTTTTTGATAATCAGTGCCGCCATAAATCAACGCAAACTTAAGATTAAGATGTTTGCTGAGTAATAAGGCGTCTTTATGAATCTGGATAGCTAATTCACGTGTGGGGGCAAGAATGAGAGCCCTAGGATTCTTAATGGTTTCATTTTCATCATTGATTAGATGTTGAAAAGTAGCTAATAAAAAGGTCGCGGTTTTACCCGTTCCTGTTTGCGCTTGCCCGGCAATGTCTTTACTTCGCAACAATAAAGGCAAGGCTTTATCTTGAATTGGTGTGCAATAATTAAAGGCGGCATCATTTAAGCCTGACAGTATAGAGTCAGACAATTCCAAATTGCAAAAGCGTGTTTTAGTTAAATGGGTAGTTTTCATAGGCTATAGCATAACGTAAAAATCAAATTGCTTGAAATTGATTGACTCAATAAGCTATCCCTCCTATAGTTTTAACTTTTTATTTTTGGAGAAATAGTGTGAGCGATTCAGTTCTTCATGTAAGTGATAGTGAATTTAACGAAACTGTTATTAAAGCTAGTGGGCCTGTATTGGTTGACTATTGGGCAGAATGGTGTGGTCCTTGTAAAATGATTGCACCCGTATTGGATGCCATTGCAGAAGAATATGCCGGTAAATTAACAGTAGTCAAAATAAATATAGATGATAATCCACAGACCCCACAACACTATGGCGTACGTGGTATTCCAACGTTGATGTTGTTTAAAGATGGTGAAGTTGAAGCGACTAAAGTAGGTGCTTTGACTAAAGTAGAGCTTGCCAAATTTCTTGATAGTAATATTTAAAAATATTTATCATTATTCAGACCGCTCATAAAAGTGGACGGTTCTGAATACTTGATATATACTTATCTGGTGCGATAGTCTCGCGCAATCAATCATATCGTCTGATACTTACCCTCCGAATTCTAAATTCTATCCTGGTTGTTACGGTGTACAGCCGAACTACTTTTCTCCGAGTTGTCTTTTTATGAATCTTACCGAGTTAAAACTAAAACAAATTAGTGAAGTTATTGAAATTGCCGAGTCTCTTGGACTTGAAAATGTCGCTAGATCACGCAAGCAAGATTTAATTTTTGCTATTCTAAAGAAGCAGGCAAAGGCCGGCGACGACATTTCTGGCGATGGTGTTCTTGAGATTTTGCAAGATGGTTTTGGATTTTTACGGACCCCGGGTTGTTCTTATTTAGCAGGCCCCGATGATATTTATGTGTCACCCAGTCAAATTAGACGCTTTTCTTTAAAAACCGGTGATACGATCACGGGTAAGATAAGACCTCCTAAAGATAATGAACGTTACTTTGCGATGCTCAAAGTTGATCAGATCAACTTTGAATCCCCAGAGAATACTAAAAATAAAATCACCTTTTCTAATCTGACGCCCCTTTTTGCTAAGCAACGCTTCACTCTTGAGCAAGGCAATGGCAGTAGCGAAGATTTAACCGGAAGAATTATTGATTTAATTGCACCGATTGGTAAAGGCCAACGTGGTTTGATTGTATCGCCACCGAAAGCCGGTAAAACGATGATACTGCAAAGTTTGGCGCAAGCGATTGCTGAGCAGAATCCAGAGTGTTATTTAATCGTACTTCTAATTGATGAGCGTCCAGAAGAAGTAACAGAAATGGAGCGCTGTGTTCGAGGTGAAGTGATTTCCAGTACCTTTGATGAACCTGCCACTCGCCACGTACAAGTTGCTGAAATGGTTATTGAAAAAGCACGTCGCTTGGTTGAGCATAAACACGATGTGGTTATTTTGTTAGACTCGATTACTCGTCTTGCTAGAGCTTATAATACGGTTGTGCCTTCGTCAGGCAAAATATTAACGGGTGGTGTTGATGCCAATGCCTTAGAAAAGCCTAAACGTTTTTTTGGTGCGGCGCGTAATATTGAAGAAGGCGGCAGTTTGACCATTATTGCTACAGCGTTGGTAGATACCGGATCAAGAATGGATGAAGTTATCTATGAAGAATTCAAAGGTACCGGCAACATGGAATTGCATTTGGATCGCAAAATTGCTGAAAAAAGAATTTACCCTGCCATCAATATTAATCGTTCGGGTACGCGTAGAGAAGAATATTTGGTTGATCCTGATACCTTGCAAAAAACTTGGATCTTACGCAAGATTCTGCAACCCATGGACGAAACAGCCGCTTCAGAATTTCTGATAGGTAAGCTGAAAGATTTCAAAACCAATGCTGAGTTTTTTAACTCTATGAAGCGCTAGTTTTATCGGACTTAGCGATTGCTTGCTTTTTTACAGATGATGCTCAATAGATTGAACCATGACTGATGCTACTTTATTAATACATGCACTTATTTTAGGTATTGTTGAAGGATTGACTGAATTCCTTCCGGTTTCATCTACCGGTCATTTAATTCTAGTGGGGCAATTACTCGGCTTTAATGATGATAAAGGTAAGGTTTTTGAAATTGCTATTCAGTTTGCCGCAATACTTGCCGTGGTTTGGGAGTATCGGGTGCGATTGGCACATACGCTGGGCAGCATAAGGACGGAAGCGAAGTCGATGCGCTTGGCTGTTAATTTGGTCGTTGCTTTCTTGCCAGCGGCTATTTTAGGTTTTTTGTTTTTAAAGCAAATAAAAGCTTACTTATTCAATCCTATCGTAGTTGCATTAGCCTTTATCATTGGTGGTTTTCTGATTTTGTGGGCCGAGCGTCGGGAACATATAGTCCATGCTGAATCTATAGATGAAATGACTTGGCGCGATGCATTGAAAGTTGGCTTTGCACAAGCTTTAGCCATGATTCCAGGAACGTCACGCTCGGGCGCAACCATTATCGGTGGTTTGTTTTTTGGATTATCTCGCCGTGCCGCTACTGAGTTCTCTTTTTTTCTCGCTATTCCCACCATGTTTGCTGCAACATCATATGATGTCTATAAGAATCGGGATTTGTTCAGCATCGATGACATGGCTTTATTTGTTGTCGGCGGCACAGTCTCGTTTATCAGTGCTTTTTTTGCGGTACGCGGATTAATACGTTTTATTAGTCGACATGATTTTACTGTGTTTGCTTGGTATCGGATTATATTCGGCATCATGGTGTTGATTTCTGCACAGCTGGGCTGGGTCAATTGGGGCTTGCATTAAGGCCTGATCTATTTTTGTGTAATTCGTATCTTTTAGTGTACTAATTTCCTCGTTTTTATAGTTTCCTCTCAGCCAAAACCGCTAGCTTTACAGCGGCTTCATAAAATTTTATCGTCCATTAACATACCGTTAACTTAAATGAGGTTACAATATTCATTTTTGAATATTGTGGGCTTGCTGTTGACTGAAAAAACTATTCGAATTGCTACGCGGCAGAGCCCTTTGGCATTATGGCAGGCTGAACACGTCGCAGCCTTATTGGAGCAGATCTTTCCAGGCGTAAAGACTGAACTAATCAAAATGGTCACGCGCGGTGATAAAATTCTCGACGCACCTTTAGCTAAAATTGGCGGCAAGGGTTTGTTCGTTAAGGAGTTAGAGCAAGGTATGCTCGAAGGTGCTGCAGATATAGCCGTGCACTCAATGAAAGATGTGCCGGTTGAGTTTCCTGTAGGCCTGCATTTGGCGGCTATATTGACGAGAGAAGACCCTACTGATGCTTTAGTGTCGAATCTTTATTCGACCTTAGCGGAGTTGCCAGCCAATGCCAAAATAGGTACCTCTAGTCTGCGTAGGCAATGTCAGCTTAAAGAACGCTTTCCTGATGCACAAGTCTTACCTTTAAGAGGTAATGTTAATACTCGTTTAGCTAAGCTAGATGCAGGTGATTATGATGCAATTATTTTGGCATCAGCGGGATTGATAAGATTGGGTATGAAAGGTCGTATTGCACAGTCTTTAGATCCCAGTGATAGTTTGCCTGCCATAGGTCAAGGCGCGATAGGTATAGAGTGTCGAGTTGATGATGTTGAAATGAATGACATGTTGCAACGTTTGCATGATTCGGACACTGGCCACTGTGTCAGTGCTGAACGCGCCATGAATGCCCGCTTGCAGGGTGGATGCCAAGTGCCGATTGGCGGCTTTGCTCAACTTATTAATGGACAACTATTTATGCGTGGCTTGGTGGGCGATCCTGATGGTAGTGTGCTTTATCGCGCAGAGTGTTGGGCTGAAATAGGTCAGGCAGAGAGCATGGGGCGCAATATAGCAAATGATTTGTTAGCCCAAGGTGCAGATAAAATTCTGCAAGCGTTATTGCTTGAGTAAGCTGTTAAATGATGTTCGCGTCTTAGTCACTCGCCCAGCACATCAAGCTGAAAACTTATGTGCATTGCTTGAAGAGCAGGGCTGCATGGCTATTCGATTTCCAACGCTTGCGATTGCTGCTTTGGAAAATACTCAAGCCATAGACGCTGTATTAGCGCAATGGACGAGTTATCAATGGCTTATATTTATCAGTGCCAATGCAGTAACTATGCACAGTTACTATTCAGATGATGATAAAATAAAAAAAATTAATTCCGTGCACATTGCCGCAATAGGGAAAGCAACGGCAGAGGCTTTATTATTAGCTGGATTGCCGGTCGATTTAGTCCCGGAACAGGGCTATAACAGTGAAGCTGTATTAGCCATGCCGGCTATGCAACAGATGCAAGGACAGCGGTGTTTGAGTTCGTGCGCGTAGGTGGCCGAGAAGAATTGGCGACAACATTGCGTAGTCGAGGCGCTGTTGTTGATTATCTGGAGGTTTATCAAAGGATAATGCCCAGTAGTGATAGTTCACAGGTGAATTTACTACTAGCTCAAAATAAATTAGATGTTATAACGATAACCAGTGTTACAGCGTTACAAAACTTATTAATCATGGTGGATGAGCAACATCATCAGCGATTATTTTTGGCACCTTTAATAGTAGTTAGCGATAGAATTCGGCATATAGCTGCCGAAATAGGCTTTAAACGAATTGCAGTGACGAATAGTCCTTCAGATGTGGCAATTCTTGAGACAGTAAAAATGTGTGTAACAGGGGGATTAGCGTGGCCGAATTGAGTGAACAAAAAGAACAAGAGCTGGGCGATAGTAAATCAGCCCGCCAATCGTCAAAAGGTTTATGGTTTGGCGTTATTATACTGCTCATTATTATCGGACTTGCCGGTGCTGGTTTTTATTTCTTTTCGCAATTACGCGATAAGCAACAAGATCTAGGTGGTGAAGTTAAGGGCGAAATGTCCAAACAGATTGCCGATTATCAATCCCAGCTTGTTGCTATACAATCTCAGTTGGCCTCCTTAGAATCTAACGTGGCTGGTAAAGATAACCATTTTACCCAAACACTCGCTGATTTTTCTCAGCTACATAACGAAAAGCTAGAGGGCACTCGCAATGAGTTGAATGACGCGATTATTCGTCTACAACGTCAACTAGGAAAGACACGAGGCGATTGGTTGATTGCCGATGCCGAATATTTACTCAGTGTGGCGAACGAGCGCTTACATTTAGTCGGTGATGTTAATACCACGCGTGAAGCCTTAGAAGCGGCCGATCAACGTCTTAGAGAAAGCGGCGATGCTGCAACCTTTAAAGTACGTGAAGAAATAGCCAAAGAATTAT
>TBL_comb47_HYPODRAFT_10007808_pt1 | contig 11124 bp, 7 predicted proteins | sample TroBogypolimnion_40_FD_10682 | JGI IMG/M metagenome (IMG submission 10682) | reverse complement strand
CGCACTTTGGACAACATTCGAAATGGATTGTGTGGGGGAGATTGCCCCAGGGTTAATTTGGTAACCAACAGCCTGAAATCCAGCATTAATCCTTTGTTTATCAGTTGGGTAGTAGGACAAGGAATATTTCATGCTGCCATATCGGATATTTGATTTCAGCGTATAGTCATCTACCGACTGAACAGCATCCTTCTGATCCATCTTCAAATCGTACTCGCTATAGGCAATGGTTAAATCGGATACTAATTTTTTCGAGAGGTTTAACTTCCAGTTGGCCGAGCCGAGATAATTGTCGTAATGATAAAGTGCACTTGAATTAAGGTTGAACACATCCGAACTGGTATAACCCATTAATTTTAATTGATTATTGGGGCCAAATTCTATATTGGCGGTTCCGTTCAGATCGTAGAAATGGGCGACACTGTTAACAAAAGTGGCATTTTTTGTCTGACGAAGCATCCAATCAGAATAGGTACTGCGACCTCCGATCATGAAACTGCTTTTTTTCTTTTTAGCAAATGGTCCTTCAATAGTTAATCGGCTATTAATTAAGCCTATGCCTCCATTTATACCCAGGTTGTCGTTTTTCCCCTCTTTAAGTTGGACATCCATAACTGATGAGATTCGTTCACCATAAATGGCCGGAATACCCCCTTTGAGAAGCGTCACGTTCTTAACGGCATCGGGATTGATCATCGAAAAGAAACCAAAAAGGTGGGTTGTATTAAAAACAGGCGCCCCGTCGAGCAAAACCAAATTCTGGTCCGTATTGCCACCCCTCACATTAAACCCTGAGGACATTTCTCCGGTACTTTGTACTCCCGGCATCATCACAAGGCTCTTGATCAAATCGGCTTCGCCCATTAAAACCGGAAGTTCCTTGAGGGTGACCGCTGACATTTTGATCATGCTCATTTGAGCTTTTGTGGCTTTGGACTCTTCACCAACCACAGTGACTTCTGCAATTGAATGACTTTGTTCAAACAGCTCAAAATTTGCGTTTCCAGTTTCGATGAGCCGTATGCTTTGATTCTGGTTTTCGTAACCCAGAAACGATAACCGAAGGTGTAGGTCACCCGTTGGCAAATCTAAAGTATATTTCCCTTTAGAGTCGGTTGTTGTTGCCAGGCCGGTTTCCATGTTATATACAACTGCACCTGTAAGCACTTCTTCTGTTTTGCCGTCAACCACCTTTCCAGTTAACCTTGCCTTGGGATAACGTCCCAGGTTTAAAGGATCGCCAATGACCATTACCTGCGGACCATCGAACCCTGCGCCTGTATGTTTAAACGAACCGGGGGGATAAATGACTACAGAATAATTCATAAAAATTTTGAACGTCAGATCTTTGCCATTGAAAACCTGGTTCAGGACCTGAACCAAAGGTTGGTTCGTGAATTTTACCGTCACTTCGGTTGACTTGACCCATTCCTCCTTGTAAAAGAAGCGGATACCATATTCCTTTTCAAGTGAACTGAAAAACTCCCTCACGGGAGCCTTCGTAAAACTTCCGCTCACTTTAATCTCTTGAATATCTTGTGACCAGCCTAAGGAAACGGAAAGAAAAAAGACAATAAATAGTAAGATTGCCCGATGTATATGTTTGATATATAAATGATTCACAATTTGTTATGCTAAATGATGAAAAATGGTGAATTCTGTTTTGTAAAAGTAAATTTTTTTATTTTAAAATATGGGATTATAAGGGACTATTTATGTCAATTAACATTCGTGTGGCCGACAAAATATGACCGGCTGATAATGACCGTCAATTGTCTGTAGGCAACAAGCTGTTTGCGGCTCAATGTTGAATAAATAACGTCTTGTTTGAAATTGCAATTTATCGCACCATTCAATTTATCCGTTTTTCGGGTGGTCCGATACGATCCAATAATCGGTAATGAAGTTCTTCACTATTTCAGCCTCCCAGTAAACACTGAAAATGGCCCAACCAACTTGTCATAATCTGTGCCCATCTGTTAATTTCTGATCGAAATTAGATAAAATAAGTTAATTAAACCATAACATCCGAAATCTTCACGACACCTTCATAATCGGGAAAATACATTTGACCATTAAAACATTTTAAAAATATCGGTTATGAAAAAGTTAGTCTTATTATTAAGTTTCGTTTTTGTTTTAGGTTTAGGTTTAATTTCTGTAAACGCCCAGGATGCCAAAAAGGCGACCACCAAAACCCCTGCTAAAACTGAGCAGACCTCGAAGAAGAAAGGTGCAAAATCCAAAAAAGGGAAGACCGGCAAGAAAAAGAAAGCGGCTACTACGACTGCTACAACTCCCAAGCCAGCGAAATAAGCAATTGCATTTAGATTAAAAGAACCGTAGTTCGTGGCTGCGGTTCTTTTTTTTGCCTTAATTGGTTCCACTATTCTTTAACTTACCTTTTGATTGTTCGATTGTGAACTATTGTCAGTTCCTGATTTGATCATAAATCAAACCAAGCAACTATGACCATGATTAGCCAGCCGCTTGTATCCAATTGCTTGCCGCCAGTTGCCACAAAAAATAATAACGAACAGTCAGTTGCCATCCACCAGCCGCTTTACTACTACATAACTCCGTAAATGTTTTGTATTATGTAGCAGAAACATTATTTTTGGGGCACATAATTATTTCCCATTCAAATCATTTGCTTTTTCAAATTAGTGAACAGAAAAGAAAAATCTGCATAGTTCTGATAACTCAAAACCTTATTTATTTCTGTTATTGGATTTTGTTAATGAATTAATGTGAATTAGCATTACAAATATACAACCATTTTTCTTATTGAAGATCGAGAGTCTGTAATTGCCAAATAAAGTGAAGGTTTGACTTATATCAGCTCTATAAATTTTGATCAAATGCTCCCAGTCAAGCCTTCACCTTTTCCACTACCCCATCCAAGGTCTTGTCCTCACTTTTGCCGAATCGAGTGCTGTTAAGGCAATGTTCACATCCTCAACAATCTGGAAATCGTACATTCCCATGCAAACAAAATCGGCACCGTTGTTAAAGGCATACTTTAGGCCATCTTCGGGTTTGATGGCACCTGCGGCGAGGACTTTAAAGGCGATCCAGGGTTGTGGAAGCATTCCCATATAACGGATTGTCTCTTCAGGATCGAAATCAAAAATATTGTCTTTCCATTCGGCTCCCGACTTGGCCGACCAGTAATTATAATTGTGACAGGTCTTTACCCAGAAATCGGGTTTCAAACCATGTTCCACACAGGTTTTGATTGCTTCGATCCTGTGCGCACCGATCCCTGCCGGTTTCCCGTTTTTGCGGATCTCTTCCAAACCTTTCCGGATGAGTTCCATCCGTTCTGCCAAGGTCCTTTTCAGTGGGTCGTTCCATTCAGGGTTTGCCCACCTGTCGGTAATTTCCCCCTGGCAATAAAGGGCATCACATTCCGATTGGAGCGATAAGGCGATTCCCTTCTGAAAATCGAGGTTGGTGCCACAATCGGAGATAAACTTGAGCTTACTACGGAATTCATGTTTGTATTTTGTGAAAATCCTTCCCATCTGCGGATTGGAGATGATCGCGTTTAACCCGCATTTCTCGCCCAAAGCCAGGGTCTGCATCACCTTTTCGTCGGTATGGTAGGTCTTTACCAATTTTGAAACATAGATCAGGTCGCGTGCATGGGCCCAACCACCGATCAGATTGCCACCCATCACCAAACGGCTCAGCTCAAATTTTGCAGGCTTCCCATCTTTGCCAGTATAGTTGATGTACCCTTTTGACATTTGTCCCTTGAGGTCGCCCAATGTCGAATAATTAAAACTGAGCAGGGTGGCACTTGTATTGGCATCGATCCCTTCCACTTTGAGCAATTTTTCTTCAAAACTGTTCCAGCTTTTTTTCTTGTAAAGGGCATAGGCAAAAGCCCCGATGGCCGGAACGGAGATCAGGTCTTTAATGGCCTCTCGCCGCCGATTTATCTTGTTCTCGTTTATTGGCGCGTCAGGTACAGGTTGACGTGCCTTTTCGTTTTTCCAACGTGCATAGAAGCGGTCAAGACCGGGAATATGATCTGTTGACATAAAGATATAGGCAATCAAAACAAAGAACTCGATGAGAGTCTTGTTTACCCACAGGTAGCTCCCTTCGACTGGGACACCGACCATATATCCCGGGATAGGTGGATAAGCAACGAAATAGAAAAAGAGCATCAAAGCACCACCCACACTAGCCCACCGTGTGAGCAAGCCGGCCATCAGTCCAAGGCCAACAAAAATCAGCCCCCAGATATTCATGAAATCGACCATCGAAATAATTGCTGTATTTCCGGCCATCCAATGGAATACGGGTGCGAAAACCCATTTTGATCCTGCCAGATAAGCCGCAGAACTCCAATTTCCGGCAAAAAGCTTTGAAATCCCTTCATATAAAAAATGCCACCCAACTGCGATCCTTAAAATTGCAAGCAAATAGTCTTGAACCTGATTTGAACCTGATTTTGTGTCCATAAAAAGCGAGGTATAATTAAATGAAAATTAATTTTTTCCCATTGGTGCTGATCCTTCATATTCGTTTCCGGGTTTGAACGGATAAAAATAAAGCAATTATTTGCCAATTACAACCTGTACACAAGGGCTTTTAAAAAATCAGTTTTTTTTCTTATATTTGATTCGGTTTATTGTTCCATATCATCTATACCCTACCTTCCGGATGGGGTTATTCCTGACAATAAACCATCTGTCGAATTGTTAAACACTTTAATTGAATATCCTATGGTAAATTTCGACCGAACGTCTATTCATCTGATGACCCGTTATAGCAACTGGTCAGAACAGGGTGTCGATAAAGCGCTCAAAGATCATGTCATCAGCGGTATTTCTGCTTGGAAGGATTTTCTGAGGATTCTTTTTATTGCACTTGGAATCGGCTTTTCGACTGCCGGTATCATCTTCTTTTTTGCCTATAACTGGGCCGACCTCCATAAGTTTGTGAAAATCGGAATTATGGAAGGCTTGGTCGTCATTACGGCGCTTATTGTCGTTCTGACAAGTTGGAAACCGATGGTTAAGAACATTCTCCTGACGGGGACAACCTTTCTGGTTGGTGGTATGATCGCTGTTTTTGGACAAATCTATCAGACCGGTGCAAATGCTTATGATTTTTTTCTTGGATGGACAATGTTCGTAACACTTTGGGTGATCGTCACTGAATTTGCCCCGCTTTGGCTTACCTATCTGGTGTTGCTGAACACGACTATCCTTTTATATTCGGTACAGGTAGCCCATCACTGGTCGATGGTTTTCATTTGCACATTGCTCTTTGGTTTAAATACCGTGTTCCTGCTTGCATTTATCTGGTCATCAAAATATAAGAACCTGTTGGCAGTCCCATCCTGGTTCACAAACCTGATTGCACTGGCAGCCATTTGTTTCTCAACAATAGGGATCAATATTGGCATTTTTGAAGATCACCAGGATTATCTATGGCTTTTAATCTTAGTTGCCACTATTTGCTATGTTGTGGAAGTCATCTATGGATTAAAAACAAAAAGCAGGTTTTATCTCTCGATCATCGCACTAAGTGTGATCATTATCATCAACGGTCTGTTGATTAAAACTTCTTCAAGGGAAGGTATGATGCTGTTTGTAACACTTTTTAATATTTCGAGTGTTACGTTGGTCATTCATCAGTTAATCGCAATTCAAAAAAAATGGGACAATGAAACGAGAACAGGAAATTAAGGATTTACTTGACCACCTTCAGCAAACTGAAGGTGCCAGCTTTGAATTTGACGAGGCGGGAATACTCGGCGAAGTCAGGAAAAACGAGTCCGAAAAAGCAAGTCTTGCAACCAAGGTTTTATCAATTGCTGGAGGTTTTATAGCAACTCTATCATTTCTGGGTTTTATTTTTGCTGTCGGATTCGAGAAATCTGAAATCATACTTTTATTCACCGGATTGATTTTTATTGGTGGGGCGATCTATGTGAACAAAGAATTTGACAAATTAATCTTAGACACTTCTGCCATTTCAGCCTATGTGATGGGATTCCTTTTGCTGGGCATTGGCATGAACCAGTTTAAGCTTGATTGGAATGTTATTTGCGTCACCTTTATTCTTATTTCATCTGCCACTCTTTTAATAACACAGGGCAATATATTGTCATTCATTTCCGTAATCATTATAAGTGGTAGTTTTATATTTTTGATCATTTCCAATAAAAATTACAACCTAATCCATCTGTACAATGCATTTTTCTCTATCTTACTAATATGGAGCTATTTGAATGAAGCAAAAATAATTACCCTGAGCAAGGAAATCTGCAAGCTTTATAACCCTGTCCGTACCGGATTAATTTTCGCTTTAATCATCGGTTTGTTTGTTGTCGGCAAGCGCGATTTGGTAAAGATATCGGCAGATTATGTCTGGTTATCTTCAATTGTAACGATCCCCATTCTTTTGTACTTGATATATAGGATTATACAGATTATTAAAATCAGAAATCAGAAATTGAAAATCTTAATTTATTCGTTAAGCGCATTGATCCTTTTACCTACTGCTTATGCCCCGGCTATTTCGGGAGCGTTATTGATCCTTTTGGTCAGCTTTTTTGTGAATTACAAGACAGGTATTGCAATTGGAGCAATTGCGACATGCTATTTTGTTACGCAATACTATTACGACCTCAACCTCACTTTGCTTGTAAAATCGCTGATCCTGTTCTCTACAGGTGTTTTATTTCTGCTGTTTTATTTTTTGACCGATCAATCAATGTCCAATGAAAAAGTATAAATGGATTATCATCGTGGCAAATCTCGCGATCGTAGTGTTCTTTTTCAACCGTTCGATCATTCAGGAAGAGGAGTTGCTGGCCAACGGAAAACTGATTTTGCTTGAATTGTCACCCGTTGATCCGCGTTCCCTGTTGCAGGGCGATTATATGCTTTTGAGGTATAAAGTTACAAGAGGAATCAATGGGGATTCAATTTCGAAAAGGGGCTTTTTTGTTGTAAAACCCGACTCTGTTGGGGTATCACAACGGGTCAGGATACAGAATGGTCTGGTCCCATTAAATAAAGGGGAAACTCTCGTGGAATATACTGTGGCAAATTGGCGGTTTGTCAACATTGGAGCAGAATCCTACTTTTTTGAAGAAGGGCAGTCTGAGAAGTATTCGAAGGCCAAATATGGGGCATTAAAAGTTGATGGCAATGGAAATACCTTACTGATAGGGCTTTACAATGATAAGCGGGAGAAGATTGAATGATGGAATTGACCAAAGAACAACTCGACATCATCAACTCGACCGGCGACATTAAAATCAATGCGGTTGCCGGTTCGGGGAAAACGACTACCGTTATCGAATATGCAAAAGCCCGGCCTCGCAACAGCAAAATACTTTATATTGCCTTTAACAAATCGGTCAGGTTGGAGGCTGCAAGGAGATTTGCTGATTGTAACCTCACAAATGTCACTGTTGAAACGGCCCATTCATTGGCTTATAAGCATATCGTTTCCGGAAGCAACTATATAATCCGTTCTCAGGGATATAAATCCCATGAAATTGTTCCCCTGCTTGGGCTTCAGGGAGACGGGGAAAGACACACCGAATACATTATTGCCAACCATGTCAACAAATATGTGACCTATTTCTGCAACAGCGACAAACTAAAAGTGCAGGACCTAAACTATCTGGATGTTGTATCGGATGTTGATGCAAGGAAATTTGTTACAACGTTTTACATTTATATCCAAAATCAAACCCGGCAGTTTTTAAGCAAAATGGACAAAGGGGAGATCGAAATAACCCACGATTTTTACCTCAAGAAGTTTCAATTGTCGGAACCGAAGCTCAATTTTGATTATATCCTTTTTGATGAAGGTCAGGATGCTTCATCAGCCATGCTGGATGTGTTTTTCAAACAAAATGCGGTCAAAGTGATTGTTGGCGATACCCATCAACAAATTTACGGATGGCGTTATGCTGTCAATTCGCTCGAAAAGGCAGATTTTAAAACGTACCACCTCTCAACAAGTTTTCGCTTCAGTCAGGATGTGGCCAACCTTGCCATGGAGATCCTGAAGTGGAAAAGCCATTTGTTTGATTTTGAACCACTTCCCATTTTCGGAAAAGGGATCATTAATACAGATAAAGTAAAGGCTATTCTTGCCCGTACGAACCTGGGTCTCCTTCTGAAAGCAATTGAATATGTTACCGAAAAGAAAAAAGTAAAACAGATCTATTTTGAAGGGAACATCAACTCTTACACTTATGCCGACGAGGGGACATCGTTGTACGATGTGCTTAACCTATCGAACGGAAAGCGCCAATTGATCAAGGATGCACTCCTGAAGCAAATGAAGGATCTCGAAGACCTGGAAGAATACATCTCTAAAACCGGGGATGCACAATTGGGCATGATGGTGGAGATCGTCAAGGAATATGGAGATGAAATTCCGGCCATTATCAAAACCATCAAAGACAAGCATGTACCCAATGAGGAAAAAGGAAAGGCAGAAATGGTCTTTTCGACCGTCTACCGATGCAAGGGGATGGAATATGACAATATTCAGATTGTAAATGACTTTATTACAGAGGAAAAGATCCTACAGTTTAAAATTGACCCGCAGGACCTGTCAGGTATCGCAAGGATCAACGAAGAGATCAACCTGCTTTATGTCGCCGTAACAAGGACAAGAAATGAGTTGCACATTCCACAGGCATTGATGCCGGAGAATTTCCCTCATTCGGCCCAAATCCATCTTTTAAAGAGTGAAAAAGCAATTTCAAAAGCAGAAGCTAAACTGACCGAAGCGAATACCGCACCGGACAAGCAGTTCGAAGGAAAGAAACCCACAAGTGTAAAGCCCAAAACTGTCGAAAAATTCAGGGAGAAGGCCAGGGATGCCTATAAGCCATGGACACAGGAACTTGATGATGTATTGACGATAATGTATTGTCAGGGTGCCGATATTCAACAAATGGCCGAACACTTCCAACGCACCAAAGGGGCGATCTGGACAAGGATTATGAAGTTGGAACTGGAAGAGTTGTATGGGTAATTGATCCCCGATATATCTGTAACATGGATAAATCAGGATTGGGAATAACTGTCTGCTGAACTGGTCTTTCAGAAATTTGAATGATCAGCCCAATGGTAAGATCCGGTACCAAATTTTCATTTGGCAGTTGAAATTGTGGAATTTCTTCCAGAATGTTTGTCCAGAAAAAGACGGAACTTTAATCATAGGAAGTAATACCGAACCAACCACACATGATCTCAATAAAAACCAGTTTACGATACTCACGTCTTCCCTATTCGTGAAATGTTTCATTGTTCAAATATTTTCAGCAAAGCCGACTATTTATTTTAGTTTGCAAGCAATATTTAATATATATCATACTGTTAAATAATATATTTTTTTTGATATTGTAACAGGTCAATTTTCTCCAGGTTTATGAGTTGATATTTCGGTGATATAGTTTCTACTCATACCCTTTCACCTCAACAGGATTAACCCTTGATACATTTTGCAGCTAATCATATCATTATGATCAATGAAGCATTTAATGTAACACTTTCCCTTTATTAAAATTTTCAAACGCTGGGTTCCAACTCACAGAACTTCTGTATATTACATTCACTACTTCATTACCATTTTTTGCCGGTAACCAATCTGGAATCTGACTTAGGATCTGTTCGAATTCGTCAATTTTCTCAGAAGAGTCACAACCTTTGATTACATGTCCATCGCTGACTTTGCCATACTTATCTATCATAAAGCTAAAGGTGATCGTATATTTCAAATTTTTAGAATAATGCGTTAACTTATCAATTAACCAGTCCGCCCATTTACCTTTAGAAAATGTTGCCCGCTGTGTAACATCACCTTCAGTAAAAATGATCTCGTCTGAATTATGGTACTTTTGATTTACATTATGGATATCTTTAAATATAAGTGCTTCCCGGATTTCATCAATACGGTTGTATGGGATTTGATCATCAATGAGAAGAAGGATATCTCTTTTTGGAGTTTTTTCCCATTCCTGTGCGTGATTAATTATTTCATCAATCGAGCATAGTTTATTATCCATGTAATTGCCATCTTTTCTTATTTCGATCGGCATACTATATTGATATTCTTTATTTATCTGTACAATTTCTGAAGATGAGAAATTCTCAACAGATACACTTTCTTTTAAAAGTGTGTTTTTTCCGTCCTTGCCGAAAGCCATCAGTAGTAAGGCCAACAAAGGAAGAAATGTCGCCACCTTCCAACTCCATGTTTGGTTTGAGCGTTTATTGTTCATCATAACAATACGTTTTTTAATTTGACAATAATTGAAACTGTTAGCCAATGCGAACCGTTCTGGTCCGACACCTTTTTGAATAATTAATAACTGATATTGGGTTGCATCGATGCCTTTGTTAAGCGTGAAATCGTCTGCCTGAAACTCGTGGATCTCCTTCATATCACGGATAAGCCAATAAACTAATGGATTGAACCAATAAATAACACGTATAATTTCGAGCAAAAGCAGATCAAAAAAATGGTTTAGTTGAATATGGGCTTGTTCGTGGGTCAATATAGGCTGGCGATGTTCTGAATAATCATTTTGCGAAATTATGACACACCTGCCAAAAGAGAAGGCGGCTATCTCTTTTTCAATAACCAAAAGCAGGTAGCCCTCAGTTTTAATGGACTTTGCTTTCCTGAAAAGCAATAAAATTGAGAAAAGGCCATGAACCAGCATCAGCAAAGTGATCAACAATCCTGCAATGTAAACATATTGCAACAGTTGATGCTTGGAAAACACTGTTTTGTTGATCTCCTTTACGGGAACCGATTTTTCTTCAAATGGCTTTACTTTGGGTTGCTCAAAGCTGAAATCAGACCCCGCTTCTTTTTGCGTTTCAACGGGAGTAAGAAAAGGAAGTAATTTCATTTGAACTGGAGACTGGATAACCTCAGGCATGTGAAACAATGGTATAAGAACTGAAATGAATACAATTGACAACAGCAAAATCCTGTTGAGCGCAAAAAAGGACTCTTTGCGCATGACTGCCCGGAACAGTAGGTATAACAGGCTAATGCATAATGTGGATTTCAGTAGAAAGATCAGGATATTATTCATTGTTTCCTTTTTTTGAAGAT
>TBL_comb47_HYPODRAFT_10007806_pt1 | contig 11124 bp, 9 predicted proteins | sample TroBogypolimnion_40_FD_10682 | JGI IMG/M metagenome (IMG submission 10682) | reverse complement strand
GGGCTAGGAACCCCGCCGGTCCACAGCTTCAGTCTATCCCGCTTGCCTATCTTGCCATTGGCGACCGGCTCAATCTCCAGTACCATCCGACCCGGCTTGGCCGAAGCTTCCAGTGGTTGCACGCGACGTACGCCAGCCGTTCGTCGCAAGTCGCGGGGAAGAACAAGCCGATTCGAGGACTCGAGTTGAACAGTCGCAGTCACGGCAGCAATGTGGCGCGGTTATGGCGCGGGTTCAAGCTGCAATTATTGAGCAATCCGCTGATCCACACCAGGACCCTTGCCTCTGAGACAAATATGTTAGGATGCAGCACAACGCGGCCTCGCCGTTCGTCGGTTCCGGGCGGTCGATCACAACGTACCCTACGGAGCCGCGCAACAATATCCGCCACATTGTAGCGGCGGTCTGTGACCGTCTGTAGCGGCGGTCTGTGACCGTCTGTAGCGGCGGTCTGTGATTACTTTTCCCCTGCGGGAAAAGTCGCTCACAGGAGACGCCCCTGAAACAGCGCTTCGGCTTGCTCATTGGCTTCGGCGCTCACAGAGCGCCGCTACAATCGGCGCTCACAGAGCGCCGCTACAATCGGCGCTCACAGACCACCGCTACAATCGGCGCTCAGAGCGCCGATTGCAAGCCCTTCCCGGACACCTTGATCGACAGTTATTATTGCGCGATGGCTTAGCCCGTGAAGCGCGGGATCTAGCGATTCCGATCCGCCCAAGCCCATGGCGAGGTCAAGCGGAGTCGCGTGGCGACTGGCCTTGCCCCCTTCCTCACGGGGGGACATGAGTGTCCCCCTCCGGCGCGGCGGACTCGGATGGGCCGCCGTTTAGTTAGACCGAGGTCGCGGAGCCGGGTCTGCGCTTGAGGACACCGCGTGCCTCCATGCACAGGGTCCAGTCCCCGTGGCTGTCGAGAATGTAGCTGGTGTAGAGTTTGTGGCTTTTGTCGATGATTTCCAGGACATCCTTGATTTTGCTAAGTTTGTCCGGGGATTGCGGGCACGGGCCTTCCGAGTAAAACGTCAGCGCGGTGCGCTCCCGGTTGAGCGTGCCTTGATAGGTCCACACGAAGGAGGAGACTGAGTCCACCCACGTGCCGACGAACGCCTTTTTCTTCGGGTCATAGCCGAGGGTCTGGATGCCGTGAAACGGCGCTCCAAACATCTCGGCCTCGATCTCGTTGACGATCCAGAACCGGCCCAGCGGCCGAATACGCTCAACGGCCGTGCTGATTTCCGGTTGGCGATCCGGATCCAGATGGGATTCGGTTTGGGATTCCCATTCGCCCACGAACTGCTGTAGCCACTCGTGCTCGGCCTGGGGCTTTGGCAGCGCCGGGGTTCCGATTTGCGACGCTGCGGCCGTCGTGGAACTGCTCTTGGTTTTCTGTTGTGTTTTCATGGTATTCTGGGGGTTGGGTGACAAATTCGAGCCGAAAAATTCATTTTGCAAGTCCCCCAAACCGGAAATTTTCCCTTGGAAAACTTGAAGAAAAGTCCGTCTTAACTGGGTTCAGCATCGCGTCGGCTCGCTCGTCAGGCCCCCGTAGGCGCATTCGTCAGAATGCGGGGGGACGAGTCCCGCTTTTCCCAGTGCCGCCTCCTCCACCCCCAACGCGTTGTGACCAACGCGCCTACGGAGCGCTTCTCCCCGTAGGCGCATTCGTCAGAATGCGGGGGGACGAGTCCCGCTTTCCCAGTGCCGCCGCCNCCACCCCCAACGCGTTGTGACCAACGCGCCTACGGAGCGCTTCTCCCCGTAGGCGCATTCGTCAGAATGCGGGGGGACGAGTCCCGCTTTCCCAGTGCCGCCGCCTCCACCCCCAACGCGTTGTGACCAACGCGCCTACGAAGCGGGGCATCTCGCCGGCTCTCTCTGTGCCTCAGTGGTAAAAATTGTCCGTGAATTCAGGAGACTGTCGCTAACTTGACGCGCGGGCCGCCACGCGCAAATCGCCAAAACCCGCGCAGGATTTATCATTGCCAGCTTGGGGATTGACTACGGGCGTGGCGGGTCCTAGGCTTGGCGCGCAAGATATTCAACCATTTATGAAGGATCCCATTACCGTCTCCATCACCGGTGCCGCTGGTCAAATTGGCTATGCGCTGCTGTTTCGTATCGCCTCCGGTGCCGTGTTCGGTCCCGACCAGCCGATCAACCTCCGCCTGATAGAAATCGAGCCCGCGCTGCCCGCCCTGAGCGGAGTGGTCATGGAACTCGACGACTGCGCCTTCCCGCTGCTCAATGAGGTGGTCGCCACCGCCGATTTGAACGAAGGCTTCCGCGGCACCAACTGGGCGCTGCTGGTCGGCTCGATCCCGCGCAAGGCGGGCATGGAACGCGGCGACCTGCTCGGCATCAACGGCAAGATTTTCACCGGTCAAGGCAAGGCGATCGCCCGCAACGCGGCCAAGGACGTGCGCGTGTTGGTTGTCGGCAACCCCTGCAACACCAATGCCCTGATCGCCATGAACAACGCCGAGGGCGTGCCGAACGAGCGGTTTTTCGCCATGACCCGGCTGGATGAAAACCGCGCCAAGAGCCAGCTCGCCAAAAAGGCCAGCGTCCACCAGTCGAAGGTCACCAACCTCTGCATCTGGGGCAATCACTCGGCCACCCAATACCCGGATTTCACCAACGCGAAAATCCACGGCCGCCCGGTGCCCGATGTGATCTCACATGTCGAGTGGCTCAAGGGCGAATTCATCAGCACCGTCCAACAACGCGGCGCGGCCATCATCAAGGCCCGCGGCGCCTCGTCCGCCGCGTCCGCCGCCAATGCCGCCATCGACACCGTCAAAAGCCTCATCACGCCCACCCCAGCCGGCGATTGGCACTCGGTGGCCGTGTGCTCCGATGGCTCCTACGGTATCGCCAAAGGCCTCATCGCCTCAATGCCCATCCGCACCCTCGAAAACGGCAAGTGGGAAGTGGTCCAAGGCCTGCCCATCGATGCGTTCAGCCGCGGAAAAATCGATGCCTCGGTCGCCGAACTCATCGAGGAGCGCGACGCCGTCAAGGACTTGATTCCAGGTTAGCAGGAGGATAGGCATCCTGCCTGTTATGGAAGTCGGGCTTCCAGCCTGTCGTTTCATTAGTGGACGGGCAGGATGCGCTGTCTGCCATCACAGTCTGGAAGCCTGTTTTCGATCAACGCGCGCTAAACGAACTGTATTGGGCGTGACGGGAGCTCGGTTGTGGGGTAGGTTGTGAGCCGCATCGCGCATCCACCCCATGCAACCTTTCGACGCCTTTGAACGCAAAATGACCGCCGCCGGCATGGGAGAGGCTCCCATCCGCGCTTTCCGCCACAATTTCGAGGCGCTGCTGCGCAACGAATCCGGCTTGATCCCCGAGGCGGACATCGAGCCGGCGGCGGATCTAACATCATTCGAGCAGGTCTCCGCGGCCGGGGCGGCGGATCCTGATCTGTTAGGCAGGGCGGTGGTCATCAAGCTCAACGGCGGCTTGGGCACCAGCATGGGCTTGCAGGGGCCCAAGTGCCTGCTGCCCATTCGCGAGGGAGTGAATTTCCTCGATCTCATGGTGCGCCAGATCCTCGATTTGCGCCAAACCAGTGGTGCAAAGGTCCGCCTGTTGCTGATGAACAGCTTCAGCACCAGTCGCGAAACGTTAGAACATCTCGCACTTTGCGGAGCGCCGGCTTCAGCCGGCCTGTGCGATCCGGCGGAAGTCGAGCTGATGCAAAACCAAATCCCCAAAATCGATGCCGCGACGCTCGCACCCGTGACCTGGCCGGCCGATCCGGCGCTGGAATGGTGCCCGCCGGGCCACGGGGACTTGTATCCGGCGCTGGTTGGCAGCGGATGGTTGGATCGCTTGCTAGGGGAGGGGATTTGTTACGCCTTTGTGTCTAACTCTGACAATCTCGGCGCCTCCCTCGATCCCGCCTTGCTCAAATATTTCGCCGATTCCGGCGCGCCGTTTCTGATGGAAGTGACCCGGCGCACGGCCGCCGATCGCAAGGGCGGGCATCTTGCCCTGCGGAAAAGCGACGGTCGCTACCTGTTGCGCGAGGTTGCCCAATGCCCGGACGCCGATCTCGCGGCGTTCCAGGACATCGAGCGCCACCGCTATTTCAACACTAACAGTTTGTGGCTGCGTCTTGATTTGCTCAAGGCCCAACTCGCCGCCGACGCCGGCGTGCTGCCGCTGCCGATGATCCGCAACCGCAAGACCGTCGATCCGCGAGACAAGACCTCGCCCGCCGTCATCCAGCTCGAAACCGCCATGGGTGCCGCCATCGAATGCTTCGCCGGCGCCACCGCCATTGATGTTCCACGCAGCCGCTTCGCCCCGGTCAAAAGCACCGCTGATTTGTTAGCCCTGCGCTCCGACGCCTACGAAATCCTCGACAACGGACAGGTCCGCCTCCACCCCGACCGCCACGGCGTGCCACCCGTCATCAACCTTTCCGACGACTACAAGCTCGTCGATCAACTCGATGCGCTCGGCGTGCCAAGCCTGCGCCACTGCCGCTCCCTAACAATCACCGGCCCCGCGCATTTTCCCCCCGGCGCGGTCCTTAAAGGGGATGTGATCTGGAGCGGCCCATGGAACGGGACTTACCAACGTCCCGTGTGAATGGTTTTAGACAAAGACACGACGCTTGGCAAGGGTCGTTCCACGAAAGACACGGGACTTTGCCAACTCCCGTCCCCAAGTCCCGCTCCCCAACTCCCCCGCCTTGACTTCCGCCCCCGCTGCCGCTGCAATGCGCCCGCCCCATGGACTACCAAGCCAAGATCGCCCGCAACGTCGCCGCCATCCCGCGTTCGGGGATTCGTGATTTTTTTGAACTCGTGCAGGGTCGCGAGGGCATCATTTCCCTCGGTGTGGGCGAGCCGGATTTCGTCACCCCGTGGCACATCCGCGAGGCCGCCATCTATTCGCTCGAAAAGGGCCAAACCTCCTACACCTCCAATCTCGGCCTGCTCTCGCTGCGCAAGTCCATCGCCCGCTATGTCGGCAATTTCTTCGACGTCGCCTACGACCCCGCGCGCGAGGTGTTAGTCACGGTGGGCGTTTCCGAGGCCATCGACTTGGCACTGCGGGCCTTGCTCAATCCCGGCGACGAGGTGATTTTCCACGAACCCTGCTACGTTTCCTACAGCCCGAGCATCGTCTTGGCCCATGGCCGCGCCGTCGCCGTGGAAACCTCCAAAGCCGACGCCTTCTCACTCAAACCCGCAAGCCTCGCCGCAGCCATCACCCCGCAAACCCGCGTGCTGATGCTCAATTTCCCCACCAATCCCACCGGGGCGGTCGCCAGCCGCGAGGACCTCGAAGGCATCGCCAAGCTCGCCATCCAACACGACCTCATCGTCCTAACCGACGAAATCTACAGCGAATTGCGCTACGATGGCCTCACCCACCTGTCCATCGCTTCGTTGCCCGGCATGCGCGAGCGCAGCGTGCTGCTGCACGGGTTTTCCAAGGCCTTCGCGATGACTGGCTTCCGCCTCGGTTACGCCTGCGCCCCCCAGCCCATCATTGAGGCCATGATGAAAATCCATCAGTACTCGATGCTCTGCGCGCCCATCATGAGCCAATGCGCCGCCCTGGAGGCTCTCGAACATGGCACCCCGTCGATGCTCGCCATGCGCCAAAGCTACCACCAGCGCCGCGATTTCATTGTCAAGCGGCTCAACGAAATCGGCCTCGACTGTCACATGCCCGGCGGCGCCTTCTATGTCTTCCCCGACATCCGCTCCACCGGCTTGAGCAGCAGACAATTCGCCATGGGGTTGTTAGAAAAGGAGTCCGTCGCCGCCGTGCCCGGCAGTGCCTTCGGCCCTTCCGGTGAGGGTTTCCTGCGCTGCTGCTACGCCACCGCCTTCGCCGACCTGCGCAGCGCCATGGACAAGATGGAACGCTTCGTCCAGTCCCTTTGAAAACTCCCATGCGCCCCGACTCGCACCCCCACGATGACCCGGCCTTGCTCACCCGGGCCCACGTGCTGCCCCTTGCCGTGTTCATGGCCTTCATGCCGTTGCTGCAATTGCTCGCCCACCTCATCGAGTGGAAACACCCCGACGCCCCTTGGTGGCGACAGGATCCGGCTCAATTCGTCTATCCGATTCAAGCGATCGCTTCAATCAGCGTGTTGGCTCGTTACTGGCGTTGCTACGCCTTTGATTGGTCCTGGCGCTGGGGTTTGATCGGCGTGGCGTTCGGGGCCGTGGGGATCGGTTTTTGGCTATTGCCGACGACTCTTTACGATGTGCTGGGGAGCACTGGAAAACCCGACGCTTGGCTGCGCACGCTAGGTGTGGCGGCGCGCACCGACGGCTTCAACCCTGGGCTTTTTCAAAATCCTCTGGCGTATTGGACGGCATTGGGGTTGCGCTTCTTGCGGGCGGTGGTGGTGGTGGCGTTGGTGGAGGAGATTTTCTGGCGCGGCTTTCTGATGCGGTTCGTCTGCGACTGGGAAGGCGACTATTGGCGCCAGCCATTCGGGCGGGCGACCTGGCTGTCCTATCTCATTGTCACGGGCATGTTCATTTTCTCCCACGGCGCGCTGGATTGGGCGGGAGCCTGGGTTTACGGCAGCCTGACCTATCTCCTGTGTGTCTGGAGCAAAAACCTCGGTTCCTGCGTCATCATGCATGGCACAGCCAATCTCCTCATGGGCCTCTACATCATGGCCTACGGCAAATTCGGCTTGTGGTGAACGCGCCGTGCCCGCCGCCGCCGCGATTTTCCGCCATCCAGACGGTCCGCTGCACAAATATCCGCCGCCATGCACATTTTTCGCTTGTCAAATCCGCCGACCTTCCTCATACCGTCGGCCCGCGCGGTAACGCGCGCATCATCATGGGTAGATGCCCGAGCGGCTAAAGGGGGCAGACTGTAAATCTGCTGGCTAACGCCTACGTTGGTTCGAATCCAACTCTGCCCACCATGTTCAATTGCAATGACTTGGGGAGCCGGACGGCTCCCTTTTTTATTGCTAGAAAAGTAGTGTGGGCTCATTGTGTACTCACTTTTCGACTTCTGGAAATTGGCCTCGGAGGTGATGCTGTGCGATTGATTCGTCGGAACTTCCAAGGCGCGTGGGGCATCGAATTCTCTTTTTGACCGATTGCGGCGCTGTCGACCCGGAAAAGATTTGTGAACCATCAGCCACCACCCAACGGGCTCAGGGCAATGAGAGCGACGCCTCAAATGCCGGCAAGGCTGGCCCTTGCTAGCCCAACCTCAAGCCCCACCAATCAAAGCCGTATCCGCAACCCCATCCCCGTCCCTCATCGCCAACAAAGCATCGGCATTGCCCTGGCGTCATCGACGGGGTTGTGCGTATGACGGGCCCTCCTGGCAGCGTGCAGTCCCCAACATGGAGACTGGCGCTTTCCAACTTCCGTCGCCACCATCAAAAAATATTACCGCTCGTTGGTCCCGACCGCCTCCGCCAAGGTGCATTTCGCCATCCGCCCGCTCGCTCCCGCCGACAACGTGGTGCCCATGACCGGCACGGCGGCCGGGACCGCGGAGTCCAAACCCAAGACGCGGAAGAAGGCGCGGTGAGCGGAGAAAAAGGCCCCGCTGGATCGCCGTCTACAACGATCACGTCACGACAGTTTAAGAGATTTCGGAGGTTTCGGGAGTTTTGGGAGTTTCGCGGAGGAGGTGTGTCCTTGTGCCGCCGCGCTCGGGGTGGGACGCCACGACCGACTCTCCCGCCCGTTACCCGGAAAGCAGCATGGCCGCTGTGGATCGCTGAGCTGGGTTAGAAAATGGCACCTTCATCCCTCCCCACCTGACGACCGTCAAACTGCTCAGGGGTCAATTCAACGCACCGGGCACACCATCGTTCAACTCAGCCCGATCTGGACCCGCTGGGCTTGGTCCCGCCGTGTTCCTTGGGGTCTCCTCCGAACTTCAATTTGAGCCATTCAGCCATTCCCATTGCCCTTGGGTAAATACGCCAGGGCCTCGCGGATCGAGCTTGGGCGCAGCTTCAAGAGCGATAGGATTTCCGGATAGCCCATGTAGCCGCAGTTGTCGCAAGCTTCGCGGTTGCCGACGGAGCGGCAGCAGCGGAATTCCCGGTTGCGGGCATAAACCACGCAAACGTCGCTGGGCCGTTTCCAGGAATCGTTGCGAACGTCGCGCAGGGCCGCGACGGAATTGCAAATCGGGTAGCGGCGCTTGAGTGCCAGAATCCGGTCGATGATCGGGCGCTTTTCCTCCAGCGAGAGGAACAGGTTGTCCATTCCATAATACGGCGTGTGGAAATAAAATGAGACCGCCCTGACCTGTGGGATTCCCGCCACGAAAGCCGTGAATTCCTCCAGTTCGTCCGCGTTGCGACGATTGAGGGTACAGTTCACGATCAGGTTCGGGTGGAGTGAATTGCGGACGTTAGACAAGACCCTGTCATAGTCATTGCCGCGCAGGCGTTCACTGGTCTGCTTCAGGCCATCAATGCTGACGAAAACCGTGTCGGCCGAGGTTCGCAGCGGCAGGGTGCCGTTGGTGTAGAGACTGCTCACCAGAAATCCCAGATGCCGGGCATGCGCCAGCACATCCTCCAGGCGGCGCTTGCCGTCATGCCACAGCATCGGTTCGCCACCGGTAATCGCCAGGAGCCGGATCCCCTTGTGGCGCAAACTCTCCAGGCCGCGGCACACCTCATCCCAGGTCATGTCAGGGATGCCGGTATTGGCGACGGCGCAGTGCTCACAGCCAAGATTGCACTGCTCGGTCAGGACAAATCCGCCGATGAAAGGGATTGGCCGCCGCAGCAGTCGGGTCTGGAAGAGATAGTGGGCGCCGTGGATGGCGCATGCCGTCGTCGCGCTCCAGTTCATGGCGGGGTTGCGGGTTTTTGTGAGGCGGCAGGCTTCGCCGGCAGTACTTCCTGTTGCCGGATATATGCCTCGAAGTCGGTGAAGAAATCGCCGGTTTTCCGCTGGATCATCGCCCAGTCAAGGGCACCTATCTCGTGCTTCAGGGTCACGCTCTGCTGATAGGTGACGGTGCGGAGTTTCTCGTTGTTGCTGATGACGTAACTTCCGGCCGAGGCGGTCATGACGGGCATCCCCCATCCTGACACCTGGTGGTCGAGCAGCGTGAAACGGACCGTATTGTGCGCCCGGTCGAGCGTCTTGCTATAGATGGCGCTGGACGTACACACCGTGTAGTCGCTGCGGTATTCCACCTCCTGTGTGTCAGCAGCCGTTTTGAGCAGCTTGAGTTCCGATTCATGATAAAACCCCTGCAGGTGTTTGAAATCGAAACAGATGGATAGAAGGTCCGCAGTCTGGAGAGAACTGTGGAGCACATGCCGCGCCGTATAGGTGGCCCCGTTCTTGGTGAAGGTCGATCCGACCCCGGTTGCCGTCTCTGCCGCGCTTGTTGCCCGAGCAGTCAGGCCGATGACCGCGACAAGCGCGAGCATACGCGGCAAAGCCGGTTGGAAGTGTGGCTTCATAAAGGTATCCGGTCAGGAAAAGGTGTCGCGCGTGCGGCGGACCAGACCGTGTTGATGTCGTTGAGGGCAAGCAGGTTCTGGGCGAGATGCACCCAGTGGCAACCAAGGGTACTGAGCACCAGCGAGTCCCCGGTTTCTTTCTCGACGAAGCCGAGGGTGCGCAGCAAGCGGAAAATCACGGGGAAATCCCGCTCCACATCACGGCCGAAGCGCTCGCGGTAGGCCGCTTTGGGCACTCTCGTTTCATAGAGCCGCCAGTAGAACCAGAACATGCGTTCCAGTCTGGCGCTCACCGGCATGCCGATTGCCGTAGGGAACCGGCCCTCCCCAAGGGCGGCATTGTAAGCGGTCACCGAAAACGTGTTGAAGGTGAACGTGCGCCCGTTGTAGGAGGCGGCGCCGGCGCCGAATCCCAGATAACAGTCGCGCGTTACGGAGGAAAATGCCGTGGTGTTCTCGCGCATGAAGCTCCAGACGGAAGCCCGCACATAGCCGTGTTCCGCCAGCATTTCACAGATCAGGCGATACATCTGCCAGCGCACCCGCTGTTTTGGCACGCCGACGCGGTTGCGGGCGACCCAGCGGCCCACGGAGGCATAGGGAAAGGTGAACAGCGGATAGCAGGTGATCTGGTCGGGTTCGTGGCGGATCGCCTCTAGCAGATCGCGCCGCAGGTCTGCGGTGGATTGGCCGGGCAATGCGAACATCAAATCCAAATTCAGCGTCTGGAATCCAGCGTCCTTGAGGATCGAGCAGGCGCGGCCTGCCGCAACTCCGTCATAAGGACGACCGATGTGACGGAGGAACCGGTCCTGATAGCTTTGGACGCCGAGGCTGACCAGTCCGAAACCAAGGCGCCGCAAGGTTGCTGCTTTTTCCGCGGTAACGTCGGCCGGTGTGGTCTCAATGGCGGCCGGACCAGGCATCGCGAAGCATTCGCGCAAGTCGTCCATCACGCCGCCCAACTCGTCCAGCACCACCGTTGGCGTGCCGCCACCGAAATACAGCGAGCCAATCTGCAACCGCCCGTAGCGTTCACCCGCGCACCGGATCTCAGCGCGCAGTGCCCGAATGTACCCGGCGGCGAGGACGGGATCATAAGCGATCTTGTTGTAGGGACAGAACGGACACAGGTGGCGGCAAAACGGGATATGGACGTAAAGTGCGACCGAATCGCCGGAAAGGCCCGCCGGCGGGTCGTGATGGCGGGTGAACGTCAGCGTGTCCGCTTCGTCCACCATTCGGCGCCTCATGAACCTCGCACACTGAACCAGCATAAGAAACTTTTTCCGCAGGGATTTGCTTGCGCCTCAGAATACCCGTCAGCTTCCTGCTGCCAAGAAGATTGCCCGCAATCTTACGCGCCCCGACATGAAGTCCCAATTTCGACTGCATGGCACTGTTGACGGCGGGGTTGGACGGATGACCGGCAATCCCCTTGCTGCAACGAGCCGTCAACGCTACTTTCAAGCCCACCCATGGAACTCGACCTCGAAAACGAATTCGCCGGGCGCGCCTATCCGATCCTCGCCAGCCTCGTCACGCCGCGGCCCATCGCGCTGGTGACGACCCTCAGCGCCGACGGCCGGGTGAACGCCGCGCCGTTCAGCTTCTTCAACCTGCTGGGTGCCGATCCGCCCATCTGTGCCTTCGCCCCCGGCGACC
>TBL_comb47_HYPODRAFT_10007805_pt1 | contig 11126 bp, 3 predicted proteins | sample TroBogypolimnion_40_FD_10682 | JGI IMG/M metagenome (IMG submission 10682) | reverse complement strand
CCCGCCGCACACGCGACCACCCCCAACACACCCCCTGCAAAAGCTCTCATCGTCATCTTCTGTCCCCTTTGTTTGGCCGTATCATACCATCCAGCCAAATTCGCCGACAACGGTCATTTCACTGGCTTCAAGCCCATCTTGTGCGGACGAGCGCGGAACGGGCGGCTCTTCGCAAGTGCCTCTGCGGTTTCGTGCCCCGCACGAAGCGCCTCGTTGATCACCCGCTTGAACGGTTCCTGCAACTTGAGCGCGACCTCCCTTGCGCGCCCCACGACATCATCATCTATAAAACAGTGTCGTTCTCACGATGACACCGTAGCACACGGATAAATGATGTCAAGGCGTCATGTTGCGACTCTTCCGCCTGACCTCACCGCTTCGGCGGCAGGGCTTCGCGCACAACCGCACCGAAGGTGTCGCTCAGCACCAGCACAGCGAGCCGCGCCGCGTTCTCCAGTTCGTTGGTGTTGAGCGAGGCGTAGTCGAACCGGCCGCGCAGGTCGGTGTAGCCGTCCTTGAAGAACTTGACAGTGCCGTCGGCCATCTTGGCGTAAACCTTGATATACGTGCCCGGCACCGGCTTGCCGGTCTCGGCGTGCGTCACCACGAGCTGGCCGTAGCTCTCGACCATCTGGACCTTAAGCGTGTTGGCGTAGTAGGCCTGGGTCTTGCGCACACCCGCCGCCAGTGCCTCCACCATTACGTTCTTCGCCTTGAACTCGGCGGGCAGCTCCACGGCGAATCCATCCTTGCCTACCGGGATCTCCACCACGCGGCTTAGCACCGGCCGGATGTACGAGAACTGCGCAGCGCCCTCCTGCAAGAACGGGCTGCGCGAAAAAAGCAGCTCGATGTCCATGGGATAGAAGTTGAGCGTACACTCCTTGATGTTGCGGGTGTCGAGCCTGATGCGGCCCGCCTCGACCTGCATCTCCAGCACGGGTTCGGTCGCCGCCAGCGCGGCCTGCGCCTGGTCGCGCTTCTCCTGATCTGTCACGGCCGCCGCGCCGCCGCCGATCTCATCGAGCTGGCTCAGAACCTGCGCGAACCGGTCGCGCCAGCGGTCCACGCCCTCGTCCGCGTGGCGCTTCGCCAGCGTGCGGGCGGTTTCTGTGTCGCCCTTGTAGAAGGCGAGGAAGGCTTCGAGGTAGTCACACTGGAGCTGCTCGGCCACTACTTTGCGATCCACACGGCCGAACCAGTCGAGCGCCTCAGTCACGCGGTCTTGCAGCGCCATGTAATAGGCCACGGCCAGCGTGTCGGCAGCATCCAGCTTCGGCTTGTAACTCAGCACCTTCATGTAGCGCTGATACTGCTCGCGGAAACAGGCGTTCAGGATCGTGCGCTTCGCACCGACCGTGTGGGCGCGCGGATTCACCAGCGGCGCATATTCCAGATGCTGGTAGTTGAAGCGCTCGACCGGATCGAGCGTCAGCAGCGGCGAGGCCAACCAGAGTCCGCACCGGTTGGCGAAGTCATGATGCCGCAGAAACTCGCGGATCGTGACAGTGTCGTTGTGCAACACACCGTATGACCAAAGCGTGTCGGCATAGAGATGGCGAGCCTCCAGCAGCGCCGTGACCTTCTTAAAGAACGCGGCATCTTTCATGCGCCACGCGGCCTCGTCGAGGCTGATGCGGTGCAGGTTGGCCGCGTTGAGAAACGCGAGCACCTCGTCCTCCGAGCCGTTCTGCGAGATCCACGCCCACGAGGTGGTGTCGATCTTGCTCAGCTTCGCGACGACATGGAACTTGAAGGGCTCCGCGCTGCCGACCACTTTGTCGTTGCGCGCGAGCGTCACCGGATAGTGCGGATAGTCCCCGGTTCCCGGGAAGTAGAAGAAGTACTCCTGCGTCTGCGTGCTGTACGGCTCCAGAGCCACATACACGCCGCGCGTGTAGAACCCGTTGTTGACGGGCATCGCGCCCATGGGGATCTGGAGCAGCACCTGAAGCTTCTGGCGGTTGCCGGTCGGATTGGTAAGCACCACCTGCGCACCATAGACGACGTGCGGCAGAAACTCGTCGGTCACCAACTTGTCAAAGTGCTCGCCGTTTTCAATGCGCTCGCGGTCGTCCGCCCGGAAGAAGTGCTGCGCCACCAGCACGCCGCCCGGCGTTGTTTCGCGCACGCCTTCGCAGATTTCGCGGTGGAACAGCAGCACCGGCGATGCGGCCTGAAGCGTGTAGCTCAGCCCGTCGATCTTCTCCCCGTGGGCGGCCGCCTTGAACGGCAGATCCAGCACGGCGAGCGCCAGCATCATCTCGGTGAAATTCGAGGCCGTCTCCGGAAACGCCTTCGACAGGAAGGGCGCTTTGCCGTCATGCGCCGAGTAGTCAGACCAGAAGGCGTTGACCGGGACTCGGTCGGCGACCTGCTGTTCGATGGGCAAATGATAATAATTGTCTTCGGCCAGTTCCTGCGTCTTGTCGAGCTTTTGGAAGAAGCGCCGCGCTTCCCCCCGCTGCTTGTCTTGTTCGAAATAGAAGAGCGCAGGAGCGTCTGCGGCAGCGGCCGCTTTTTCGCCCCATTCCTGCTCTTTCTTGGCATCAGACTCATCTTCACGCAATGCCCGCCGCCGCAACATGTCCGAAGCCTTCGCCTTGGCTGCGGGCATCGATGAAAACCGGTCACGCTTCGCCCGTTCGACGCCATCGGCTGCCAACAGCGCCATGGGCGCGGGTGACGCCGGCTCCAAAGCCGCACTGGCGGGCCTATTATAAACGGCTCCTGCCACCGCTTCACCAAGTGAATTGAGCGACCGCGCCTGCTTCTCTTCCACGCCCTTGCGGAGTTCGCTGACCGCCCCGAGCGCACCGCATGGCTCAGCCTCCAGCGAACCGGTTTGCACAGCGGTGTCGAAGCGGCGGTTGAACGCCTCCATGTCCGGCGGAAGCAGTTCCACGCGTTCGCGCGTGTCACGCTCCACCGAAGCCGCCTGGTCGCGCAACCGCTTGCCCAGCAGCACGCGCTCCGCCGCGTTCAGCCGCCCGAATCGCCACGGCTCAAGATAGCCTTTGAGTTCGTCGCCCAGCAGCCAGTGATCCATGAAGGTCTTGTCTTTCTTGTTCTTCAGATACGGCGCGACCACCGCCGCAAAGAACTTAGGGTCCTTGTGGTACAGGAAAAAGCTCAGCTCGTGGCAGGCGTATTTCGAGTAGAGCTTCCGTTGCTCTTTGGCGTCTAAGTCGGGCCAGTTCGCAACGAACGAGAATTCTCCGAAAGTCGCGTCGGCGTTGAGCGTGGCCAAAAGGCGGTAGGCCTTGGCCACCGTGTCGTAAGTCTCGAAGCGGGCGGTCGTCACGTCGCCGAGCGTCACGGCCGACTTCGCCGCCACAGGCGTGACCCGCTTCTGCTCCGAGTAACTCTTCTTGGGGTCGAGGCCGGCAGCCAGCCGCAATTCCCGCGTCTCGACCGGCGAATCCTCCAGCGCCGCGCACGTCAGCACCGTCGTTGTCGGATCCACAGCCAGCACGCGCAGGTAAGGCAGCCCCTTCAGCAGGGCGCGGGGGACAACGACCTTGCCGTCTTTGTCCGGCACCAGATTCAGCAGCGTCACGGCGGGCTGCTTCAGAAAATCGAGCGCGTCATAACCCTCCGGCGAAACGCACTTCTGCTCCATTCTTCCGGCGCCATTGCCGCCGCCCGCATGCGCCACCCCCGCCGCGCGCCCTGCGTATTCGCGGCCTTCCGCCAGCGTTTCCGCCTGCGCCTCGGTGGCGCGCACGGACCACGGGTTGAGCAGCAGGCCCGGACGCTCCAACATGTTGCCCGGATATTTCGCGGCCTGCTGACGGTCGATGATGTAGCGGTACTCGTCGCCGATGTCGCGACCCGACTCGTAGAATGTGCGGGCCGGCTGCCACGGCTGCTGCAAAAGCCCCGGCGTGCCCGAGAAGCCCAGGCGGCTGAACAGGTCGTACGCAGGCAGATACCGGGCCGCGAACACGTGGACTCGCGTGAAGGGCGTCACATTGGCGAGCCGGATCTCTACGTTCTCCGCCGCGGGAGTGACTGCCGTCACGTTCAGCGGCGCGAGGCGGGGGCGCTCCAGCGCGCGGCGGGACGAGACCACATAGCCATTGCGCTCGTCGCCCTGGGTGACGCGCACCGCGATCTCGCGCCCTTCCGTTTTGAGGGTAAGCGAGTAGTCTCCCGCTGGCAGGCCGCGCAATTCCAAGAAACCGTCTGCGGCAGCCAGAGAGGTCTGCCAGTCCTTCACGAACTGACCGTTGCGCGTCTCCAGCAGCGAAACCTCGGAAACCAAGTCTGCCGCGCCCCAGATGATCGGCACGCGCAAGGTGTCGCCAACCCGCCCGTGCAGCGCGACTGGATAGGCGCACGCATTGCGCGACGGCGACCATGCGCGCTCGGCCCCTTCAGCGGCCTTGACGCGAAAGCGCTCGATGCCCTCTAGCGAGCCCAACAACGCGCGTCCCTGCGCATCGGTCTTGAGTTCAACTTGCACCTCTTCGCGGAAGCAATGGTGCTTGAAGAAGCAGGCCAGCGGCTCACCCGGCAGAACCTCGCCGTTCTTGCCGCGTGCGTCGATGAAATAGCCGGCCGTGTTACGTCCGACATGCAGAGCCTGCACGTCCGCCGTACGCTCGATTCCGTTCAGCGCGAACGCCTCGCCGTCGGCCAGATCCTGTTTCGCGCTCTGGCTCAGGTTCTGAACCCGAGCTTTGAGTGTCACGCTGAGTTCGAGTGTGTTCTCCGGCACGAGGATCTCCTGCACGGTCTCAGCGTCCTCGCGAAGCGTCAGGCCAGCGACCTCCTTCTCTGTCACAATCCCTTGCAGGTCGGTGGAGCGAATCAACAGACGCGGATCTTCCAGCAGTTTGAGGCTGGCTGGGCGCCCATTCACAGTCAGCACAGGGCGCACGGCGACCAGCGCCTTTTCGCGGCGGATCAGCGCCTCGCGGTCCACATAGACGCCGGCTTTCAGCGCGTAGGTTTCCGCCAAATGATTGAAGCGCACCAGCGTGGCGAACCCGTCCTTGCGAACAACGAGATTCTCGCTCTTCGGCGCAGTGGTGAACGGCACGAGGATACGGCCCTCCTTGCCGGCGGCAAACTCGCGTCCGCCCAGCCACCCGCTTGCGTCAGTCACGCCTTTGCCGGCCTCATCCAGCACCGTGAACGCATGCCCGGCGGACGTCACTTCCTGCAACACGTTGATCCGGCCTTTCTGCACCAGCGCGCGGCTGCTCTTGCCGTTGCCGATCAGCTCCACCACGTACACGCCGCGCGCTTTGAGTTCGGGCAGATCGAACGTGCGCGCCATGCGGCGCTCAGAGGTCTCTGTGTATTCGATGCGGCGCGAGGCCGAGGCAATCAGCCCGTCAAGGTTGATGGCAAGGTTGAGCGGCTGTCCGGTTTCGCGATAGTAGTTGAAGGTGTTGATCTCGTACACCTTCGCGATCAGAGCCGGGACGTTCTTGACGAAAGCGGTCAGCTTCACGGCATCTTCCGCGCCGAACTGGGCGGGGTTGTTCTCCGCGAAATCGATATCCACGCGCTCCTTCAGCCGCTTGTACGCATCCGGAGTGAGCAGCGAGGCCCACTGCTGCGGATCGCCGACGCCGTTGACGATCTTGGACTCGGCGAACAGCGGCTTGAGAAAATCGTCGCGGACATAAGGCAGATACGCCTCGTAGTTCGCGTCGCCACGGAAGAACTCCAGCAGGAAGGCGCGCACCAGCGGCTCCTCGTTGGACACAGGCGGCAGCGAAACGAGGCGGAAGTCCTGACCCAGCCGCGCAAGATAGTCGCCACGCGGCAACTGCTGCCGGATTTCGTCGCGCAAATAATACACATCACGCGGCAGTTTGACGTACTCCAGGAAGCGGTCGCGGTCGTATACGCCCTTGCGCTGGTCGTGGCGCAGACGGTTGTAGAGCACATTCGCCTTGAGCGAATTGTGAACCGGATCGAGGGTCTTCACAAAGGCCCAAACGCGCTCGTAGTAAGCCTCGCGTGCGGCTGTATCGGTTTCGAGGTCCACCTCGTCCTCTGGCGCGAGCTTGGCAAGGTAGGCGTTCACATAACCGGCCTCATTGCGGAGAACAGGCAGCTTCTGCAACAGGTCATCCATCTGCGCGAGGGTCAGAAGCCGGTGAATGGGAAGCGAACCAAAGCCGCGGCTGTCGCGGTATTTCAGGTCCGCGACGATCAGGTCAACCACGCCGGGGAAATCGGGACGGCGCAGGCGCGACAGCAGATTGCGGCGTTGCTCGTCGCCGAGCTTCTGCCCTGCGGCGAGGGCAAGCCCGGCATCCTCGATGCGCTCAAGGCTGCGAGGCTCCTCTCTGAGCGCACGCTGGAGTAGTGTCCCGACACTGATGCGGGCGTTGTCCAGAACCGCCGGTGCGTTACTGACACGCTCCCCGGTCTTACGCGCATGCCCGAAAAAGAGGCCCAGTTCGCGGCGCAGATAGTCGAGTGTCGTTTTGGGCTGCTTGTCGTAATCGAGCAGCGCCTGGCGGTTCAGCAGTTCGCGGGCAGCTTCGGTCACATTGCCGTTCCGTTCGCGGACCCAGCGGTCCATGACCTCTTGGAACTGCGGGCGCGCCCCCGTGTTCTGGGCATGCAAAGCGTGGTAATAAAAATAATCGTCCGTGCCGGGGACCAACTCCTTCAGCGCCGCATCGCGGTCGCCCGCCAGGCTGAAGGTCTCGACATACCCGATCTCTTGCGCCCGGCCGAGCCAAGCCAGTGCCAAACAAACAACTGCAACCGTTTTTCTGTTCATTCCATTTCCTCCGATTTCAAACGGTATACGTCTGCCACCGTAATCATCTTAATAAAAAACTACTCCGATGTGACACCCAGCCGCAAATAGGGTAGCACAGACTCGGCGTTGGCGTCGTAATTAAAGACCGTGAAGCCCTTCAGCCCGAGCTCGCGGGTGATCTCGATCTGCTGGGCGATCTTCACCGCATCGCGCGGGTTTTTCCAGCAGGAGAGCCCGATACCAGGGTAGAGCGGCACGTTGCCCGCATACCCTTTCTGGGCCGCCACCGCGTTGCGGAAGAGCGCGTTGGAGTCGAAATAGTCCATGGGGCAGACGAAATCCAGCCAGCCGTTGTCGCACCACAGCTTCCAGTCCTGGCCCACGCCGTCGCGGTCAGAGGGCCAGTTGCGGAACACCGCGGCCGATATCTGCACGCCCGGCCTTATCTTCCGCGCCTCTTCGGCCACGCGCCGCACGACCGCGTTGATGTTCGAGCGCCGGAAGTCGAGCCACTTTTCGCGAACCTCGCCCGGCGCGCGCGTCTCTTTCGGCCACGTCGTCACGGCGCGGCCCAGCGCCGCCTCGAAGCGCGCGCGGCAGACGTCGCAGAAGCAGGCGTCATTCCCGGGATAGCGGATGTAGTCGAAATGCACGCCGTCGACCGCGTAGTTCCGCACGATCTCCAGCATCGCCTCCACCTCGAGCGCCTGGTTGGTCGGGTTGGAGGGGCACAGCCATTCGGTCGTGTCGCCCGCGTACCCTTTCTGCAAGCGCCCTTCGGCCCGCATCCGTTCGATGAACGCCTTGGGCGCCCGGCCGCCCGTGTTCCAGTTCACCTTCCAAACGTGACACTGCACGCCGTATTTCTTGCAGGCCGCCAGACACTTTGCGATCTGGTCGCCCTTCTCAGCCAATCCGTCGTACTCGGGCAAAGTCTTGGACGGATAGTACGCCAAGCCACCCCACAGCATGTTCGGCAGAATCGCGTTGAAGCCGCTCTTCTTGAGCAGCCGGATCGACTGATCCCAGTCCTTGTCGCCCAGGCCGAACGCGCTGTGGCACCAGAAAGCGCGGCGCTCGCCCGTGCCCGTCTTTTGGCTCAGGCACCACGCACGCAGCGCAGCGGTTTCAGCGCGGCCGCTCGCCTCAACGCTCTCGTTCCACTGACCGTCCTTCAGGCGCTTCTCCGCCACGGTCCGCTCTTTCGCAGCCGCGGCGAGCGATCTTCTGACCGCCCAGGTTGCCTGCTTTTCGAGCGCCGCACGCAGCGCGGAAAAGTCCGCGGCTCCCGCGACTGCGCCGATTTTGGCGAACGCCTGTTCCGCAGTTTTCCGCAACACGTCGGGCACCAGCTCACCGACCACCGCCCGCATCAGCGCCACGCCCGCGTCGCTCGACGGACTGAACCAGACGTGCCCCACAAACGCGCCAGCCGGCGTGAGCGTGATCGCGGGAGTCTTCGTGTCGGCACCTTTCGCGTCGCGCCAAACCGCAATCACGCGGCCTTTTTTGCCTTCAGCCGCCTGAACAACCGTGGTGCGCCATGAGGCCTGTGGGGCGAAAGCAGGCTGGGTTTTCAATCCCTGCGCCGTTCGCGCGAAACCGGAGAAAGCGTGGCCTTCCTCCACGACGCTACCGGTGGCACGCAGACCCAGCAAGTCGCAGATCCCGTCCGCGAGAGAATAGCAGACCACCAGCTTGCCGCCTTGCCCAACAAAGGTGCGCAGCAGCCCGACCGCTTTTTCCGGCACGCGCGGGTTATACGGCAGCACGACCAGCTTCACGCCCTGCAGCAGTTCAGGCGCGAGGTCGGTGTCGGCAATCTGTGCGGAGGCAACCCCCAATTTATCCAGCGTGGCGGAAACCGTGTCAGCATATTCGCCGAACCCTTTGGCCTCGCTACTCATCGCATTCGTATTGGAGTCGGCGCGAACCACCAGCACCTCGGGACGGCCGCCCACAGGGCCGAGGTTCGCGATCGCGCAGACCGTATCCGTGTCGCCTCCGCGCCATCCGGAGAGGCGCAGCGTGTCCACCGCACCCCACCCCGCAGGCTGACCCTCGGCGCGCGCCCCGGCCTTGTCGATGACGATGCGCTGCCACACGCCCGCCTCTTCTGGGCTGAACGAGGCGTGATACCACCCGCCGCCGCTGCGGAAATAGAGGCTGAACGAAGAGAACGGCGAGAGGTCGCGGCAGTAGAAGTCGAACTGGATTCCACGCGTCCCGCGCAAGTCAGCCTTGACGCCCAGATCCCAGCTCACGCGCTCATGACGCGTGCCCGCGAAATTGACCGGCAGCCGCACGTAGCCCGCCTCAGCCCGCTCGACCTGCGGTGTCTCGTCCATCGGCGCGAACAGCCGCCGCGCCGTTGCGGTATCGGTCACAGCCCTCCACTCGGGAAGAACCGCGTCACTCGAGGGCGGAGCAGGAATCTCCTGTGCCAGCCCGCATCCCGCCATCGCAAACAACAGCGCCCATGACCTTTTCATCACACCCCACCTCCATTCACGCAATCAGCCAACGAGACTGTCCATACGGTATCCCAACCGCCGCCTGCTGTCCACGCCAAACATCAGGACTCGACAAGCAGGGAATAGCGCGGTATCTTTAAAAANTCTGTTTGAAACTGGGCAAGGGGGAACCTGCCTGTTTCATATGAATGCTGTTCATAAAAAAACGAAGGAGACGTATGATGAAGGTGCGGAGTGTGTTGATCGGGTGTGCGTTGCTGGCCGGAACCCTGGCCCGCGGCGAGGCGGCGAAACCGGAATTCTTTTTTCATGACAAAGATTCGGTTGTCTTCTTAGGCGACAGCATCACGGAGCAGAAGCTTTATACCACCTATATCGAGGCCTATACGCTGACCCGCTTCCCAAGCGAAAGCTTCACCTTCCGCAACGTCGGCTGGGGCGGTGACACCGCTTGGCTGCGCCAGCGCGCCCACCCGGACGAGAAGGCGCTTTTCGCAGCTGAGGGTAGCGTGCTCGACGAAAAGGTCACCAAGTCTGTCGGCGCCGGCCTTGCCCGCGACGTGCTGCCGCTCAAGCCCACGGCCGTGACGGTCGACTTCAGCATGAACGACCACGCCTATCAGGCCTTCCGTCCCGACATCTTCCGGGCGCATGTCCGCAGCCAGAAAGAGATCGTGGACGTACTCAAAAAGAACGGCGCGCGGGTGGCCCTGCTGACCACCCAGCCCATCGAAGATAAGCGGCCCGACCCCGACCAGGACGTGAAGAACCAGTCGCTGCGCAAATTCTCGGACGGCATCAAAGAGGTCGCAGCTAAAGAGGGCGCGACCTTCGTGGACCAGTTCGACCCGTACATGGCGATCATGATGAAGGCGCGCGCCGAGAAACCCACCGCCCATATCGGCGGCGGCGACGCGGTCCATCCCGGACCGGCCGGCCACACGATCATGGCATGGGCCATCCTCAAAAGCCTGAACGCGCCCGCGCTGGTCTCCTGCGCCGGCGTCGATGCGTCGAGCGGCAAGGTCACCTGCGAGAAGCAATGCGACGTCAGCAATGTGAAGGTTGCGGATGGAACGCTGAGCTTCGACCGGCTGGACAAGGCCCTGCCCATGCCGATCGACGCGCGCGGCACGAACGCCCTCCAGCTCGCCACGATCACGGACGACCTCAACCGCTATATGCTGAAGGTCGACGGCCTCAAGGCAGCCCGCTACGATGTGTCGATCAACGGCGCGGCCGTGGCGACGGTCTCCAAGGAAGCTCTGGCCCAAGGCTTCAACCTCGCCACAGTCAGCACGCCCAGCGCGCAGCAGGCCGCGCAGGTGCTCGACCTGGTGTTCAAGAAGAACAACGTCTATTTCGAGCGCTGGCGCAAGGTTCAGCTCAGCACCAACAGCACGCCGGAACGCCTGTCTGCTCTCGATAAGCAGATCGCCAGTTTCGAGGAGCAAATCAACGCCGCACGCCAGCCCAAGGCGCAGCATTTCGAAGTTAAACCCGTCAGCAAGTGAGGATATCTGACAACATGAACACCAACCGTAGAAATTTTCTCAAAGGAGCGGCTGTTGCCAGCGCGCCCTTCATCCTTCCGTCGCGCATCTGGGCCGCAGCGGTTAAACCCAATGACCGTCCCACCATCGGCTTCATCGGCATGGGCAAACAGTCCCGCGGACTGCTGAGCACCTTCTTGTCCCGCGACTCCCAAGTGCTCGCTGTCTGCGACGTGGACACCACGCGCCGCAATGACGCCAAGAAAAAAGTGGACGACTATTACACCAAGAATCCGACAAAGGGTACGCCGGACTGTAAGGCCATCGTCGACTTCCGCGAGATCATCGCCCGTAAGGATATCGACCTGGTGTGCATCGCCACGCCCGACCACTGGCACGCGGTCATCACGCTCGCCGCGCTGC
>TBL_comb47_HYPODRAFT_10007803_pt1 | contig 11129 bp, 5 predicted proteins | sample TroBogypolimnion_40_FD_10682 | JGI IMG/M metagenome (IMG submission 10682) | reverse complement strand
CTTCGGCAGGAAGGCTCGTGGACCGGATGGAGGGACGCATCGATTCGAAAGATCCTTATAAAGAGGTGGGTGAAATACTCGTGAAGGGGCCTAACGTTATGCTTGGCTATTATAAAAATGAGCAAGCTACGGCAGATGCCATCGACGATGAAGGGTGGCTTCATACCGGTGATCTTGGAATAACCGATCGTAACGATTTTATTTATATCCGCGGACGATGCAAAAATATGTTACTTGGACCATCCGGGCAGAATATTTATCCTGAAGAAATGGAGGCCAAACTCAGTAATTATCCTTATGTACTTGAGTGTGTGATTACCGAAAGGGGTGGGAAGATGATCGCCTTTGTTTACCCCGATCCGGAATTGATTGAAGCTGAAAAGCCTGATCCGGAGCGGTTAAAAGAGATTATGGCGGAGAATTGCAAACAGGTCAACAAGGAACTCCCCAAATTTGCCCAGCTCAGTTCAATTATCCTGGTCGAAAAGGAGTTTGAAAAAACGCCCAAGCGCAATATCAAACGGTATTTGTACACCTAATGGCCCGGGAATATTTTAATGGCGACGAAGCAATCTTTCTAAATCATCCAAATTACCTGTTTTTAAGCAACCTAAATGCTATCTTCCACGAGACTGTCACCGGATGCATTGCGTCTTGCCTGAAGTTCGGCCAGTTTTTGCTTCCCATAGGTGAGGCGGATGATCAGGATAAACAATACCGGGATGATGAAAACGCCTAATGAAGTTGCTGCGAGCATTCCCCCAAGTACCGACCAGCCAATGGTTTGCCGTCCTATTGCGCCTGCCCCGGTAGCCAAAACGAGCGGCGATACTCCAAAGATAAAGGCAAACGAGGTCATCAGGATAGGTCGCAAGCGCAGACGGACTGCCTCAATGGTAGCAGCTACAATTTCAAATCCCTGGTCAACGCGCTCTTTGGCAAATTCAACAATAAGGATGGAATTTTTGGCAGCTAGACCGATCAGGGTGATCAATCCTATTTGGGCATAGACATTATTGGAAAGATTCGGTAGCAGTGTTAAGGCTAAAATGGCCCCAAAAGCTGCCAGCGGCACACCAAGAAGTATTGTAAATGGTACCGTCCAGCTTTCATAAAGCGCCGAGAGAAACAGAAATACAAATAACAAGGATAAGATAAAGATATAGGTTGAAGTGTTGCCCGCCTTCACCTCTTCGCGGCTCAAACCGGAAAATTCATAGCCATATCCTTTGGGCAGTACCTGGTCGGCAGTTTCCTGCAAAGCCTTGAGCGCCTGACCGGAACTGTACCCGGCTTTGGCATTACCCACAAATTCAGCCATGCGGTAAAGGTTATAATGGGTAAGCATTGAGGCATTTTCGCTGACTTTGTAGCTCATTACGGCGCTTAGCGGCAGCATGTTTCCCTGGTAATTCCGGACATAATACTTATCCATCGCGACGATATCATTTCTGAACAGCGTGTCGGCCTGGACGATCACGTGGAATTCCCGGTTGTAAATCGTGAAGTCATTGATATAGGAGCTGCCGAGATAGGTTTGGATCGTACTGAAGACTTCGGCGATACTGACCCCCATCTTTTTACATTTCTCGCGGTCAACGGTCAGCTGATAGCCGGGTGTCCGGGCATTGAAAAAGGTGATTGCGCGGGCGATTTCAGGACGTTTATTGACTGCCGCCATAAAGGTATTTACGTTCTTTTCGAAGGTTTTTATATCATCGTTGCTTTCACGCTGCTGAAGTTCAAAGGTAAAACCGCCGGTCGCACCAAGTCCGGGTATGGCAGGAGGGGGAATCACCACGATGTTAGCCTCCCTGATGGCTGCAAATTTTGCCTGCATCTGGGCCATTATCCCGTTTAACTGATCTTCCTTACTGGTTCGCTCATCCCAGGTTTTTAACATACAGAATAACGTTCCACCGTTACTTTTGGAGGCGCCGGTTACCACGTTAAGTCCCGCAATGGCAGAATAATGCCGGACCCCTTTAATCTCGCTCAGGATATCCATTAATTTATGCATCACCTCAACGGTGCGGAATGTTGAGGAGGCTTCAGGCAGTTCGAAGGTGATATACACGCGCCCTTCATCCTCCAGCGGAATGAATCCTGTTGGCTTTTTAACAAGCATGATATAGGTTCCAAACATGATCGCAACCAACAGGATGACAATATACCGCGAATGTTTAATGGCTGTTCTGACGTTTTTGGTGTAACCCTCGGTTCGCCTGGTAAACCATTCGTTAAAACGGAAAAAGAAGTAATTAAGACCTGTGGACGATTTTGTGATATGGTGGGGTTTCAGAAATAGCGAACACAATGCCGGGGTCAGGGAGAGTGCCACAAAGGCTGAGATAAGCACCGAAATGGCAATTGTAATCGCAAACTGCTGATACAACCGTCCTACAATTCCGGGCAGAAAACCTGCAGGGACAAAAACTGCTGCCAAAACAAGGGCTATGGCAACAACCGGACCCGAAATATCGGCCATGGCTTTATGGGCAGCTTCCCGGGGCGATAGGTGCTGCTCTTCCATATATCGTCGCACCGCCTCGACCACAATGATCGCATCATCCACCACAATACCGATGGCCAGCACAAATCCAAAAAGGGTCAGCTTGTTGATCGTAAATCCCAAAGGGATGAAGAAGATGAAAGTTCCTATGATTGATACAGGGATTGCCAGCACGGGAATAATGGTGGAGCGCCAGTCCTGCAGAAAAATAAATACCACCAGCACAACGAGGGCCAACGCTTCAAGCAGCGTTTTAACCACTTCGCTGATCGACACCTTGACCACCGAAACCGATTCGAACGGGACCACATAAGCCACATCACTCGGAAAGGATTGGCTCAACTTGTCCATAACCTTATAAATACCATTGGCCACATCAATGGCATTGCTGCCCGGGGTCTGGTAGACGATCAGGTAAGATGAGGGACGCTTATCCACAAACGCCCTGCCTGAATAGTTGAATTTACCCAGTTCAACACGTCCCACATCCTTCAGATATACGATGGAACCTTTTGCAGGATTGGAGCGGACTACAATCTTACTGAAATCATCGACACTGCTGAGTCTTCCGTTGACCACTGCAGAGTACTCAAATGGCTGGCCCGCAGGTTGCGGGGAAGTTCCGATTGAACCAGCGGCAACCTGAACATTTTGCTCCTGGATCGCACTCAGTACGTCTGAAGCTGACAAACCCAGGCTGGCCATTTTATCGGGCCGCAGCCAGACACGCATACTGAATTCATCGGTCCGGGTATAGATGTCTCCTACCCCTTTCACCCTCAAAAGGGCATCCCTGACAAATATATTCGTGTAATTATCAAGAAACTGAATGTTATGGGTCCCCTTGGGGGAATAAATAGCCACATTTAAAAGACCGCTCGGATTTCGCCTGCGGACGGTAATGCCCAGTCTCTTCACTTCGTCAGGCAGAATCGGGGTTGCAATATTCACACGGTTCTGGACTTCAGTGGTTGCATTATCCACGTTAGTTCCAATGTCAAAATAGACATTCAGCGACGAACGGCCATCATTGGTGCTGTTGCTCTGGATAAAATCCATGTTTGGAGCCCCATTGACCTGGATCTCAATTGGCGTTGTAACAGTTTGCTCAACCGTTGTGGCATCGGCACCCGTAAACTGGCTTAAGACCTGGACAACCGGAGGTGTAATATCGGGATACTGACTGACCGGCAGGTTAATTATGGATAAAGTCCCCACAATGACCAACACCAATGAAATGACAATGGCTGTGATCGGGCGTCTTATAAATGTATCGGCTATCATGAAATGAGATTCAAGTTTATTTCGTTTCCCGGGTTATTTTATCTGCGGTTTTTGGGAGGAATCGGTTTTAACCAATGAGCCATCATGCAGTTTCTGAATCCCATCGACAACGATGGTCTCTCCCCCTTCAAGCCCTTTCAGAACAATCACATTTGACAGCACCCGGGGACCCAGGGTGATCTTCATCTGAGTAACTTTTTTCTCCTTAACTACAAACACAAAATATTCGCCGAGCTGCTCAAGCACCGCTTTAAATGGGACCAGTAATTGCTGACCCGAATTGTCATTTAAAACCATAACCTTGCAGCTCATTCCGGGTTTAAGCATTTTTTCGTTGTTCACCACCGTTATCCTCACCCTGATTGATCCGGTTTGAGGGTCCACCGCCCGGTCGATGACGCTAATCTTTCCGGCATAGGGATAGATCGCATTATTAGGCAGCGTAATCCGGAAGGTCGAATCAGTGGTTGAGATTAATGAGCTGTTGTAATGTTGAAAACGTCCGAGCTCATTCTCTGTAATTTCAAAATCAACTCCGATAGGATTGTCAGACGATACAATATTTAGCAGGGTCTGCCCCGGAGTTACGAGGGCTCCCAGTTTTACATTCGAAAACCCGATTGTGCCGTCAAAGGGAGCCTTGATTAAAGAGTATTCAAAATCGGTTTTGGCTTTTGTAAGTTCCGAATTTGCAGCGTTTAGCTGCTGTTTGGCATTTTTAAGATCTGTCATCGCATGGTCAAGCAGCTGTTCAGCAATTGCATCCTGTTTTGCAAGATCAGAGTACCGGTTGGCATCACGCTGAACTTTCTCAAGGTTATCTTCGGCAATCTTCACATTTGACTGTGCTTCCTCGAAAGCAGCCTGGTACTTACGCCGATCGATCTCGTACAATTTTTCACCGGCATGGACCTCCTTCCCTTCCATAAAATAGATGCCCGTAATGACTCCGCTAACCTGACCACGAAGCTCCACTTCCTTCAAGGCAACTATGTTTGCCGGATATGAATTGTAGAATACCGCTCTTTCCGGATGGATATTGGTAACAGTCACAGGGATAGCCGCGTCTTCCGGTTTTTTATTTTCTGCATTTCCGGTACAGGAAAGGAGCCCTGCGATCAGCGCAAAATATTTTATAAGGCAGGATATTCTGGACATATTTTATAAATTTGAAATTCAGTTATCACAAAACAATAATTATTTCGGATTCGATACTAATCGATTTTTATAATTCCTAACGCCTTTTCAAGGTCGACCTTACTCGAAAGAACCCGGAAAAGAATATTTAAATAATTAAGCTCAGCCGTACGCAGATCGGTTTCGGACACGATTACTTCAAGATAGGCCTTAATCCCCTTGGTATACTGTAGCTTAACCGTATTGAAGATATTCCGGGCAAGTGAGATATTGTTTTTTGCTATCTTAAGTTCATTCAGGTTGCTGGTATAGCCTGAGAGGGCCTGGGTATATTCAGTATTGATCATGCTTTTCAGGTAGTCTATCCCAAGTTCGAGCCGTCGATACTGAAGTTTAGCCTTTTTCAGATTCTCAATCCGGTTCATTCCCTGGAACAGGGGAAGGGTCAATTTTAAACCAAACAGCGAAGTAGGATTGTTTTTATTATACAGGGCGGAAAACTGGTCATTGGCATAGGCCGGGCTATTTACATAAAAAGCGGAAAAAGCAGGAAGAAATGACCAGTTATAATAACTGATTTCAGAATTCTGCAATTTCAGTTTAGTTTGAAGCAACTGATATTCAATCCGTTTATTAAAATCTAGCAGGCTTGTAGTGTCAATCAGAATTTCATTCTCATATTTGGAGGAATCGAATGAAACAGTCAGTTGCTTTTCGGGAGCTAATCCCATAAGTTGCTTTAATGCGGCATACTTAGCCTTGAGTGATTCTTCCGTAGTTCTTCTTTGGGCCTGCATATTGCTCAGGGATATTTCGGTGCGCTGGTAGTCGATCTTGTCAGTCAGACCATTTTTATAAAGGCTGTAGGCGTCTTTATAATTTCGCTGCAGACGAAGGATGTCCTCTGACAGGACACCTAACTGCTCCTCGGTCAATAACACATCGAAAAAAGCCTTGGTGACATCCACATAGATATTTATCTTTGAATTTACCGTATTTTCTGAAGCCTGATTGCGTAACTCCTTAGAGGTTCTGGCAGCATAAAACAGGTTGTTGCTGTACAAGGTCTGGCTGGCAGAAAAAACCCCAACCGACGTGTTGTTTGTGGTTGAGGGAAAGGAAATATTCGGCGCTGATGGATTAAACAGGTTCGGATAGGAGGACTGTGGAATCTGAAGGTAATGTTGCATATTGGCATCCACCTCCAGCTGGGGATACCATCCCGATAAGGCAATCCGGATATCTCTGCGTGTAATCTCTTCATCAAGAACAGATTGCTTAATCAGGGAGTGGTTGGTGATAGCATAGCTTCTGCATTGTGATAAAGTGACTTTGGATGGCAGGGTGTCATGCGAAGTTTGTGCTATTAAAAGGGCGGAAATACCAGAAAAAAGAAATATTAGAATACCCTTTCTGATATTATTAAAGAAGTGTACTTTTTCAAACATGATAGAAATATCAAAATATTGAATTTGCTCTGCCTTTAACGAGTTTTACAAGCCGCAAATATAACCTTATATCTGCAGATAGGATCTGATTTGATCAATAAAAGTGTTCTGTAATATTATCAGATTATATAATATTTTACCTTAAAAAAAATTAAATTACATTTGTCGGTATTTAAAATAACAGGTGCATATTTTAATATATACGGCTTAAATTTCAGATTTCAAATTAAATAGATTTATCAACAGAACATGAACATTACAAATTTCTTAAAGACCCTCTTGCTATTGTCTTTGCTATATTCCTGTGCCGGGAACGACAAAGAACAAAAATCGAAAGAGAAGCCAGCTATTTTTGTGGATGTAATCATTGCCGGGAATCAGGATTTTGTAAGTAATCTTGAAGTAAATGGGACTGTTCTATCCAATGAACTTGTCGACCTTCATCCTGAAATCAGTGGTCGGCTTACTTATCTCAACATTCCGGATGGTGGTTTTGTCTCTCAGGGAACTGTTTTGGCTAAAATAAACGATGCCGATTTGCAGGCCCAGCGAGAACAGTATAAAACTCAGCTTGAACTGGCGGTAAAAACTGAAAAGCGGTTGAGTGATTTGTTGCGTGTAAGTGGGGTCAATCAGGCCGACTACGATGCAGCCTTGAACCAGGTGAGTGTTTTGCAGGCCAATTTAGCATTTGTTGATGCGCAAATTGATAAATCAGTAATCAGGGCTCCTTTTGCAGGTGAACTGGGTTTGCGACTTGTCAGTCCGGGTGCCTACGTGACCCCGCAGACGATTCTGGGAACCCTGGGACAAACAGATAAGGTAAAGATTGATTTTTCAGTTCCTGAATCCTATTCCTCTTTGATCAAAAAGGGGAATAAAGTAAAGGTACAAACCAACGACTCCAGGGATAGTCTGACTGCCACGATTACAGCGATAGATCCTCAGATCAATTCGGTCACCCGAAATATCAAGGCGAGAGCCTTTTTGGATAACGGGAATATTCTTCCGGGAGCATTTGTAAAAGTGCTGCTTGACAAAAACAGAAAGGCGATGATCGTACCAACCAATGCGATTATACCTGAAGCCTATCTGAGTCAGGTCGTTGCGGTTAAAAATGGGAAAGCTGTATTTAAAACAGTGGAGACTAATCTTAGAAATGCCAACGTTATTGAGATTACCAAAGGATTAGAACCGGGGGACAGCATTGTAGTAAGTGGAATGCTCTATGTTCGTCCCAATGCCAAAGTCAGGATTAAACGGGTAAGAACCCTGAAAGAGCTCATTTAATTTATCTCCGTTTTAAACCTCATTGAACTGAACACGTGAAACCCTCATGATCAGCCAGCTGGCGGATCATAAAATAAGATGAATAAATCCATGAGGGTTCCACAAGAATCAATATTCTATAAATAAGTAAGTTAATCTAAATTTATTCGAGTGAATATTTCAGAATTATCCTTAAAACGACCCGTACTTGCCACTGTAATGAGCCTGGGACTAATCCTGTTCGGGGTTATTGGGTTCAAATTTTTGGGTATCCGGGATTATCCGGCAATTGATCCTCCTGTAATAACGGTCAGCACCTCCTATGCCGGGGCAAACTCCGATATTATCGAGAGCCAGATTACGGAACCTCTTGAAAAATCGATTAACGGGATTCCCGGAATCCGCACAATCACCTCGTCGAGTGTGATCGGGGGGAGCAATATTACGGTTGAATTTACCTTAAGCACAAATCTCGAAGCCGCAGCGAACGATGTTCGTGACAAGGTCAGCCAGGCGGTACGCAACCTTCCGCAGGATATTGATGCCCCTCCGGTTGTTACAAAAGCCGATGCCAACAGTGATTTTATTATCCTGATCGCCCTGCAAAGCAAGAGTAAGGGGTTGTTGGAGCTCAGCGATTATGCCGAAAATGTTTTGCAAAATAAATTCCAGACCATTCCTGAGGTTAGCGGGGTAAATATTATCGGTCAGAAACGACCTGCCATGCGGTTGTGGATCGATCCCGACAAGCTAAATGCTTACAATATCAATTTCAATGATGTTGAAACGGTCTTAAACAAGGAGAATGTCGAAGTACCATCAGGGAAAATCTATGGTGACAAGACTGAATTGACCATACGTGCATTAGGCCGGTTGACCACCGAAAAGGATTTCAGGGATCTGATCATCCGCGAAGATAATACCGGGATCGTCAGGTTAGGTGATTTGGGGAAGGTTGAGATAGGACCCGAGAATTATGAGACAAGCTGGAAATTAAATGGTGTTTATGCCGTCGGACTTGCCATAACTCCCCAACCGGGTGCCAACTATATCAATATTTCCGATGAATTCAACCGGCGTCTCGATGAAATTAAAAAATCACAAAAGGGGGATATCCAATTCATAACCACGATCGATAATACGATTAATGTACGAAAATCGTTAACGGAAGTCAAGGAGACATTGCTGATCGCCTTTTTACTGGTTATTCTGGTCATTTTCGCCTTCTTCCGGAACTGGCTGATTGCCATCAGGCCACTGATTGATATTCCGATTTCTCTGGTTGCCACCTTCTTTGTGATGTATCTGGCCGGATTTTCAATCAATATCCTGTCATTATTGGGGATTATTCTGGCTACGGGCCTTGTGGTGGATGACGGTATTGTTGTGACCGAAAATATTTTCCGAAAATTTGAGAATGGGATGCACATCCGCAAAGCGGCCCTTGAGGGGAGCATCGAAATTTTCTTTGCGGTAATCTCAACGTCACTCACCCTGGCAATTGTCTTTTTACCTGTGCTGTTTTTACAGGGTTTTGTTGGCAGTCTTTTCCGCGAATTTGCCGTTGTAGTTGCCGCGGCAGTATTAATCTCGGCATTTGTTTCATTGACTATTACCCCTGTACTGAATGTCTTTCTAAACAGGCCTCACTCTCAGCACGGTTGGCTGTACAGAAAAACTGAGCCTTTTTTCACCGGGATGGAAAATGGTTATAAAAAAACGCTGCAACAATTTGTAAAACGACGGGGAATCGCCTGGTATATTGTAGGAGCCTGCCTGTTTATTATCTATTTTATAGGGAGGAACCTTCAAAGTGAATTGGCTCCTATCGAAGACAAAGGGATGATTCGGTTCCAGTTAAATGCGGTGGAGGGCACCAGTTACAAGTTTATGATGGAATCAGGTACTGAATTCTCTAATTTTTTGATCGACTCCTTTCCGGAACGCTCTTTTTCGTTTCTCTCTGTCCCCGGCTTTGGAGGTAGTGGCGGGATGAATGCCGCAAGCGGCCGTCTCGCGTTGGTGCCATCTTCAGAGCGGAAAAGATCGCAAAGCGATATTGTCAAAGATTTAACAAAAAGAGTCACCCAGTTTAATAATCTGCGCATTTTCCCGGTCGAGGAGCAGACAATCGCCGTCGGATTAAGTTCAAGGGGGGCATTGCCAGTCCAATTTGTTATTCAGAACCTTGATTTTGAGAAACTAAAAACTGTCATCCCCAAATTCCTCGATGCAGCCCGAAATGATAAGACCTTTCAAAATGTGGATGTGAATTTAAAATTCAATAAGCCGGAAGTCGATATCCTGATTAACCGGATTAAAGCGAGGAATTTAGGCCTTACAATTACCGATATATCTGCTGTCCTTGAAAGTGCCTTTAGCGGACGCCGGCTTGCCTATTTCATAATGAATGGACGTCAATACCAGGTAATAAGCCAGGTGGGTCTGCCGGAAAGGCAGTCACCTACCGATATAACCAAGTTGTATGTGCGTAATAATCTTGGAAATAACATCGCTCTATCAGAGGTTTTGGATATGTCACCTTATGCCAATCCTCCCGCATTATACCATTTTAACCGGTACAAATCGGCAACCTTCTCTGCTTCCTTAGGCGAGGGGAAAACCATCGGCGATGGCGTTCTGGCAATGCAGCAGATTAGCAATAAAATACTGGATGAGAGTTTTCAAACCTCACTTAGCGGCCCATCCCGGGATTATGCCGAGAGCTCGTCAAATGTGGGCTTTGCTTTTATCTTAGCTCTGTTACTTATTTACCTGGTTCTGGCTGCTCAGTTTGAAAGCTTCAAGGATCCGTTTATAATTATGATCACGGTTCCACTGGCTATTGCCGGGGCTATCCTGTCACTCTGGATATTCAGGCAAACACTAAATATCTTTTCCGAAATCGGGATGATCACCTTAATCGGTCTGGTCACGAAAAACGGAATTCTAATTGTGGAATTTGCCAATAAAAAAAGGGCTATTGGTTTGTCGAAATACGAGGCTGTTGTTGAAGCTGCGACCCAGCGATTGCGACCTATCCTTATGACCAGCCTTGCCACTTCACTGGGAGCCCTGCCGATTGCGCTGAGCCTTGGGGATGCCGCATCCAGCAGGGTTCCGCTGGGCATCGTAATTGTCGGAGGGATCTTATTTTCATTGATCCTCACTTTATTTGTAATTCCTGCCATTTATACCTTTGTATCAGGGGTGCATAAGAGCCAGGAGGAAATTGATAATCAGTTTAAATGAAATGACAATGAAGTTATTCTGTTCACTTTTATTCCTGATATTGCCCTTCGTTAGTGAGGCTCAGCCATTGTTTACACTAAAGAACGCAATCGACACCACACTGAAATATAATTTTGATATTCAGATTGCTTCCGGTAATGTTGAAATAAACAAAATCAATAATACGGCAGGTATGGCAGGCGGACTTCCTGCTGTGAATGCAAGCGTTGTCGATAATGAATCAGCAA
>TBL_comb47_HYPODRAFT_10007801_pt1 | contig 11131 bp, 2 predicted proteins | sample TroBogypolimnion_40_FD_10682 | JGI IMG/M metagenome (IMG submission 10682) | reverse complement strand
TTGCCCCTCCACCATGTGTGCATGTTAATGCGTACCCACTCGCGGTGCCTGCCTGCAGTGTCTTGGTTGATGGTACGTAGTGAATTGATCAGTGCCTGTATTTGAGTGTCAGTAAATGTCTGTCCTGCTGCTGTGCCATACCAACTACTTACGGTCTGCTGATATAGTAATGTGAAGATTCCACAGTCAGTGCCATTACATTGTCGCATAAGGGCTGGGGTATGCATACGNATACGAAGCGATGAGGTATAATGGCGCGTTGGTTGGAATGTCTGTGGTCTGTTCGTCTCCGTCTCCAAAAAATGATAGTACTGCGCGTATGTGTTGAGTGGCTGGCTCCCGTCCCTTTGAAGACTATCGCACCAGACTAAATCCACCTTCAGGCCCTGTTTCAGTACGACCACCATGCTGTAGTGCATTGGGGAGACATGTATAATACACATCACTTCCGTGCTTCGTATAGCTGCTCGATTGCGTAGTGAGGTGGGGCTGCATTGTCCGTTCTCCTGAGGTTGCGTCTTGACCGTGAAGTCCCGACATCGCAATCCATTCCATTTCTTCGGTAGCTGCACCTCCGTTATGGCCAGTAAGAGTGACATGCTAAGGAGGCGCCCTGTGCCAAGTCCATGGTACATCTCCATGGTGATCCCCGAGTGGGAGGTTTCAGCTTTGTCGTGGTAGTACTTCCGTATATAGTCCGCCTCCGTCATAGTGAGTGCATCCTGTTTCCACCCCTCCTCAAATTCTTGTTCATTGGTACCCTCCATCTGCCAGGTGATGACCGTAGATCTGTCCTGCTGGTGGGCGCCGTTCGGATAACCAGGGGTTGTGCCGACTTCGTCCGGGGTGCTCATTCCATCTGTGTCACTCTCCATGGTGACATCAATCGTAATAGTACTGAGGTTGGGGAACGGTCCTACCGCCTGTGGACCCTCTGGCGTCAGTATGTCCGCTTGCGTGTTTGCCTCCGCCTCATATTCACCATACGGGGGTAGTTGACGTAGTGCATCCCTGGGACTGGACGCCCGCCTGTTGAGTGCTTGGTGTCTTGAGTGGGCTAACGCCTGGGAGCCTAGTGTAGGAGCTAGTTCTGGTGCTGGAGCTGGGACTCGTTTACCCCTGCGATTTGAGAAGGTGCGCTTGTGACTCTCTTGCCATCTGTGATTGGGGTCTCGTTGAAGCAGGCGGTATGTGAGTATGCGACATTCTGGGTCTGTTAGGACCGGCTCAGAGTTGTTTGTTCGTGACTTGTCCATGGCTATCGCATAGGCGTCTTTGGACGGCTGGACTGCATGTGGGAGCCGTGGGATGTGCGCTCGCTCGTGCTCCAGAATGTCCGCTGTTGGAGTAGCCATGTAGGCGTCGAGCTGAGTGCACGCTTGACGTCGCATCAACCATATGTCGTGGATGGCTCTGGTGCCGATTTTGCCTATGCCTACTATTAGCTGTTTCACCATGCCGTATTTCGATGGGTGTCGCCATTTACTGGGAGATCTTTCCGCCCAAAGATTGTCCATGAGAGTGGCTTGGAGTTGTTCCGTCCAGTGTCCCAGTAGGACCAGATAACGGTGTCTACTGTCAAGTGTGCTGCGCATGTCTGCGCAAATTTCCACTGCCAGGTCGCTGAGGTCAGGTTGATCTGCATATTGGGAGCGAAGGTCCTTATACAGCACCAAAAGATCCCGTTCCATTAGTCCACGACGATCTTCAGCTTTGTTGTACTTGCAGTGGAGGAAGAAGTGTTCCTGTGAGTCATCTGCGTAGCAAAGGGGACAATGTTTGTTCACATCTGCTTGCTCCTGATCTTGGGTGAATCGGTGGTAACGGCCTCCATGGCATCGGAAGTCCATTGCCTGTGTAACTAGGGAGCTCCTTGCGCTTCCTTTGAGAGAGTGGAATCCCCAGCATTCCGCGTAGAGTGGGAGGTACATACCTGTCCAGCGTGGAGCCTCACCAGGCAGGCGGTTCCTGGCGTCGCGTTCCGCCAGGTAGTTGACCGCCGTGAAGTAACGATTTGCTTTAAAAGGGTCTACGAGCAGGGGGGTGCCATCCTCTAGTCCCCAGTACCATGATCCCGGGGATATGCCCATAGTGAAGTCGTTGATTGGGGCTGTGTATTGATGATGACTGTGCTCCTCGCCAGTGAGGCAAGCTGGGAGAGATTCATTGCGACTGATTACGTCCGCAAGATAGTTGCCCCATTCTTGGTAGTTGAATTCGATTGGGGTCTTCTTGGCCCGTTTAAGTTCCTTGGTTTTTTTGTCATATTTATCCTGCTCGGGATGGGAGTGCTGCCAGCGGATACTGAGCCGATGTTTATTGAGGAGGTAGTTGACGGGCTATCAGCAGGAAGGGAGTGGATGCCGAATCAGTTGGGCATTCCCACTCGTCGGATGTCAGACCTTTGTAGACTGCCTCACAATCGGTCCAGATGGTGATATGTGGGGAGTCTTGGTGGTTGAAAGCCATCTTAGCCAGATGGAGTGCAGACATCATTGCAGCCAGTTCCATTTGATATGCGTTTGTGCCAATCGTTTGGCCATTGGATAGGTGAATTGTACATATGTTGTCTGGCCATTCGGGGTTGTCTGCCATGATTACTATGCCCGCTCCCCCGGTCTGAGATGGACGTGGGATGTGGGGTGGCAGAAATAGGTTCTCTAGTCCATTGCCTTCATCTTTCCATGAGCCGTCGACGAATATGCATAATGGACCGCTCGGTAGTTTTTGAATGGCTTCCGGACAATTATCATACGGCAGAGAGGGCATCACCGGAGTTGGGCCACGTATTGCTTGTAGAATAACTCTGCTGATGCCACGGGATCCTGAGTGAGTACGAGGCGTCCCTACTAGGAGGCGAACCACTTCGGCCGGATATTGGTACGTCATGTTGGTGAATAGCGCTTCGTATGGATACGTCTGCGTCTTTGGACTGTTACGATAGTGGAGCTGTTCGGATGCCAGGGAGGAGTTGTATGTCAATGACCGTAGGGAGACTCTCTTGGTGGTCCTTACATGTGGAGAGTGTATCGATGAACGTGGTGGGCCGACCCTCAGTGCCGCCTTGGATTTGTGCACTTTTAGTGTCCAGTTTTTGTTACGTCTAGGGCGAGATGTTGGGGGACGTCCTCGCCGATCATCTGATGGGTGCCAACTTATTGTGTCTGATGTTCGTGCCCATACCTTGTCCAGGTGATTCAGCGACCATTTCCGGATTCTAACTTGTTTCTGGTCTTTTATTTCCAGGATTTCAATGACTGTGCCCTCGTCTCCTTTTCCCAGGCTCCCAGCAGAGGCCCAGAACTGGCCTGGAGAAAGACAAGTCGCTCCTGTCGCCTCGGGGGGCCCAAGTACACTTTCAAGACTGGGTGGGAGGACAGGGGCGTATTCCGCCATACCTGGGAGCCGTGCGATATCTGTCCAGCTTGGTTGCAAGAGCTGATCTGCAGTTAGTAATTCGCCTACTGTGTTGATGCCTATGTGGGTGAGCTGCTCTTGGGCGGTAACTGGTAGCCATTGTCGACAGTATTCAAGAGGGGTTTCGGAGTCACTGCGGTGGTCGTGGTAACCTGTGCGATTGAGGAACATATTTGATTGTTGGCCGCTCCTGGCTATTGATGATGCCCAGAACTCCTGGTGCCAGGGTTTCCGATTGTTAGGTATCGCTATATGGTGGTGAAGATTTGGGGTTCGTCCGTGCTGGGATATAGATCGAGCCATTAGTTCATTCGCTACCATAGCTTGTTGACCGCCTCTGGAGAGTGCTCTCCAGAGAGTTTGGTGTTTGGCTCTTTGAACTGATTCTACTAGAGAGGGTACGTGATCCAGTTCCGGGTGGTGCAGGACAAAATTGGTGTAGCTGCAGACCTTGTCTAGAATGCGTCTCGCGCCCGCTCGGATTGTCACATCTAGTGTGTCCAGTTGCTCTTCAGTCCAAGGCATGAATTGGCCAGGGTATCGGACTCGCGGAATGAGGACGGAGGTGATAGCATACATTTTCCCTTCTGCTTCGGCTGCACAGCTCTGAAGAGCTGCGATTCCTTTCTTAAGGCGCTTCCTCGTGATTTCTAGTTGTGATTTGCCGGACAGGTCAAGGTCCAGATGTACTCCGAGGACTTTGACCGGTCCTTCTGTTCTGAGAGTAATATCCTCGGGGGTCCAGTTGGGTCCATGGATACGGATCGTGCGGTGCTTCATGAGGTTTGCTGGAGACCCAAAGGCGAATACATATGCCCTGAATTTGTGGGTGGCGAGGTCTAGTCCAAAAATGAGAGAGAATGCGGAGACAAGGTCTGCCTGCTGTTGAAGGCTGTAGGTGGACGTGCCCATCGAGATCAAATCATCTGCAAAGCAGGAGAAGAATCCCGTCTCCTGAAATGTTCGCTCCTTTTGTAGCCGTAACGCTCTAAGTAGGATATCATAGAGAGCAGTCCAGCTGATGGGGCTGGATACATCACCTTGGGGTGTGCCACGTTCGGCGTGAAAAATGCCGCAGAACCCGTGCTCATCCGGGTCTTCAAGGCCCTCCAGTCCCCGATGATTGAAGATATTCGCTGAGTATGGGGTTCGTACAGCGGTTTTGCCACCCTCTTCCAGGCCCACTATGAATTCGGCAAATTCTGCAGGAACACCTCGGGTGTGCCAGCTAAGCTTCTGTGCATTCTTGCTCGGACTGTCGAAGGCTCTTTGACAGTCGTAGGTGCAAAATAGTCGGGTAGAGTGCTCAGTCCGTGCACGCTCAAGCTCATTAATGATGCTGAGAAGGGCGCTATCTGTCCCGCGTTTCCCTCGGAAGCCATGTTGCGATTCGTCTAAGATCCCATGCTTTTCCCATACTGTTTTGATTCTGTTTATTGTGATGCTCATCCATAGCTTCCGCATGACTTCAACAAGGCATATGGGTCGAAGGTTCTTGGGTGTCTGTGGCAGTCCTGGTTTGGCAAGGGGAACCAGCCATCTATTCTTCCACCAGCCGGGGGTGTGTCTGCTTGGCCACATTTTGCTTAGGCTTTGGTATACCGCCCTGTGGACTGGGTCTGGCCAGAAGCTCATTTGAGTGTACGTAGCGCCAGTAAGGCCTCCAGCTGTGTCCCGCCTTTTGAGGTTGACGGCCTCCATGTACTGTTCCCAAGATGGAGGAGTTTCCAAGAGGGTCTCCAGTTCCTTCTTAGCACCAGCTACGTTTGGTGGGTGCATGGCCTCCCAGATGATCTCCCGCAGACTGTCCGGGATGTTGTGGTGGTTCGTCGCTTGGATAAATTTCTGTTTATCTGTGTAGATGCTCATCCACTCTGGGTCTGTGTGGATAGGTCCTTGGTGACGCATAGGCGTGCTGTAGTGTTCCTCATAATGTTCGGTGAGTTCTTTGAGTATTTCCGGGCCATTGTTTAGAAGGGTGTCCTCATCGACATAAAGATGGTCCAGACATACGCCCGGATTGGACTCACCAAGTACTGAGCGCAGGAAACTTCTAGTTCTGCCTTTGGATCGTGCTTCTTCTCGTTGTTTGATTGCGGCACAGAGTTTCAAGCGAAATTCGGTGCGACATCTGCCCTGTAGAGCTAGGTACAATCGCTTTCGAGTAAGCTCAAGTTCGTAAAGCGTTGGTAGGGTGGTGCGGAGACGGTAGTGAGCGGGACCTTTGTCAGGCTCTGTCTTGTCCAACATGGTATATGCGTCCATTGTACTCTCCCATGGGAGCGCTTTGACTTGGGTTTCCCACTCTGTGGCACGTCTACACATATTTTGGATCCCCATTTGTCCGTGCCATAACGGGAATCGTCTCGAGCTGCCCAGGTGCCTTTGCATGTCGACAACAAATTTGAGATGATATTGTAGTGCTACCATCGACGGACTCCATCCATCTTTGTATGTTCTCCATTTCTTCTTTTTCCATGTTGACCCGCCCAATTCGAGCCCAGCCGAGTGTAGACAGAGCCTGTAGAGATAGTCGCTTGCTTCCGCCAGGTAAGGAGCGTCGTCCATATCTGTCTCTTTGAGTTCCGGAGGGGGGTTGGACTCTAGATAGCTGTCCATTGCTGCGGCAAACAGGTCGGTTTCATCGGAGGTCAGTGTTGATTTCGGTTTCGGCCTTGACAGCACCTTGCGTGGAGGTGGAGCTCTAGGAAGTCTACCTTGTCTGGGCCCCCCCACCACTGCCAGGGTGGCAATCAACATTCGGTGCGAGTCGGAGGTGGCCGGTGCTCTGACTAGGTGGAGCCCTTCCAGGTGGATTGTAGGAGCGTTATTCTGGAAGAGGATGTGATCGATCCAGCTGACACCGTAGGCAAGGGTGTCGCTGCCCTTCCATTGAGTATGCAGAGTCTTGAGTGCAGAGTTGGCTAAGGCTACTCGTGGGTGGTTCGACCAGCCTGCAGTGTCCGCCCACTCCGATAGTGGGGTGTGGCAGCCTCTGTTGTGCCTGGATACCGTCCATTCGGCATTCATATCGCCCACTAGCAGCTGGCATGCTTGACTAAATTTGGATTCGTGTGCATAAGCCCATCGGTTTAGAGTGGTCTGTATGTACTCCAAGGGGCTGTACTTGCAGTTGGGTCTGTGCTTCTTCAGCCATTCCACCATCTTGAGCCATGGAGAGCCGACTTCAGGCTCATGACGACAGTCAGAGGGGTCCATTGCATCGGGGTCGTTACGTTTTTGTGGCCAATAGGTGCTGAGGATTAGAATTCGTTGTGTTCGACCCATGAAGTAGAGTCCCGTGAGGATCCCAAGACCCGTCTCGTCCTTTTTGAAGTCTGTTATAGATGCACTCCATTTGGGACTGATTATGATGAGTTGCCCTCCGATTTTGCGACCCGATCCCCCCGACGGGAGTGGGGAATGGCGTATTTCTGTGCCAGACGGTAGGAGGTCTTTGATGAGGGTGTTGATGAATGGCACATCTTTTTCCGTATGGCGAGTGTCTTGGAGGCATAGTACGTCCAGGCGGTATGCGCTGAATTGATAGCACAAGTCGGTGACCTTCATGTAAGACTGACCTAGACCTCCTACGTTGAGTGTGGCCACTTGCATGTCCTGTTTCATATGGTGGAGTTGAATGGATGTTATGTCCTTGTGCTGACGTTTAAGCTGGTTCCATCTGAGTGACTCGACTCCACTGTTGACGTCCAGTACTGTGAAGGGGAGCTGCAAGAATGTGTGGCTCCCGACTTCTGCGGCCAATGGACAGGTAAATTCTGTTTCTGTGCTGGTTCTGAGCTCCCTGTGGGGATTGGCATGGCTTGGGGCGTACGGGTTGTACGGGGGTACTGACTCTAGGTTGTAGCATTGTTGTGCCATTAATGCTTTATCGTATGAGAGATCTTGGAAGCCTTTCCAGTAATGCTGTCCGTATGCCACATATATCTCTTCGCCTGGGGCAATGTCTCGAATGGCGACCAACCAAACTTGGTCGCCTTCGCGAATTAGTTCGGCGTTCCATTGTGGAGCATAGAGGGAGTCATTGGCGTATCTTGCGTAGCAGCTGTTCGGTTTTTCTGCATCTACTGCAAAGTCTTTATCTTCGTCGTCCTGCCAAATGTATTTAGAGGACGATGCGTCTATCTGATCCTGTACGTGTTGGCATCCACCTTCAACCATTCTAGAGCGTATGCGTATCCCTTTGTACTGATCTATCTTCGACCCTCGCCGAAATACACTGCCCTCAGCGGAGGAGTTTTTGTACGCTGGGTTGGCGATGGGACCTGCAAATAGACCTTCGCCTGCATCTGGACCGAGTAGGGAGGCGCCAATGCCCAGGTTGTTGCCCTTTTTGAGTACCCGGAGATAACGAAGCTCTGGTGTGTGCCTGGTAGGTTCCAAGTATGGGACGGAGTTATCATCATAATGCGCTGAGGGATTCCGCGTACGACGACTCCCGCGACTAAGGTACTGTTCCGAAGACTTGGGTATTTGACGCATTTCGACGCCTTTGGGGGGAGCGAGTCTAACAGCTTCGGAGACCATTGCCATCATAATCTGTGTCCGTAGTGAATTCACGACTCCCGTTGAGTGTCCCAGTGATGGTGTGGCACCCGCTGATGCCGCTGCCTTTCCAAGTCTTGAATTCTTCCTCACTTTTCCTGGCATTGGATGTTGGAGCTGATAGCGATGTGGTTTTTGATGTACTCGGGTTGCATCTGCATTGGTAACATCTGCTGCTGATTCCCATGAGATCGCAACTTCCTGGGACCGTACTTTGGTGCCGGCCCCTGCGGCTGCAGACGGGGCTGTTCTGATTGGAGGACCCTCCTCTTGGTTCCTTGTTGGCATTATATCGTTCCTTGGGGGGGAACCGACGCCAGTGCGAGAATCTGCATTTGATTGTTTATGGTCGATTCTCTCCCTGGACCCCCCAAGGGCAGCTGTTGCTGTATCGCCGGTTGGTGCAGCTGCGCCACGCCGGCGAGATCGCTTCTTACCCGTGGTCGCTGGATGACGCCTGGTTGACCCTACGGTCGGCGCCTCCTTTGCCCATGTTCTGGTAAGTGTGTGCTGCGTTGGAATTGCTATTGGCTTGCTGCTTACGATGGCCTGCAGCTAAGGCCATCTCAGGATTGCCAAGGGAGGGATCCACATCCGAGTCATTTGACCACTCCTCCCGAATTCTATTAGCGTCCTGGTCTAGTTGCCGTCTCGAAAGCGGCGAGCTCGCTACAGCCGGACTCACACCCAACTTTAGCATCAGTTTGGACATGTTATCCGCGGCGAGGCCAGCCGACTCCCTTTGTTCAATTTGGAACGCGGTGGTCTGATGATACAACGATTTCATGGCCCCCTGGAGAGTATCTACTTTTGTCTCAGTGGCCACCAAATTGTTCTTGACCTGCCCCAGCTCACTTATCGTATGGGCAGCGGTGGATTCTACGTCGTCCAGGCGTTGCTGTAGTGACTGCACCAAGGCTAAGAGTTTGGCATCCTGTCCACCGCCTGCTCCAGCCAGTGGAGACGGGTGTATGGTGCTCACTGACGAGGGGAGTGATAACGCTGGGCTAAGTGGCACTGTAGTGTGGCTGTTTAATGCACTGACATAGCTCGGCATCTGACGACGAGGTTGATTGTTGTTGCCAGCTGCTGTCTTTCTGGGTCGCTGGTGAGGGCCTTTCGCCGTCTCCAGCTCACCTGATGCTCGCTGCTTGAATTGCAGCATCCATGGGAGGTCATTGGGAGTGACCCATTTTGGCCATTTGTCGTCTGGGGGGTATAGGCAGTCGGGAGATGCTCCGATTCCAAGTTGGATTGTATTGCATCCCAGGTGGATGTCATCGACCGGGTCCGATGGGTGCATTCCAGGTTTCCATATCACTATCAGAGCGTTGCCTAGTGCTTCTTCATCTGACATGATCTTGTCTAGGGGATGTGGACACGCCTCCATAAGTCCAACTGACCCTATGTGAGTGAGGATGCCCGGGTTGTCAATGTCCATTGCCATTAGGATGTCTGGAATGGTCTGATTAAGTGATAATTTCTTGAGTATTGAATATGGCTGCTTGGCAGCCAATACTGACGATGGGTTGGCAAATCTGGAGTGGTCTGTGCACAGCTGCATGGTGAACCCACCAATGGTTGTCACCAGAGACTTGTTGAGACCAATTTTGGCGAGTAGTTCAGTACATCTGGAGTTACTGATGGTTGCATTCATGGTGTATCTGACTTCAAACATAAGTTCAGATGGCATGAACGTTCCGTTGCCTTTGAGTCGTTTGAGAGGTACGGCTCCCGACCTGTCCTTCCATACAATACATAGGAAGTTGCTGGATAGGCCTGGGGATAGTTCATTTGCTGTGGAGTTGAACCACTCTATCCAGTATTGAAGCTGCATGCGTAAGACACATTCTGATTCGTTTAACCGTTTACGCCCTGCCGAGGGGTCGTCCGCAGTTGCAACCGGGAGACCTACTACCCCGCGTCCGTAGAGAAGTACCTTGGTGTTTCCTAGGCATGGTTCCAATGGAGCTTCTACAGCGTGTACCACGATATGGAATAGGGTCTCTATTGACTTCCCTTGTTTATCTACATAGTGATACAGGAATGGTATCTCTCTGAGTAACGGTTGTTGATCCGAGATTGTATCAGGGCCTCTCCCAAAGGTGGTTAGGTTATCGAGTTCCATGATGAGCCCGAATGTTTGCTTGTTCAGTGCTTTCTTGACGTGGTTAGAGTTAGTTACAAGTTGCTGATTTGCTTTGTCGTAGGACGACGCCAGGAGAGGGATCTTATATCTATCCTTGAGGGACTCGAAAAGGCCATCTCTAATCGCTCGCTGGTCGTCTTGCATGAGTCCTATGGGTATTCCTGACACAAATACATATTTTGCTTGGATAGTGGAATCTGCTAAGTTGGATAGGAGGGTGATGGACAATTCCGCTTCCGTTCCCTTCTGTGTCATCCCTGTTGACAAAGCCGGCGGGTCTGGAAATAGAAGTCCTACTTTGGACGGAGGTAGCTTGTTCACCTCAGTGTCCACTGCCATTGTAGACTGATCTCCTACATTACCATTTGCATCGAAATGTACTGAAGCTTTCTTGTTGGAGCGATTTGATTCCAGGTCTTTTATACCCTCCTTCCATTGCTTGTTCACTACTTCAATGCTTGCTCGTCGCATGACTTCCTGGTCTCCAGGATCATTCCTTGTCGCTCTCTCGTTCTCTTGATCAGTCTTGAGATCGTTCATAGAGGTCCTAGAAAATGCGTTAAACCAAAGTGGGCTAGGACAGCAGTATACTTGTGCTCTGAGAGAAAGGATTATCACAAAGTACTTGGTATATTCTGTTTCCTCCAAATAAACTGAGCTTGCCTCAAAAAATGCTGAAAGTAGTTGTGTTGATAGGTTATTGTTATATTGACTTGATAAAGAAACGATGATTTGACCACTACGGAAGAATTCTCGCTCTGATCTGTGCTGAGAGTTGAATCCAATATTTGAGTTATATTCGGAATCGACCAATGAGACTGGGCTAGCCTCCAAATATGTTGAAATAAATTGGGCTGGTAGCTTATATAGACTTATTATATTGGAATTCCCTCCAAGAATTAAATCTAACTCTAAACTGTGCTGTAAATTTTGTCTTAAATATATGCTGACTTCTGAGAGTACCAAAGGAGCTGAGATGACCTCCAAACAATTTGAATT
>TBL_comb47_HYPODRAFT_10007799_pt1 | contig 11132 bp, 9 predicted proteins | sample TroBogypolimnion_40_FD_10682 | JGI IMG/M metagenome (IMG submission 10682) | reverse complement strand
CTTCAATAATTTTATAGATATCGGTATCGTCAAATGGGAAAGTGGTCCCAAACTTCCCTTTCTTTTCAGCGGCTTTTACAAAATTGGCAACCCGACCTGTCTCCTCACATTTGGCGAATGAGGCCGGAATAGTTACTTCCCGCGTCGTTTCTATCTTTGGCAACCAGAAATGGTCGCTGATCTTTACCTCGTTAAACGGAATACCCTGAATTTGATAGTCAGCTTTCTTCGGCTCGTTTTTACAGGAAACCAGCCCGGCAAGTAATAGAACAGGAATGGCAAATAGTGTTTTCATCTTCTTATTTGTTTGTTTTCAATCGGATTACAGTAAATGAGTTTGCGGGGAGTTCACAGGAGAATTCTTTTCCAACCTGGATGGAAGTGATCTGTGGCCTTGGTGTCCTGTCTTCGGGTAAACCGGTTAATACCGATTTGGCGCCAATTTTATCCGGAAACCCGGTACCTTTTAGATTTATCTTCGCATTTAACGGAGACTGAAGCGTATTGACCAGCTTTATTATCAGGTCTCCGCTCTTGCTCTCTCTGACCACTGAAACAGGCAGACAGTCAGCTTCTTTCGAAGCGGGACCCGAAAGGATAACCTTGCTGGACACGAATTGATCTCCTGAATTTTGTCCGTAAAGTTGCTGAACGTAGTAATTCACAGAGGGCATTACGCCGGTATTGTTAAAATAGATCATATCGGGTACCCATTGCGTATTTCCTGATTTTGCGAGCAGCGGGGCGTAGGAGGCCATACCTACTACGTCACCGTTCCGTTCAAGTGAAGTCATGTATGCCGCTTCCGCGAGGGCGGAACGAAGGGTGTTTTTGCGGTCAACATCGTGTGCTGCATATTCTCCGACATAAATATGGGAAGCTTTCCGATCGTAAGTGTCATAGCGATGGAGGTTTTTCAGAAACCAGGATGGCTCTTTGTAATAGTGTTCATCAACCATGCTAACCTTGTTTTCACCGGCAAATTTCCAGCCCAGGTCAAAGTCTTCCCCGTCAGGTGCAGGACCGACTGTTCCGACAATGGTAATTTCCGGATGAACTGCTCTTACCGCTTCATAAATCATTTTAAACCGTTCCCTGAATTCCGGAGTTTGCTTGTCTTCGTTTCCGATTCCAATATATTCCAGATTAAATGGTTGAGGATGTCCGGCTTCAGCCCGTTTGGCACCCCAGGTTGAGGAGGATGATCCATTGGCGTATTCAATCAGGTCGAGGATTTCCTGGATATAAGATTGCATTTCTCCGGGTGGCAAACCTCTCTGACCCGTGCCGCCGATCCGCCAGGTTCCGCCTGAGTTCTGGCAACTTACAGCAGCCGGCACAACAGGAAGTGGTTTGGCACCAATATCTTCGCAAAACTGGAAGTATTCAAAATATCCAAGTCCCACCGACTGGTGATAATTCCAGATATCGCGTTGTTCAACCCGTCGTTCAACAGGACCGATCGTGTTTTTCCAGCGATACATATTTCCAAGGCCATCGCCATGAACCAGGCACCCCCCCGGAAAACGCATAAATTTGGGTTTAAGATCGGCAATAGTCTGTGCCAGATCAGCGCGAAGACCATTCGTTCTGTTTTTAAAGGTATTCTGAGGGAACAGCGAAACCTCATCGAGCGCAAATTTTCCTTTTACTTTTGCAAGAATCACAAAATGACAGCTGTCGTTGCTTTGAGTGGCGGTGAGTGTTGCCGTATATTTCTTCCACTCCTTCGAATCGGTTGTGAAGATTGTTTTACCACAAATTTCACCATTTGAATTTTGCAATCTGATTTCAAACGGAATAGATTGTCCGGATATCGGTCTGATGAATGCAGAAAAGTCGTATTTCTCTCCAGACCGGATTACGATTCCATCGAAACCCGAATTGGTCAGGCCAACCCCCTGCTGACCTTCATCTTCTACATTCAGAACCACATAATGCGGATTATTCCCGTTTAACGGAGAGGTTGTCTCAACAGAGATGGTCCCGTAGCCGAATCCGTTGGTTGTATATTCCCATGCAGTGAGTGGATTCCACCCTTTCCGGTCCGCCGGAGCGTATTCAAAGGAGCGGTTCTGAATCAACTCGGCGTAGAGACCGCCATCGGCAGCATAATTGAGGTCCTCGAAAAAGACCCCGAAAAGATGGTCACTGATTTTTTTACCCTTCGTGACATCGATGGAAATAGTGGCTGTCGGTTCAGGTTTTGAGGCACTGTTTTGATTGACACTGGAGGGAGAGAACCTTTCTTTTCCAACAGCGGAAACCGATTCAACGAAGATAATTAAACTAAAAAAAACGGCAAAAATTAAATGATTCTTGTACATTTTCAGGATATTAAAATAAAGTCATTTTATTTGGTTTGTGCTCATGATGGTCACGTGAAATCCCTTCAATAAGGTTAAGAATGGATTTGCGTTTAGAAAGCGAAGACAAAGATAGAAAACTGGTAAATATTTATCGCAATATTTTGAAAATAAATAGTATTTATTACTTTTGTTTTTATTATGGCCATTCGTTAAGAACTACCAATTACCTGTTCCTTTATTCTGACATATTCATTTAGTTAGTATTAATATGCTGAAAAATAGAAAGATAAACTTTTGAATATTAAATATTAGTATAAATTACTTTTAATACAATAGACATGAAAAAAATGAGCTTCATTAGAACTTACCTTGTTGTTTTGTTAATCTTGTTCACGTTTTCCGGGTTTGCCCAAAATTCGGTGATTATACATGCTGATAAACCGGGATCGAAAATTGATAAGGCTATTTACGGTCATTTTGCAGAGCATCTTGGGCATTGTATTTACGGAGGGATTTATGTGGGAGAAAAATCGGATATTCCCAATACCAAAGGTTTCCGTCTGGACGTAGTGGGGGCATTAAAAGAGTTAAAAGTCCCTTTGGTTCGCTGGCCGGGGGGGTGTTTTGCAGATACCTACCATTGGAAAGACGGGATTGGACCAAAGGCCGACCGCCCTTCAATTATCAATGTGCATTGGGGTGGAGTGACCGAGGATAACAGCTTTGGAACTCACGAATTCCTTGATTTTTGTGAACTCATTGGCGCTGATGCCTATGTTTGTCTGAATGTGGGAAGCGGATCGGTGCAGGAAGCTGCTCAGTGGATCGAATATGTAACTTCATCGAATGAAAGTCCGATGACCAAATTACGCAAACAAAACGGACGGGAAAAGCCGTGGAACGTCAAATACTGGGCCGCCGGAAATGAGACCTGGGGTTGCGGCGGAAGCATGCGGCCTGAATATTATGCTGACCTGTATAATCAATACTCTTCGTTTATGCGTGCGCCTGGAATCTATAAAATCGCCAGCGGTGCCAATGTGGAAGATTATAAGTGGACGGATGTCCTGATGAAGCAGTCAGCCAAAATGATGAATGGCATCTCACTCCATTATTATACCATTCCCGGTACATGGGAAAACAAACATTCTGCCACCAAATTTGGTGAAAACGAGTGGTTTATTACCTTGCAAAAGACATTGAAAATGGAAGAGCTGGTCACCAAACACTCCGAAATCATGAATAAATATGATCCTGCGAAAAAGGTGGGTCTCCTGGTTGATGAATGGGGCAACTGGTTTGATGTGGAACCCGGTACCAATCCCGGATTTCTGTTCCAGCAGAATACGTTGCGCGATGCCTTGGTGGCTGGTATCAACCTGAATATCTTCAATAACCATGCCGACAGGGTACGGATGAGTAATATCGCACAAATGATCAACGTCCTGCAATCGGTAATTTTGACCAAAGATAAGGAGATGGTTTTAACGCCAACCTATTATGTTTTTAAGATGTATAATGTTCACCAGGATGCGATCATGCTTCCACTTGAAATAAAGTGTAACAAATACACTTCAGGATCGGCCTCAATTGATGCCATCAATGCATCTGCTTCAATGAAAGACGGCGTGGTAAGTATCACCTTGTGCAATCTTGATCCTGTAAATGCTCAGAATGTAAGTTTTGAAATCCAGGGCCTAAAATCTTCACAGGTTTCAGGAAAAATCGTTACTGCCGATAAAATGAATGCCTTTAATGATTTTGGGAAAAAAGAGGAGGTTTCGATTGCCGATTTTGAGGGCGCTAAACTGAACAAGGGAAAGATTGAAGCCACGCTTCCTGCAAAATCAGTTGTGTTAATCCAATTAAAATAATCGGATTTGGGGAGAGTTCATGTAAAAATGTCCAAAGAATGAACTGCTTAAATTAAAAATGTAAGTTATAAAATGCAAAAGTCAAACTCTCATGGGAAGTTTGACTTTTGCATTTTGTCTTTTGAATCTTATAACAGATTTGTATAACCTTGTTCTGAAATGGACTTTCTGCCAGTTGCCAGCAGCCTTTAGAGCAATAGTTATGTACATATCGCAAACATGAAGCAATTTCATTCAAGTGCCTTAATCTCTTCACTGTAATCAAATTGCAGATCCTCATGCAGCGTGCCAATCGTTTTTTTGATCCGTTGTATCTGGCGGAGGTAGATATTCTTAATGGTAATGTTGTGCCGGAAGGGGACCTCTTTTTTAAATTTCCTGCAGAAATGAATCAGCAATTCAACCTCTGTCCGCTTTTGTCCCGAATAGCGTATTCTTTGATTTGTGAAGGCCAGGATTTTTCGGATACCTTTTTTTGTAAGGTATGGAGAGGTCCTGCTTAACTCCGTAAATTGCCCGTCAATCTCTTCCTTTACCTTCCGGATATATTCAGGTTCGTCATCCGCCTCAAACAGCAGGTAGGAGAGGAGTTCCTTGTTCTCCTTTTTAAACCGGGCAAGCCGGATACATAATTCCGGCAAATCATTTAAAGGGATATTATTGATTCCCCTTCTTAGTTCGGAGAGTGAGGCTGTTGTCATCGGGTAAACCGGCTTTTCCGAAGCGGATCGAGCAAATATTCGAGCCCGTTTAGTTTGATTTCATAAATTGTTTGGAGGAGAATTCCCAATTTTCCTCCGGGAAATCCTTTCTGTTCAAACCATTCGAGGTATGAAACCGGAAGGTTGCAGATTAAGGTCCCTTTATATTTTCCAAAGGGCATCCGGATTTCTGTAAGCTTGATCAATATGTTGGGATCAGGGTTCATCGATAGCGATTCATTTAATTGATACCTCCCGAAAATCAGGAAATGTCATTTCGAAAGACAACACAGGATTGATTATTACGGGTTGGATTTTCACGACAATTTCCATGAATTCTCCGGATTCAAATATAATGCATTAAAATCTACTCTCTCTTATACCCAAAAGCTGTTATGATAGATTATTTTCCTAATTTTATAAAGTTTTCGATCATCCGATTTCTGAACTCCCCTAACCCTGACTTCTGACTGCCGGATCGGAATAATTGACTTAATTTTAAAATATTGAATGCTATGAAAACTCCTGATTTATCTGTGACCTATCTGGGACTGCAGCTTAAGAACCCCATTATCGCCGGAAGCAGCGGGCTTACTGATTCTGTTGAGAAAATTGTAAAGCTTGAGGCAATTGGGGTAGGTGCAGTGGTATTAAAATCGTTGTTCGAAGAGGAGATCATAATTGAGATGGAAGAAGCTACCCATGCCATGACAAACCGGCACTTCGTTTTTCCCGAGACGATGGATTATATGGAAACTGTAGATACCGTGAATATTCTGGCAGATTACCTCGAGTTGATCAGGGCCTCAAAAAGATCGGTTGGAATACCGATAATTGCCAGTGTCAATTGTGTAAGTTCCCAGAAGTGGACCTATTTTGCGAGGGAAATTGAGAAGGCGGGTGCTGATGCCCTTGAACTCAACCTTTTCTTTCTCCCCTCCGACAGCCAGCGCGGGGAGAAAGAGATAGCCGATACCACCTTCGAAATTATCTCCAAAGTAAAGCGATCCATAAAAATTCCTGTCACCCTTAAAATCAGTGCTTTCCAGTCGAATTTAATCCGCTATTGCGAATATATCGATCAGGCCGGTGTCGAAGGGATAGTTCTTTTTAACCGCTCCTGGTTACCCGATATCGACATTAACCATCTTGTACTTTCATCGGGGTTTGTGTTAAGCTCACCTTCTGATTTAGGGAATACCTTGCGCTGGGTTTCCATGATGTCGGGACGATTGAATTGCGATATTGCTGCATCAACCGGGGTGCATGACGGTGCGGGGCTGATCAAGCAACTCCTGGCCGGGGCGAAGGTTTGCCAGATAGTATCCACTTTGTATATCAATGAGCTTGTTCAGATTGAGAAGATGAAAGATGAGCTTTCAAAATGGATGATTTCCCATGAATTTGATTCTATCAGCGAGTTTCGGGGGCAGTTGAGCCAGTCAAATAGCGGTAACCCGGCAGCCTGGGAAAGGGTTCAGTTTATGAAGCATTTCCGCAATTTCATATAGGAGTTTAGGCTATCAGGAGTTTAGACTTTTTGGTATTATCAATTATACTTCTGCCTAAAAGCCTATTCGCCTAAAGCCTAAAAGCCTAAAAGCCTATTGGGCAAGAAACTTGTAGGTAATTGTCCCCTTTTGCCGTTCAGGGGCTTTGGGATCTTCATTGAACACGGTTTTCTCTGCTGCCTGTTTGGCGTAGGCTAATGTGGTTAGATCCGCAATTGCCGGATTAGGTCTGGGTTCTGCTTTCAGGACACTTCCGTCACGTCCGACAATGATATCGACAATCACTTCACCTCCGCCTTCTGCAAGGTAGATGGGAATTGGCAGTACTGAATGATACCTGTTTTCGAGCGAATAATGAATGTTCGATTTCCCCTTAAAGTTTGATTGCTTAACCTCTTCCCGGGTCTTTCCCTCTGCATGATCGGCAGGCATAGGAATATCCCCGATCTCCGGAATTTTCCGCGCAAGCGTTTTGTTTACGTCGCTAACCAGTTTTTTGGCGTCTTCAATATCTTTTTTATACGCTTTATCGAAAAACGGATCCCTGGATGAACCAGCTGCATTATCGTTCCCCTTAGCTGCATCATTTACCCCGCGATTCGAAGCCAGCTCATGAACTCCGGATTTTTGTTGCTGAGAGATAACTGGTTCAGCTTGTAGCTTTTTTTCTTTTTCCGGTTCGGGGATTTTGAGATCCATTTCGGTTAAGTCCAATACGATAGCATCCTTTTGTATGCGGTCGCCAATAGTAAGACGTGTTAAAATAAGGAAAAGCAAAACCAGGATGTGAAAAATCAACGTGGTGATCACCCCGTAGATATTGTGCCTGTATATTTCTTTGATCTTTCCCATTTGCTGCGGGCAAAAATAAGCATTTTATATGGCCTGTTTTACCTCTTTTTGCACAAACTTTACGAGTGCTTTCCCTTTCCCGTTAAAGAGAACTACCTTTGAACCCAAATCTGAAAATGAAAAGGTGAGAGTTTGCATTGCTGAAAAACCAAGTGTTGCCAAAGAAATTGCTTCTATTATCGGAGCTAAGAATCGTATGGACGGCTATTACGAAGGAAATGGTTATCAAGTTACCTGGACCTTTGGACACTTGTGTACCTTAAAGGAACCCCATGACTATTCTCCTCAATGGAAATCGTGGGACATGCGCCAGCTTCCAATGTTGCCTGACCGGTTTGGAATCAAGCTGATTAACGATAACGGAGTCAGGAAGCAGTTTGGGATTATCGAAAAACTTGTCAATAATGCAGACGAAGTCATTAATTGCGGGGATGCCGGCCAGGAAGGAGAGCTTATTCAACGTTGGGTACTCTCCAAGGCAGGAAACAGCAAACCTTTGAAACGGCTGTGGATCTCTTCATTAACCGAGGAGGCGATCAGGGAAGGGTTCGAACATCTCCATGACGGGCACGATTTTGACAATCTTTATGCCGCCGGTAGTGCCCGGGCAATAGGGGACTGGCTGCTCGGAATGAATGCTACCAGACTTTATACCCTTAAATACGGACAGAATAAACAGGTTCTTTCGATTGGCAGAGTGCAAACACCGACCCTTTCGCTGATCGTCAAACGGCAACTCGAAATCGATAACTTTAAGCCTGAACCTTACTGGGAACTTAAAACCAAATACCGGGAAGTATCCTTTTCGGCGACTTCAGGACGATTTGCAACTGCAGAGGAGGCATCGGTCAAACTGCAAGAAATTAGCGGACATGAGTTTTATATCGTTTCTTACGAAAAGAAAACGGCCAGCGAGGCTCCATTAAGACTTTTTGATCTGACTTCGCTCCAGGTGGATGGCAACCGCAAATATGGATTTACGGCCGAAGAGACCCTGAAAATAATCCAGAGTTTATACGAAAAAAAGCTAACCACTTATCCCCGGGTTGATACAACCTATCTTTCGGAGGATATCTATCCAAAAGTGCCCGGCATTCTCGAGAAATTAACCCCCTATCAGGAGTTTACGGCTCCCTTGCTGAAAACTAAAATCAAGAAGTCACCGAAAATATTTGATAATCAGAAAATCACGGATCACCATGCGATTATTCCAACCGGTGTGCTTTCCGGTTCGCTTACCCCTGATGAGCGAAAAATATATGACATGGTTGTCCGGAGGTTTATCAGTGTCTTTTATCCCGATTGTAAAGTGTCGAATGTAACTGTGCTGGGTGAAGTAAACCATGTTGAATTCAAGGTTACCGGCAAACAGATTCTTGAACCGGGCTGGCGGGTGGTTTACAAAGAAGATGCAGGCAAACCTTCTGCAGATGAAAATATTCTACCCCTGTTTCAAAAAGGGGAACATGGAGCTCATGAACCTGAATTGGGTGAGAAGGTGACCCAACCTCCAAAACATTACACTGAGGCGACCCTGCTGAGAGCAATGGAAACTGCAGGTAAAAGCGTGGATGATGAGGAGCTTCGCGACCTGCTCAAACAGAATGGGATTGGACGTCCCTCAACAAGGGCCAATATCATTGAAACTCTTTTCCGACGCAAATATATCAGCCGTGACAAGAAGAAGATCGTCGCTAATCCAACAGGAATTGAGTTAATCCAGATCATCGAAAATGAGTTGCTTAAATCTGCGGAACTCACCGGTCAATGGGAAAAAAAGCTGAGACAAATTGAAGAGGGAAAATACGAGATAACAGCATTTATGACCGAATTGAAAGGAATGGTCACTGAAATTGTCCTTCAGGTCAGGCAATCGGCATGCAAAGTGATTGCAATGGCACCACAGGAAGAGAAAGTTGTAACAGGTAACGTGACTGTACCTGAGAAAAAAAAGAGACTTCAGGCAGCAGCCGTTAAGGATAAAATGATTTGCCCGAAGTGCAAGAACGGAGAGGTAGTTAAAGGGAAACAGGCCTGGGGCTGTACAGCTTACCGTGATGGGTGCGATTTCAGAATTCCCTTCGAGTTTTCCGGAAAGAAAGTCAGTGAGACAAATGTCAAAGCTCTGTGCCATAAAGGTATAAGTACTGAGATTAAAATTATTGATTCCGATAAAAAAGAGATTATTGGTCACATGCTGTTGAATAGTAATTTTGGTCTTACTTTTCAACGTGTTGTTCCGCAAGAATTGCATTGTCCAAAGTGCAAAAAGGGGCTGATCATAAAGGGTAAATCGGCCTGGGGATGCGGCGAATACCGGAATGGATGTCTTTTGCGGATTCCATTTGTTTTTATGGGTAAGGCATTATCGGAACGTCAAATGGAACAATTAATCAGGAAGGGAAAAACAGGTAAAATAAGTGGATTTATTGGAGCTGAGAACTCCGGAATCGATGCCAGATTAATTTTTGACAAGGAATTTAATATTCATTTGGAATATTAGGAGTTTATTTGGAACTCAAACCCGGTTCAGCAAAACTTTTGAAGAGGTGAGATGTTAAGTTTATAATTTGTTAAAGATAAAAGATATGAAATTTTCCCTGAACAGTAAAGATAACGAGGGTTATAGCAAGGTTGAGGTTTACAACGAGGCGAATGTGCTCAGGATGGCCGAGCATTATCGCGAGATTCTGAAATTGGTTGGTGAGGATGTCGATCGGGAAGGCTTGCTCCAGTCACCGATCCGTATCTCCAAGGCGATGCAGTTTTTAACGCAAGGCTATAATATGGACCCCGACGAGATCCTTAAATCAGCCCTTTTTAAAGAAGATTACCGCCAAATGGTAATTGTAAAAGATATTGAGATTTACTCGCTGTGCGAACACCATATGCTCCCTTTTGTCGGCAAAGCTTACGTTGCCTATATTCCGAATGGATATATTACTGGTCTGAGTAAGATTGCCCGTGTTGTGGAGGCATATTCAAGGCGGTTACAGGTTCAGGAGAGGCTCACTACCCAGATTAAGGAATGCATTCAAAATGCCCTGAATCCGCTTGGTGTAGCAGTTGTAATCGAAGCAAAACATATGTGCATGAGTATGCGGGGGGTAGAAAAGCAAAATTCAGTTACAACTACTTCCGATTTTACCGGTGCCTTTCAGAAAGAGGCTACACGTCAGGAGTTTATAAGATTAATCTCATCAAATTTGTCATAAATTCGCTGAATTTACTAGCTTTGCAGCTGTAAATTTTAGAACGAAAAATTATGAAGGCATATGTTTTCCCGGGACAGGGAGCCCAGTTTGTAGGTATGGGCAAGGATTTGTATGACAATTCGTTAATGGCACGTGAACTCTTTGAGAAAGCGAATGACATACTTGGTTTCCGAATTACCGACCTGATGTTTGACGGGACGGATGAGGATTTGCGTCAGACTAAAGTGACCCAACCTGCCATTTTTCTCCATTCAGTCCTCTTGGCAAAAACGTTAGGTGACAGTTTTCATCCAGACATGGTTGCCGGACATTCACTTGGCGAATTCTCAGCACTTGTGGCTAGCGGAGCTCTATCTTTCGAAGACGGTCTCCGACTGGTTTCCAAGCGGGCTTTAGCCATGCAAAAGGCCTGCGAGGTAGAACCTTCAACCATGGCTGCTATTGTCGGGCTTGAGGATGAGGTAGTTGAAAGAATTTGCGGTGAAATCAATGAAATTGTGGTTCCTGCCAATTACAATTGTCCCGGACAGCTTGTCATTTCGGGGTCTCTTCAGGGAATCGACCTTGCCTGTGAAAAACTTACGGCTGCCGGTGCAAAGCGGGCGTTGAAGTTAAGTGTTGGGGGAGCATTTCATTCTCCTTTGATGGAACCTGCCCGCGCAGAGCTAGC
>TBL_comb47_HYPODRAFT_10007797_pt1 | contig 11134 bp, 7 predicted proteins | sample TroBogypolimnion_40_FD_10682 | JGI IMG/M metagenome (IMG submission 10682) | reverse complement strand
CTTGCTCACCGCCGCGCTGGGCATGCCGCCGGTCTGCGCGCAGGCGCCCGCGGGCAAACCGGCCCGCGACCTGACGTTTTTTGTCGTCTCCGACACCCACTACGGGCTGAGTCCGGAGGGGGACCGGACGGTACCGTTGCTGGTGGATTGGATGAACCGGTTGCCGGGCACAGCCTATCCGGCCGCGCTCGGCGGCACGGTGGCCACCCCGCGCGGGGTGCTGCATGGCGGCGACATCACCAACGATGGAAAGCAGGAGCAATGGGCGATGTTTGTCAGGGACTACGGTCTCACCGGCAAGGACGGACGCTTGCAGTGGCCGGTTTACGAGGCATTTGGCAACCACGATGGCGGCCCCAGGACGCCGGTGCGCGACGGGATTCGCAGCCGCAATCCGCGGCGCGTCGGCCTGACGGCAATCTCCGGCAACGGCTTGCATTATTGTTGGGTCTGGGATGGCATCCTGTTCATTAACCTGGGCATTGCGCCTGGCTCCACGACACGGCCATACGACCCTGAATACAGCATGGAGTTTCTGGAGGAAGTCCTCAACAAGCACGCTGCGCCCGGCCAGCCGCTGATCCTGATGCACCACTTCGGCTTNGACAAGAGNCACAGCCTCGGCTGGTGGNCGGAGGAACGGCGCACCCGCTATCNCNAACTCCTCCAGGACCGCAATGTCATCGCCATCCTTCACGGCCANGCGCACGAACCNCTCATCTATCAGTGGGAAGGCATCGATATCTANCANCCGCCNCATTTCAANCAGAAAGACCCNANAAANAATGACGGACCCGTCAGNCACGGNTTCTTCGTATTCCACATCACCGGCGATGAACTCACCGTGGCGGAACGCAAGTCCGACGCCACCTGGGGCATGACCGCCCGCAAGAAACTTCCATCATCTCCCGCATCCGCGAAAGCACCCGCAAGCCAACCCGCAACCACGCGCCCATGAAACTCCCCGCCTCCATCCTCCCTTTGATCTTGTTAGTCTGCCTGCCCTGCGCCGGCCTGGCCGCGCCGCCGGCGCGCGACGTCACCTTCCTGTCCGCTTCCGACCCCCACTATCGCGAACCGGACCACCGCTTGGGTTGCCACAACGACCTCAACCGCGCGTCGGTCGAGGAGATGAACCGGATTGCCGAGTTGGCGTGGCCGGAGAAGCTTGGGCGCGACAAAATCGGCAAACCACGTGGCGTGGTGATGTTAGGCGATTTGATTGACGACGGCGATCGCGCCGAGAAGGGTCGCAAGATCAGCGAGGAACAATACAAGCTATTTGTGGCGGACTTCGGCATGGACGGCAGCGACGGCCTGCTGAAGTATCCGGTGTTCGAGGGTTGGGGCAACCACGACGGCCCGCCCATCGGCAAGGAAAAATACGGCTTCAGTTCGCAGGCCCAGATCAAGCAGCGCAACCTGCTGCGCAAGGAGAAGAAACTCATCTCCAACATTTCTGAAAACGGCCTGCATTATTCCTGGGACTGGGACGACGTGCATTTCGCGCAACTCAACATCTATCCGGCCGACAGGCAGCGCGAAGGCGTGCATTATTCCCCGGTGTGGCATGATCCGCAGGGCGCCTTGAGTTTTCTCAAGGATGATCTGGCACGCAACGTCGGCACCAGCGGACGCCCGGTGGTCCTCATGGCTCATTGCGGATTCGACACCGACTGGTGGGTGGCGGCGGACTGGGCCGAGTTCTATCAGGCGGTCAAGCCCTACAACGTCGTTCTCTATCTCTACGGCCACAGCGGCACCGGGGTGAGCGCCTGGGCGCCGGCGGGCGAAGAGAAGAAACTCACCTGCATCAATGACGGCCAGGCCACCACCGGATTTTTCGTGATCAACATCACCGGCGACCGACTGCGCGCCGCCTACCGGCTGAAAACCGGCGTCAACTTCTCGAAAGATCCCGATGGCAAGCAACAACACGCATGGAATGGCCGCTGGGTTTGGAAATGGCTGTTGGATAAGAAGATCATGGCCGGGACCAGCCCGAAATGATCCCACCAACCCCGTGCGAAGTTTCATGTCGAACTAATTCGGCCAATCCGATCCGCGCCAACCGGCCGATCCGGCGGAATTTGCCGCTGGAAAACTCCTTGCTCACCCCGCATGATCCTGTCCGTGAAACGTATCGTTGTTGTTGGTCCCATCCTTGCCTGCGCCATGACCGACGCAGCCCCTGGTCCAAAGGCTCACCATGAGGTGGCCAGCCCCTTGCCGCTTACCGCCGTCCGTCTAACCGGCGGCCCGCTCAAGCAGGCGCAAGACCTCGACGCGAAGTATCTGCTCTCCCTGGAGACCGACCGCCTGGTGGCCGGCTACCGGTTGCGGGCGGGACTCCAAGCGCGGGCCAAGGGCTATGGCGGTTGGGATTCGGTGGAAGGCAAACAACTGACCGGTCACATCGCGGGGCATTACCTCTCGGCGGTGAGCTTGATGTTTGCCGCCACCGGTGACGATAGGTTCAAGCAGCGCGCCGACGAACTCGTGGCGCAACTGAAGGAGGTTCAGGACAAGCGCGGCAGCGGTTATCTGGGCGCCCTAACCGACGCGCAGGGGCGTGATGCGGCGGACATTTTCGAAAATGACATCGCTGCGGGAAAACTCCGCTCCGGCGGCTTCGATCTCAATGGCATGTGGGCGCCATGGTACACATTTCACAAGACCTTCGCCGGGCTGCGTGATGCCCATCGGTATTGTGACAACGCGAGCGCCCTTGAGCTGGAAGTCAAGTTCGCACGGTGGGCGGAGCGCGTACTTGGCAACCTCGACGCCGCGCAAATCCAAAACATGCTCAACTGCGAGTTCGGTGGCATGAACGAAGTCATGGTTGACCTCTTTGTGGACACCGGCGACCCGTGCTGGTTGAACCTTTCCCGCAAGTTCGAACACCAACTTGTCACCGCCGGTCTGAAGCAGCGCCGCGATATTCTGCCGGGCAAACACGGCAACACCCAAATCCCGAAACTCATCGGCTCGATGGACCGTTATGCCGCCACCGGCGACGCCGATGATCTAACGGCAGCGGCGTTTTTCTGGGAGTGTGTCGTGCATCATCACAGTTTCGCCACCGGTGGTCACGGCAAGGACGAATACTTCGGCGAACCGGACCATTTCAACGACCGGATCGACGGCCGCACCGCCGAGTCCTGCAACGTCTATAACATGCTCAAGCTCACCAGACGGCTGTTTTCACATAATCCGTTAGGCGAATACGCCGACTTCCAGGAGCGGGCGCTTTTCAACCATGTGCTCGGGTCGATTGATCCGGGCGACGGTTCGACCTGTTATATGGTGCCGGTCGGCCGTGGCGTGGAGCGCGAGTACGCGGACATGGCAGGCAGCTTCACCTGCTGTGTTGGCAGCGGCATGGAAAGCCACGCCTTGCATGGCGCCGGCATCTATCATGAAAGCGGCGGCAAACTTTGGATCAGCCTTTATGCGCCATCGACCGCCGAGTGGCACGCGGGTGGAGTGAAGCTCGAGATGAGCACGGACTTTCCGTTAGGCGAGGCGGCGACGCTCCGCCTCAAGCTGGCGGCGCCGAAGCAGTTCACTCTCGCGTTGCGCAAGCCGGGGTGGGCGGCTGACGGATTTGCAGTGAAAATCAACGGCAACGAGGTCGCCGGAACATCCCCGGCGGACTCGATTGCCGCGAGTGCCAAAGCGGGTGTCTTTGTGGAATTCCAGCGCACTTGGCACGACGGCGACACGGTTGAAATCAGGCTGCCCAAGACGCTGCATGTCGAACCCCTCCCGGACAATCCGAACCGCGTGGCGATCCTGTGGGGGCCGCTGGTTCTGGCTGGAAAGCTCGGCACCGACGACGGTGATCCGCACCTTGCGGGAGGTCATGTTGAGAACCTCAAGACAATCCCGGTGTTCGTCGCGGCGGGACGCCCGGTCGATGAATGGCTCAAGCCGGTTGCCGGCCAGCAGGGGGTTTTCCGCAGCGTCGGCGTGGGGCGAGACCGGGAGGTGGAAATGATGCCTTTCTATCAACTGCATCGGCACCGCTACGCAGCCTATTGGGACCTTTTCACCCCCGAGGGCTGGCAGGAAAAATCCGCTGAGATCGCCCGCCAGCGCGAGCGCCAACTCATGCTGGAGGCCGCCACCGTGGCATTCGTGCAACCCGGTGAAATGCAACCCGAGCGCGACTTCCACCTACAAGGCGAGGACAGCGCGCCGGACCGGGTGATGGGCCGTGCATGTCGCCGCGGCAGCAAGTGGTTCTCGTTCGACCTGGCGGTCGATGCGGCCAGGCCGATGGCCTTGGTGGTGACCTATACCCGCGACGAATGGCGGCGGCGCACTTTTGATATTCTCGTTGATGAGGCGAAAGTCGCCGAGCAGGTCATCGAGGCTCGTGGTCCGCAGCAACTCTATGATGTCGAATACCGGCTCCCGCCCGATTCGGTTAGAGGCAAGGCCAAGGTCACGCTGCGTTTCCAGGCAACGGGTGGAAACGAGATAGGCGCGGTTTTCGGCATCCGCATGATCGCTGCCTCGGAATCGCCTGCCATCCAACAAATCACCCCGCCGGAGGCGGGTTATTACTCCAAACAACTCGACTATCACGGTATTCCCATCAAGGCCAGTGCGGTGGTCAGTGATGCCGCGCTGCGCGAGGCCTATCAGCGGCTGGATCTGCTGCTAGGGCAACAACCTGTGGCGTTGGCCAACCTGGTCAAGGCGGGGGCCGAGTTGCACATCATCGGCAAGGACGAGATGACCTCCGATCTGCCGGAGAACCGCCACATGAAGGGCAAGCCGCTCCATGCTAACAGCAATGAGACGGTTGACGAGCGCACCCGCGGGCTCGGCGGTCTGCTCACATCCTGCGGCGAGGAGAACTTGCTGCGCTTGGAAAAAGACCGTTACCGCGGACGTGATATCTGCATCCACGAGTTTGCCCACAACATCCGTAACGCAGGCATGTCCGCGGGGCTTCGCGCGAAGTTCGATGAGCAATGGCAGCGCTCGCTCAAAAACAAGCTGTGGGTCGGATCCTACGCGGCATCCAATGCCGACGAGTTCTTCGCCGAACTGACGATGTGGTATTTCGGCACCTTCGGCGACATGGGCATGACTGGCGCGAAGCCCGACAAGGGCAGGGAGGGATTGAAGAACTACGATCCTGAGGCGTTCGCATTGCTCGATGCCTTTTACACGGGAAAAACCAAGGTCGATCCGGTCGATCCGACTGGTTCCCGCCCCCCGCACAGGTAGTCGAGGGGGCGGCATGCGACTTGGCTAGCGGGAGAACTTGACACTTGCGCACCGTTGGTATGGCAACCCCGCATGGCAACCAAACAAGCACCGACCAAGGCCAAGCCCGCCTCCACGGTGGTCAAGGTGCGCCCGCTGAGGGGGCTGAAGGATATGGCTGGCTGGCGTCCGACTGCGGGCACGCTTCATTTCCCTTATTGCATTTGAAGCAGGGCAGGCTACGGTAATTCCAGAAATCAGCATCAGTGGGTGTCATCCCGCCGGGCTGCAGCCCACCAAATCAACCATCATGAAATCATCCCGCAGGCATCTGGCGGCCATGCTGGCAATCCTCCTCGTCACCCTCGGCATGAACTGCACTTGCCTTGCGAGCCAGGCCGGCAAGATGTTCAATGAGGCCGACAAGAAACAGAATGTTGCGTATCAGCAAGCGTTGTCCGGAATCACCGATGCCAAGCAAAGGGAGTTATTCGTTGAATCGGAGAGGGTGTGGGTGAAATCATGCCGCACACACGGTTCATGTCTGCCGGTAGCCTTGCCATTTGCGAATCCTGTCCTCCGATGAAACGTTCCCGTGCTCCTGCTCACTACCTTGCTCGTGCCGCGAATGACTCTCCCGCGGCCGAATTGCCCACCGGCGAGGCGTTCCGATCCGAGTGGATCGACTTCGAACACGGCGTGCGCGTGGGCAATCTTCAACCACACGAACGCATCACCCAAATCCTGAGGTTTCATCTCGAAGGGCGCCATGGCACGCGCTTCATCACCGACCGCTGGGGGCGCGGCGTGTTCTGGCAGTGGATCTGTTGGCTGCCGCGTGCCAATCGCGAGGCAAAGCCAGCTTCTAACAAAATCAACTTCGGCTGTGCTAAATTCTTCATCTCGGCGGATCAGGAAACGCATGTCTTCAAGGCCGGCCTGCAAGTCGAGCGCGGTTTCCTCACCGGTCCGGAGGCGGAGAACAATTGGGGATTCAGGGACGACTGGGACTGGTGTCGGTTGATGGACCACTGCCACAAGGGCAGCGAACTCGACCGGGAGCTGCATCGTCTGTTAGAGCGTGAAGGCTTTGTCGTCGAAACCGGTGATTGGGACAATCGTGCGGTCCTCACCTCTAGCACTTACCGCTCCGCCAGCCAAATCGCGAGGCACGCGAGGAAATGTCCTGGCGACAAATGGGCCGGCTTCCAACTTTACTACCCGTTGCCGGAAGCCGAAGTGCGTGCCTGCTCCGGCAGCGACCTGGTGCAGGCCATCCGCGCTGCCTTTGCCGAAGTCACCCCGGCGATGAACTGCTGCATGCAGATCCGGATTTGATTCTCAGTTCGATGGTCAACCGCCTATTGCGCGACGCCAAGGCACGGCGGATCCTGGCGGCATGTGGACTGGCGCTGGACGCGCAAAGCAAAGCGGCGGAGAAGAAGTGAACAAGATGCCCTGGGGCATGGCATCTATCAAACAAGAACGTGATCTTGAAGGACCCCGTTGGCCGCCTCCGCCTTTCGACATCGGGCCTATGGAGCCGATCAGCCCCCGCCGGGCGATCACCGCTCCGACCACCGGCTCTTGCAACGGCTTTCACGGGGATGGGATTCAATCCCCCGTCAGCAGATAGACCGCGAAAGTGGCCAGCCAATGCTCGCCTTCGTAGTGGCCGGTGGCGACCATGGCGAGGCCCTGTGTCGCGTGCGCGGTGGCGGCACCCAGAAGGACGTCCCGCCGGGGATCGCTCTCCGGCAGGGCCGCGGCGATGCCCCGCAGGGTCCAGGCGCGGGACAGATTCAACCCGGCCAAATGGATCAACTGCGGGTCTGTGGGATCGGACACCCGCACCGGCTCTAGCAAGTGTCCCGCCCGTCCGGCGGCCAGTCCGGGCAAGTACCCGTCCAGCCACGCTCCGAACTCCGCCGGCGGCAGCACCCGCCGCATCAGGTCCGCCACATTCAGGCCGGGGGAGAAGAAGTCGTTGCCGGACGGCTCGTAGGCCGTCGGATAGTCCCGGTCGCCGCCGTAGAAGCGCTTGGCCCGCGCCAGCACCAGGGTCTCCAGGGCTTGGTCCGGAGCGGCGCGCGCCCAATCCAACATCTGGGCCAGCGGAAACGCGGTTTCCGGATGGAAGCCGCAGCGCACCGGCCAATCGAGATTGGGCAGATAGGCCTTGGCCAATCTCACGATCTCTTGTTCCAGCGGGAGGAAACTGCCCGCCCAGCGCCGGGCGTCCGGGTCGTCCCAAGCGCGCAACTCCTGCCCCAGGCGCAACGCCCAGGCCCAGCCGTACATCCGCTCGAACGACTGGTTTTCCTTAATGTGGAAATACGCCGCCTCCGCCGCCAGGCCCTCGGGCGTGAACCGTCCGTCCAACACCCGCCGCACTTCCGGGGCAAATGCCGCCGTAGGATAGCGCCGCAACAAACGCAGCAAGGTCCAGTGCCCGTGCACCGATGAATGCCAGTCGTAGTGGCCGTAGAACACCGGGTGCGTCACCCTGGGGGACCGCACGTCCTGCGGACCGCGCCAGACGCCCCCTGGTTTGTTAGGGTATTCGCGATCAATCCCAGCGAGGGCCATTTTGACATAGCCCGCGGCGAGTTGTTCCGTCATGCCGTCCTCGGCCGCCAGGGTGCTGGCGGAGAGTGCGGCAATTGTCATGGACGCGGCGAGTTGCCTCATCCCCGGACCATGGATCCAGCGGACGGCGTTGGCCAGTGCGAATCTTACCCGAGCGAAGCGGCGACGCGTGACATCGCAGCCAAAGCATGGATGAAGCCGAATTCCTTTGGCGCCGTGAATCGGCAGGCGGTGACTGAGAATAGGAACGAGGCCAAGCACCTCAGGGAGGATGCGGTGCAGGGCATTGCCGACGCGCAAAAGAACCTCGATAAGCAACTGGCGGAAATGGCCGAGGTGATTGATGCTTGCGTCAGGTTTCAGCAGCCATACATTGACGGAATTTTAAACGAAATGTGCAACGCCGTCAAATCGCGATCTCCGTCTAACCCTTTACGAAAACATGAAATTCGTTCCCCCTGGCCGCGGCCGGTCCGTGCTTGCTTCGACTTCCTGAGACAAATAATTTGACGCCGCCCATCATCGCGCAGGAAGCGCAGCGGCTCGTCAAGGCGCATGGGTTGAGCGGTCAGAATTCCGTGCAGCACCTCTTCGTCCCGGGACTTGTCGGAATGGGGCTGAGCTTCATCGCCGGCCTTCTCGCGCTGAAACTGCTGTCGCGCTGGCTGGAGGGCGGACGTTGGAAATTATTCGGGTTCTACTGCCTGGCCGCAGCCGGTGGCGTGCTGCTGATCCATTTCAAGGTGAAACAGGTTGCCCCTGAAGATTTGACAGAAGCAAATAGCGGAGTTAGATCCCCACTCCCGCCGCCGCTCCCTCGCCAGCCACGCTCCCGTTCAAACTCTTCTCACTCCATGAAATCAACCGTTCAACCCGCGCGGCCAACCGGAGCCGGGAGGGGAAATCTCAACTGCATGTTTCCCGTTTTCAAGATCTTAGAATGCCGCCGGATTTCCAATGGCGCAGACCTTTCCCCACAAACCAACACAGACAGACACCGAACACCATGAAAACAACAAGCAAACTCCTGCATCGCGGCTTGTCCGTGCTAGCTGCGAGCGCGGCGCTCTTGGGCGTCACGTCCGCCCTCCAGGCGGCAGACCCGGCCTCCGCCAAGGCCATGGCGGGGCAAAGCAAGAAACCCAACATCGTCATCATCTGGGGCGACGACATCGGCCAGTTCAACATCAGCGCCTACAACATGGGCATGATGGGCTACAAGACGCCCAACATTGACCGCATCGGGCACGAGGGCGCGATCTTCACAGACTGGTATGGCCAGCAAAGCTGTACCGCGGGCCGCGCGGCGTTCATCACCGGCCAATCGCCCATCCGCACCGGTCTCACCAAGGTCGGTCTGCCGGGCGCGCCCGAGGGCTTGCAGCCGCAAGACCCGACCCTGGCCGACCTGCTCAAGCCGCTCGGCTATGCGACCGGTCAGTTCGGCAAGAACCATCTCGGCGACCGCAACGAGTTCCTGCCCACGGTCCACGGGTTCGACGAGTTCTTCGGCAACCTCTACCACTTGAACGCCGAGCAGGAGCCGGAGCATCCGGATTATCCGAAGCTGCCCGGGTTCAAGGAGCGCTTCGGCCCGCGCGGCGTCTTGCACACTTTCGCGTCGGACAAGGACGATGCGACCGTGGACGCGCGTTTCGGCAAGGTTGGCAAGCAATCCATCGAGGACACCGGCCCGCTGACCATCAAGCGCATGGAAACGGTGGACGAGGAGTTCTCCAAGGCGGCGCTGGGCTTCATGGAGAAAAATGCGAAGGCCGGAAAGCCGTTCCTCTGCTGGTGGAACTCGACCCGCATGCACGTTTGGACGCACCTCAAGCAAGACAGCATCGGCAAGACCGGCCTCGGCGTCTATGCCGATGGCATGGCCGAGCATGACGCCGCCGTCGGTGAATTGCTCGCCAAGCTCAAGGAACTCGGCATCGAGGACAACACCATCGTCATGTATTCCAGCGACAATGGCGCCGAATGCATGACTTGGCCCGACGGCGGCTCCACCATGTTCCGCAGCGAAAAGAACACGCAATGGGAAGGCGGCTGGCGGGTGCCCTGCGTGATGCGCTGGCCCGGCGTCATCAAGCCCGGCACGGTCATCAACGAAATCGGCGCACATGAAGACATGCTGCCGACCCTGCTGGCCGCCGCGGGTGACACCACGGCCAAGGATGACCTGCTGAAAGGCCGCAAGATTGGTGACACGACCTTCAAGGTGCACCTCGACGGCTACAACCTGCTGCCCTTCTTGAAAGGCGAGGAGAAGGAATCCCCGCGGCATGAGTTCCTTTATTGGACCGACGATGGCAGTTGCGCTGCCCTGCGCTACAACAACTGGAAGATCTCCTTCCTCAAGCAGAATGCCCACGGCATGGAAGTCTGGGTGCGGCCCTTCGAGGAGTTGCGCGCGCCCATGATTACCAACCTGCGCATGGACCCGTTCGAGCGCGCCGAGTTTGAATCCATGGACTACAACCACTGGTATTTCGACCACATCTTCCTGCTCGCTCCAGCGGGCGGCTACGTGGGGCAGTGGCTGCAAAGCTTCCGCGACTTCCCGCCGCGCCAGAAGCCCGGCAGCTTCAACCTCGACCGCGTGATGGAACAGATGACCGCAGCGCATAAGGGCAGCAACTGACCCTGCGCCGGTGAAACAAATACGATCGATAGATAAAACCGAATCGATGAACACCATACGCAGACCCGTCGTCGCAGCGTTTCGGCGCGGCAGGCATCGATCTATTCATGGCCACGCACACCGGCATGACCCCCGATGATTTTGCGAAGATGGTCAAGGACTGGATCGCCACGGCGAAACACCGGCGCTTCGGGCTTGTCCGTGGCCGCCTTCAGCTCGCCTTCCCCCAAGCTCGGCTCCTGTCATCGGTGTCGGGTGAAAGCCTGATCGGCAAAACACTTCCCCTCGCCTCCGCCCCCGGCGGATGCTAGCATCCGCGCGATGACAATCACCCCGGACCCGCACGATGCCGACCTCCTGGACGCCCTGGGCCGACAGGCGAAAGGCTACGCCCTGCACATGATGCGCACCTCGGGCAGCGTCCCGGCGACGGTGATCGCCGACACCGCCGAGGGTTTTGTCTTCTGCGTCCCCGCCGGGCTGCCGGATGAGGCGGCCAAGGACCGGTTCGCCGATGTCGCCAGGTTGTTGGCCGTCGCCCACGGCGCGCGCGCCGTCGCGATGGTGGTCGAGGCCTGGGTGCGGCTGGCCAAGCCCGGCGGCCACCTCGACCTGGACACCCCGCCGTCGCAGGCGCCGGACCGCCAGGAGATGGTCGTGCTGATGCTGGAG
>TBL_comb47_HYPODRAFT_10007793_pt1 | contig 11137 bp, 3 predicted proteins | sample TroBogypolimnion_40_FD_10682 | JGI IMG/M metagenome (IMG submission 10682) | reverse complement strand
GTAATTTTCATCAATGGGATCAATTATCTCATGCTCAAGATTGGATACTTTTTCCTAACAACATAGGTCCATTTATGAGCCTTGATGAAACAGCATTATCACAAGGTGAATTATATACTATCCTAACCAACAAAGCAGCAAAAGGTAAAAAAGGAGTACTTGTAGCTATTATAAAGGGTACTGATAGTGCTAAAGTAATATCAATACTTGAGAAAATTCCATTACATCTAAGAAATCATGTAAAAGAAGTAACATTAGACATAGCAGCAAGTATGGAAAAGATTGTAAAGCATTGTTTTTATAAAGCAGTGATAGTTATCGATCGTTTTCATGTTCAGAAACTGGCTTACGATGCAGTTCAGGAAATGCGAATAATGTATAGGTGGGAAGCAATAGAGCAGGAAAACAAAGAAATTGAATTAAGCAAAGAGCTAAAGAAAAAACATATCCCAGATATTTTAGAAAATGGAGATACCTTAAAACAATTATTAGCTCGCAGTCGATATTTATTATTTAAATCAGAAACACACTGGACTCCTACACAAAGACACAGAGCGGAAATATTGTTTTTGAAATACCCAGCATTAGAAACTGCTTACCATCTTTCAATTAAATTAGGTCAAATCTATCATCAAACTAAAGAAAAAGGAGTTGCATATACAAAATTAGCAAGATGGTATGATAGTGTAGATAAACATAAATTTAAGTCATTTAATACTGTTGCTCGTTCTATTGAATCTCATTATCAAACAATATTAAACTACTTTGACAATAGAAGCACAAATGCATCAGCAGAATCTTTTAATGCAAAAATAAAAGCATTTAGGTCGTCATTTAGAGGGGTAAGAAATATAAGCTTCTTCTTATTTAGGCTGGCAAATATTTATGCTTAATTTAAGTCCTCAACAATGTCGCTTGATCCTTGAAAATCTTTCCATACATAATACTGAATACATTTTATAATATGCACAAAAAAAGGCTGCCCTAAGTGGGCAGCCTTCTTTTTTTATATAATTAATACTATTTACTAATGAGCATCTTCTTAACAAGACGTTTACCGTTGTATTCAATAGAATAATAGTAAACGCCATCACTAAGGTTATTAGTATTAAACTCTATTTTATGTTTACCGGCAAGTTCTTTGGATTGGGTTGTATAAACAACTTGTCCTAAAATATCGGTTACATTAAAATTAACTTCACCCGCTTGTGGTAAATTAAAGTTGATAGTAGTTAACCCATTTGATGGATTAGGAATATTCTGACCTAACCATAAATTATTAGAATTTGAATGTTCATCGATACCAACACCAGTTATAGCAACTGTTTTGCAAATTTGATCATTTGCAGCATAAACATCATTAGGCAAAACTGTCCCTGCACATAAATTAAAAGATGAACCCATAGGGGTATTAAATGTAGTAGTGAAAGTGTATTGAACTGTTTCATTAAGATTCAAAGGAGTGCCAGTCCATGTTGCATTAATAGGAGGTGAAACACCTCTTTTGTAAAAGACAGGGATTGATCCTTGAGGAGTAGTACCAAAGTTTTTAATAGTAATTGATACTGTAACAGGGTCGCCTTGAGCTGCCCAATTTGATGGAGAATTAAAGGCAATAACACCAACATCAATAGCAGCAGGATTTACGGTTACTGATTGACATGATGAATCGTTTTGGTAGAATGAATCACCATTTAATACAGTAGCAGCACAAATAGTATAATTACTGGTAGCTACAGCATACTTAGTATTAAAAGTATAATTTGAAGTATTACCGGTTGTCAAAGGGCCTGGGAAAGTTTCAGTAACTGCGGGTCCACCATTTATCATATACTTTATTGGCACATTTGATATTGGGTTTAATCCATAGTTTTTAACAGTAACAGTAGGAGCAATAGTATCTCCTACTGTTGAGGTACTACCTGGTGTAACAATAAGACTAACACCTGCATCCTGAGCAATTTGATATAAAGTCAAATCAACATCATCAATAGCCCATCCGTTTTTAGTATTGTCGGTAGAGGTCATTGAATTAAAAATAAATCTGAACTGAACAGTATTTGCAACATCACTTAAATTAGAAACTTTGTAAGAAGAGAACTCCCAACCAGTTCCTGTGCCTGTCCAACCATTAAGGCTATTATACCAGTTTGTTGCATTAGGATCATTAGCAGCGCCAAGAGTTTTCCAAGCACCAAAAACATTCAAATATTCAATAGTGCCATAAGCATTTGTTCCAAATTGTCTCCATTGCCAGAATTTAAGAGTATCACCCATATTAGCTGCAAAATTGAATAAAGGAGAATAAAGCACACTATAATTAGATACAGGGCAATTTCCATTTAGTAAAGTTTTCCAGGCATTATTAGGGCTATGAGCTGAATTAATTACATTTGAAGCTGGAACACCTTGTTGCCATAAGTTAGTAATTGCGACTCCTGCATTGGTGTCAGTAGCAAACCAATAACTATTTATGTCAAAATTATCAGTATATGGGATACTAGCTAAATGTTCTTTAAAGATAGAAGCAGAAGATGTATCGTTAAAGAAATTTATATCTCCCCAAAGATCTGTATATGCAGTTAAAGTATTTAATCCTTCAGCTACAGTAAAAGAAGGAATATAAAATGAATCAACAGCCGAAGTTGCCAGAGGTGGTACATTTGTCTTAGTAAATAAAGAAATAGTACCATTTAGATTATAATATATGGAATCTGTAACTAAAGAGTCAAGCCCAAAATTCCTGATAGTAAGCATTGGAGACATATAAGTAGGACTTGGATCATAAGGTATGTAATTAGTTGAAAACTTAACTTTAATAATACCGGCATCTTTAGGAATAGGTGGAATAATATTAACTGTATAATCCTCTGTTTCACCATAAGAGTAAGTTCCACAAGGAGGGGCAGAATTACCTTCATCTGCAACAACTCTCATTCTAGTTAAGCCTGGAGTTGCAGTAGGTGGGATAGTAATATTACCAGTTATTGTATTTGCAGTAGAATAAGAACCACTGAAAACCTTTTCGTTAGTTTGGAAAGTGCCATCATGATTATAATCAATATAAACATTACATAAACCACCATAAGCAGTATAAGCATTTATAATACTAACAGAAATAGGATAAGGTAAGCCCATGTAAATCTGACCAGGTGTTAAAGCTGTGAAATCAGAATATAAATGAAAAGTTGTTGTGTTGTTTGTAGCTGGTAAAGGATTGCCATTATTGATTCCTGCAAAAGTTACATTTCCAATATTCTCATCATAAGTATAAAGAGCAGCTGAAGTACAATAAACAAGCGGATTATTAGTAACATAAATAATTGTAGTATCATTAATTGTAGTAGCATCTCCAACCATTGTAGTATAAGCTGTTATTTTGTATGTACTCCCAACAGTACTTAAATCTGCAAAATTAGAAGTAAAAGTATATGTGCCTACTGCATTTGGCAATATACTGCCGGTAAATGGTTCTGTTTTAACTGCACCATTATCAATTTTAAAACTAACATTGAAATTACTTGCAGTAGCATTACCATGATTTGTAATATTAACTTTAACTGTTTCGTGATTTGTAAGAAGAACTCCCGTAACAGGAGAAAGAATAGCAGTAACACCAACATCATTGGCTGGTTGTGCACCTACTGTTACAGTTAATGGAACTCTTGGTGTACTTGTGCAACCTGCAATGTTTGAAACTAATTTAATATTTGGTCTTTGGCTGGCAGTAGCTGTTGCAGTAGCAGAACATTGACCTGCTCCATCAGAATAATTATAAGCTGATGACACAAAACTAGTAGCAGTTTGATTACATATTGCATTTGAACCATAATCACTTGCTGTAACATATTTATCATGACAAATCTCTATAACAATATTACTTGTCCCATTCCACACAAATGGAGTTGAGAATTGATGCATATTCCAACCTGTAACATCGTTGTACATTGAATTGAAATATACCTGAGTTAATCCGGTTACATAAGTTGTTGTTAAGGCATTTTGAGCCGTTGCTCCAATTTTAATTGTATAGTTTCTTAAATGTGTATTTGTTGGAGCAGTTCCATATGAAGAAGCTACAGTAGGAGTAACAACGTTAAAACCGCATGATTGTATCTCTCCCGGTTGAACTCCAGCAGCAATTAACTCAGATGCTTTAATTAAGTATTGTCCTCTGGCACCAGTAAAATCCATACCATAAGGACAAGGATAACCATAAGTTGTGTTTTGAACTGTTCCTGTCCCAATAGTTGCATTTAACACAAAATTAGTACTTGATTCTAGATAATAGGTTGTGTCAAGATATAATGTAGAAGTTGAATATTGTGTGCCTTTTAAAAAGTAAGAACCCCCCGTAGGTTGACCATACCAATATATAGGATCACCTGTTGGCGAACTTGCTGTTACAGGTGTTGTTGATGCATAAGGTATTGTAACGCTATTTGGTATTGGAGAAGGTGGTGTGTGTAGTGATTGTACGCTTGTACTTGAACTATCATTAGTAGGAACATTATCATTTAATACTTTCACCCATGTTTTAATTGTAAAGGTACTGTCATGAGTTGTAACAGCTAAATTAACAGGTGTAGTAAAAGTATATACTAAACTGTCACTGATTGGAGTAGTTATAGGTTCTGTAACAACATTAGTACCACCCTTTACTTGATAACTAACATTGCAATTTCCATTAATAGTTGCAGCGCCTAAATTCTTAATAGTAACTTTAACAGCTTGTGTTGTAAGACCACATCCTCCGGTTAAAGCATAAGTTGATTTAAGTTGAGCATCATACATAGGACCACCTACAAAGTTCTTGCAAAATTGATCATTAGATGTATTTACATCCCCTGTTAGAGCAGTATAAGCGCAAATATTTGTTGTGCCTAAAGCTACTGTGATATTTGGCATTGTAACTGTATCTGTAGCTAAGGAAGCAATATTCCCAACATAGTTATAAGATAAAGGTGTTCCTCCATTTATTTTGTAATATACAGTCATACTAGTAATAGGATCTGTACCAAAGTTTCTTACTAAAACTTTAACAGGTATTGAAGTTGATTCTGTTTCGGTAGCTGCCGGAGTTGTAATGTCAATAACTCCTGCATCATTTGGAATCAAAAATACTTCGTAAGCACCAACACTTGGAATAGATGCTCTTGGGCGACCAAAGATATCAGTAGTAATGCTTGTTATTGGGGTAGCTGATGCTACTAATGCAGTATTGCCAGCGTTAGGGACACCCGTAGAAGTAAACATTGGATTTACTGTAAGTGAATGAGACTCCTGTGTTGTAGCAGTTCTCCATGTAGCAAGTGTAGTATAAGCAGTACTTGCTAACTTTCCTAAAGTAGTACCTGTTGATGTATAATAATCATTATAGTCTAAAGTGTAAGTTGTAGGTGCAGTAGTTATTATTATCAATGGAACACCAGTGTTGTTGCCTGATAAAATATTATTTTCGATAGTTAGATTATTATTTGCTCCATAAGTAGTACCTAAATTAACTACAGCTGTAGCGTTATAACCAACGAATGTATTAAATAAGACTTTTGTATTATTTAAACCACCACTAAAATTGCATACATAAGGAGCTGCAGTGCCACCTGCATACATAAAATTATTGAATATTAAACCTTCGGTTCCTGATGCTCCATGAGAAGTTCTTATTTCCATCAGAAGGGCACCATAAAGGTTACTTAAATAATTATCGTGGATTCTAAATTGCCCTGTAATACTATCCATATATATAGCAGAACTTGCAGTTTGAGCTGTGCTAATACTTACAGTATTGTTCCCAAATTCAAGCGCTTTGATATGTTGAAGTTGTGCAGGACGGCCATTTGTGTTGTAAAAATAATTATTATCAACAACAATTTTAGTAGTAGAGGTAGTTAAAGATGAATTAAAATATAATCCCAAATTACCATTATTAAATCTATTGTTATTAATGTTAATAAATGAATAATTTGAATTGGCAGTTGTTCTAACTATATATTGATTACTATCAGTAAATACAGTTTGAGTTCCAATTAATAAGTTATTTAAAAGAGAAATATTATTAGCTCCATTCATAAATACTACAGCATTAGCATAAGTAGCATTTGCTGGTTGTATGGTTAAATATTTAAATGTTACATATTGAGCATTATTAAATCTTACAACAAAATTAGTGGCAGCACTTGTAGCGGCATTCTTAATAATATATAAAGTACTGTCGGTTGTGGCTCCCTGAAATGTTATAGTGTTAGTTGAAGAAGTGCCAGGTATGTTTGGAATAGTAATTTGTTCAGAATAAATACCTGCAGCTACATTAAATACAACCGGACCATTGATACCACATTGTAATAAACCTGTAAGAGCATCATTAAAAGTAGCATAGTTAGTTGACCCTGGAGTGCCACCAATTGTATATGTGCCATTTAAAACTGACAAACATGCATTAAATGTCATGTAAGCAGTGTCATTTAAACTATACTCATCAGCATTACCATTTGGTAAAATAGCCCATACTTTAAGATTATATGTTCCTGCAGTTAAACTATTAAGTGTACATACATTTATTGCTGCAGTTACAGAATTAGCTGCAAGACTACCAGTCCATAAATATGTAGGTTGTAACACACCATTAAGTGAAGTATATATTGTAGCTGATGTTAATGTAGTAGTTCCAAAGTTCTTTAATATTGCCATTACCGGAACGGCAGTTCCTACAACCACCCCTCCTATTGGCGAAGTTATCTGCGAAACGCCCACATCATTAAGTAGTCCAGTTCCTGTATATTTGGTAAAGAACCAATAATATCCTGATGCTGGCATATATGAAACTACATAAGCACATGATGAGTCAACAGCTACTATTCTGTAGGTTATGGTTTTCCCCCAACCTAAGAATGGAATATTTCCTGTATACAAACTATCAACATGAGTCATTTTAACATAAGTAAATGCACCTCCGTTTACTTGATATTGTACATAAGCAGAGTCGATACCCGACACATCTTTTATATATGCTGTGATTGGGTAATTTGCAGGTGCTGAAGTAGCTGAAATAGTATCATGAACATAAGTTTGAATAGTAATAGTAGGCGCACTTAGTTCGCAAGGGCTTGCAGTTACTTTTACATCATCTATTAACCAACCGTATCTACCGGCAGCAATAGCTTGTCCTGAAGTAGTATATCTGAAACGAACCAGAACATTTGTTGCATTTGAAACAAGTGTTGAGATATCAAACTTCTCGTCTTTCCACCAAGCATTTGTTACAGCAGTGGATGTATCTCCAGACAACCAATCTGTGTAAGAGTTCTCGCAGAACTTGTTTTGAACCATAGTCCCGCTACCCTTATACAAAGTTGAGGTTAAGGTTGTCCAAGTTGCTCCGTTGTTACTTGACACTTCAACAAATCCTCCATCATAAATATGCAATTTGGCGATTTGCGAAAACTCCAGAATAATATTTGTATTCCCAACAGTGCTAAAAGGTATTGATTTTAAATAGACTGTCCTGTTTTTCTGAAGTGTGTTGGTGTCCGAACGCAATCCTGATCTATAAAGATGAGTCGAAGGCGCCCATGGTTTAAAAGATACAACTACACCGTTAGAGTCGGCAGTTGAAGTTAAACTGTCTCCATAAGATGGAGCTTCAAAGTTTTCGTGAAAGACTACAGTTTGAGCTGATACAAAAGTTGTAAGCAGAACTGCAATAGCTAAAATTAAATACTTTTTCATAATGTAAATGTTATTCATTGTTATTGACCTGTTTATTATTCTTACTTATTTTTCCTATTAATTGGTTATCTAAATAACCTACAAAATTATAATAAATTTCCATACATTCATAAAATAAAATACATTTTTTCGATTTATTATTTAAGAAATATCATTTTAAACATCCTTAAATTTATAAATCGGTTAAACACAACATCTCTATTTTATGAGTTTCTTATTATATAATGACAATTATTTTTACGAAAAGGTTGTATGAGGGTTCACTTTTATTTTGTTTTATTAATATTTAAGCAAAATAAAAACTCATACTATTAAGATTAAAACAAATTTTAAGCTTTAAAGTTAATATAGAGTCTTCATAAAGTGGAAAGGTTGAAATACCGTCGTACAGTTTCAAGTACTTCTTATTTTATTTCGTATCTTTGCACATTATTTAAAACAAAACATAACAATGAGAAAGATTACTCTATTAATAATGTCCGTATTATACTTTTTTACACTTTCTAAATTAGAAGCACAATCATGTGGCGTAGCAGCTGTTTATGGTGGCGGACCTATTTATTTGCACGACACAACAACTATCCCTGAACTTAGGGCTTCAGGGTTTACCACAGTAGTTGTATGGACTATCCATATAAATACAGCCGGCGACTTGAATTTTAATGCTGAGTTTCTTGCTGTTTCTAATGGACAATATGTAGGGCATTCTGTACACCCTAATTTCCCGGCTAATATGGCTCTCTTAAAAACGCAGCCTACTTCAGTTAATAGAATTGAATTCGGATTAAGTGCTTCGGGGAGTTCTACTTTTGCTAACATCAAAACAATAATTACAGCTCAAGGCACTGGCCCTACAAGTATTCTTTATAAAAATTTTAAAGCTTTAAAAGATTCTATTCCTTCTGTTGATGCCATTAACTTTGATGATGAGTCTACTTACAATGTGGCATCATCAGTTCAGTTTTCTGTGATGCTTGCCGATCTGGGGTATAAAGTTACTTTATGTCCTTACACAAGTTCTTCTTATTGGACAAGCGTAGCCACTCAAACAAATACCCAACGTCCGGGTACTGTAGATGCTATCTTTTTGCAGTGTTATTCGGGGGGATCATTTAATAGCCCTTGTTCAGGTTGGAACTTTGGCAGCATACCTATCTATCCGGGTCTTTGGGATAGCAATAATACTCCCGCTCAGATACACACAAAGATGACTTCGTGGAAAACACAATGCGGTATCAAAGGTGGTTTTATGTGGCTTTATGATGACTTTTATGGAACAACTAAGACGGCTCAATATGCTGCGGCAGTTACTTTAACTACTGCACCTAATATCTCAGCAATGAGTACCACTACTTGCAGTGGAGTAGGTTTTACGGCCACACCGGTTAATGGAGTTAATGGCACAGTGCCTACCGGTACAACTTATAGTTGGTCAGCTCCTACGGGTATAAATATTAGCGGTGGTGTTGCAGATACCGGTTCAGTTATTAAAGGCACGCTTAAAGATACTTCAAACAGTCTTGCGACAGCCATTTATACTATTACTCCTACAGCAAATGGTTGCAGTGGTAATCCTTTTACATATACCGTAAATGTGCATCCCGCTTACAATTCTTTAAGCAATCTTTCTGTTTGTCATGGGGATTCGATTGTTGTAGGCACTCATATTTATAATACCTCGGGCATTTATATTGATTCGCTTAAAACAACATCAGGTTGCGATAGTATCATTACCACTAACTTATTCGTTAATCCAATCCCTATTGTTTTAGCAAATAATGATACTATATGTTTTGGCAAGAATGCCACATTAACTGCTTCCGGAGCATCAACTTATGTTTGGTTGGCTGATGGCATTGTGGTTTCCGATTCTAATACAATTAATGTAAGTCCGGTGCTTACCACTACCTATTATATAATAGGCAAAGATACCAATGCTTGTGTTGGGAATGATAGTGCAATTGTTACCGTAAATCCATTGCCGGCGACACCTGTTATCAGTTTAAGTGGCAACACTCTTACATCTAATGCAAATACGGGTAATCAATGGTATAACTTAGCGACAGGTGTTCTTAACAATGATACTTCGCAGACTTTTATGCCTCAACAAATAGGTGATTATTATGTAATAGTTACTTTAAATGATGGCTGTAGTTCCGACACTTCAAATGTAATTCATTATGATAATACAGGGATAAATAATATTGCTAACAAGATAGTTTTAAGCGTTTACCCTAATCCTGTTAAAGAGCTTCTTACTATCCAAACAAATGCTTATAACTCTAACCAAAGATTTGAAATAACTACTCTTATCGGGCAAACCGTATATACATCTACTATTAATAATAAAGCTATTGTAAATACTTCCGCTTTCGCGAATGGTGTTTACATCTTAAAGATATTTACTGAGAAAGAAACTGAGGTGAGAAAGTTTGTGAAAGAATAGGAAACAATTACGAATTACGAATTACGAATTAAGACAAGTAAAGACTTTTAGCTGTTTAGACTTTTAGACTATTAGGTTATCAATCTTACCTGACAGGTAATGTCATTAAGTTAAGAAAATTTCTCCGTAGGAGAATAATATCAATAGAAAAGTAGCAATACATTAAACCATTTTCCATAGGAAATTAACACAAATTTCTTCTATATTGTTTAGTTTATGTCCTCCGAACAAGGAAATACAAAGATTCAAATTATTTTCTATTGATATTTATGCCCTACGGGCAAACAATTTATTAAAATAAAAGCTATATCCTGAGCATCTATTTTATGCATGTAACGTAATTTTTTTTCAATTAAATTACTTGTTGTTTTAGATTTATCACTTATTGCAGCAGTAAATAAAGCAAGTTGTGTTTTAAAATCTGCCCCTTTATAAGTAAGATGCACAACCAAACCCTCATTTAAGATTAATTTATCTGCTGTATTATTTAAATGTAAATATAAACCACCATGAGTAGTTTCTCCTACTCCTTCATCTACACTATAATATGTATCCATTTTATTTTGTATTAATGAATTATTTATATAAAATTTTATTATTAAATTTTGCTATATATTTTTTAATAAGTATTTTTATAATTAGGATTAAAAAAATGCTCCTTTTTCAATTGATAGCTTAATTTGATAAGAATATATTTCACACAAACTATTTATAAATATCTTTATATGATACATATAGAAAGTTTTAAATTCAAAAATTCTTCGATTTTTTCGGCCTAAGCTTAGCCTGATACAGATTAGTCTTAGCCTGACCCAGGCTAAGCTTAGTCTGGCACAGAATAGGGATTAAGCAACATTGTTGAGGACTTAAATTAAGCATAAATATTAGCTAGTCTAAATAAGAAAAAACTTATATTTCTTACACCTCTAAAAGATGACCTAAATGCTTTTATTTTAGCGTTAA
>TBL_comb47_HYPODRAFT_10007791_pt1 | contig 11140 bp, 5 predicted proteins | sample TroBogypolimnion_40_FD_10682 | JGI IMG/M metagenome (IMG submission 10682) | reverse complement strand
CGCGATCTTTCTGCCGGTCCGCGTCACGGGAACGGACGGCGTTATCGCGCCTTCCGTAAATCCTTTTTCGACCAGCCACAATTCCAGCTGGCGGACGGAGACCGGTCCGCCGTTGATGCCGACGGTACAGGAAGTTTCACAGAGCGCGGGGCAGATTCTGCCGGTAAACTCCGGGAAATTGCTGGTGGAAAGCAGAATCTTCAGCGCATCCCGCCATTGTCCGCTGTAAATAAGTTCATTCATTTCCGGAATAACGTTGGCCAGCGGACAGCCGCAGCCGTGACAGAACGGAATACCGCAGTTCATGCAGCGCGCGGACTGCAATTTGACCTGCTCGTCGGTCAGGCGGATTTCCACTTCATTAAAATCTTTGAGCCGTTCTTCGACAACCCGGTATTCCGGATCCTGCCGCTGTATCTCAATAAAACCTTTTGGCTTTCCCATACATCACCTCGATATCAGTTAATTGTTTTCAATTTTACGTTCAATCTGTTCGTCTTCCTTGAGCATCTGTCCCAGCGCTTTCCGGTAGTCAATCGGGAATACCTTGACGAATGCGGGGAGGCAGTCCTCCCATCCGTCCAGGATCGCTTTGGCTTTCTGACTGCCGGTGGCGGCAAGATGTTCAGAGATCAGCGCCTTCAGTTCAGCGACGTCCGCCGGCAGCACGACCGGCTCCAGGTCAACCATATTGAGATTGCATTTCTGGTCGAAATCGTTGTTCTCATCATAGACGTAGGCGATACCGCCGCTCATCCCGGCGGCAAAGTTGACGCCGACATTACCCAGGACAACAACACGTCCGCCGGTCATATATTCGCAGCAATGATCGCCGACGCCTTCAACCACCGTGACCGCCCCGCTGTTGCGGATGGCGAAACGTTCGCCGGCCTGACCGTTGATAAACAGTTTGCCGCCGGTCGCGCCGTAAAGCAGGACGTTGCCGGTAATAGTATTTTCTTCAGGCTGGAAATCAATCTTTTCAGGAGGACGGACGATGATTTTGCCGCCGGAAAGACCTTTGCCGACATAGTCGTTGGCTTCGCCGATGAGCGTAAAAGTCACGCCGTGCGCCAGAAATGCGCCGAAACTCTGCCCGGCACAGCCCCGGAAAGTGATGTTGACGGTGTCTTCCGGCAGTCCCGCATTGCCGTATTTGACGGCGATCAGGCTGGACATCATCGTGCCGACAGTACGGTCGACATTGCAGATGGTCTCTTCAAATTTAACCGGTGTCTGCTTTTCAAGCGCACCCTGGATTTTCGGAATCAGCTTGTGGTCATAAGCTTTGTCAATGCCGTGATCCTGCGCCTTCAGGCAGCGCACCGGCAGGCTGGAATCCCAGGAGCGTTCAAATATTTTCGAGAAATCGAGGTTCCTGGCTTTCCAGAAGTTAATCGCTTCGTTAACTTCCAGCATGTCGGAACGTCCGACCGCCTCTTCCAGCGACCTGAAACCGAGCATCGCCAGATATTCGCGCACTTCCTCCGCGATGAACAGCAGGAAGTTCTGGACATGTTCGGGTTTGCCGCGGAACAGCTTGCGCAGTTCCGGATCCTGGGTGGCGACACCCACCGGACAGGTGTTGGAGTGGCATTTGCGCATCATCACGCAGCCGATGGAGACCAGCACCGTGGTGGCGAAGCCGAATTCCTCAGCTCCCAGCAGCGCGCCGATGATTACGTCGCGCCCGGTTTTGAGCTGGCCGTCAACCTGTACCCGGATGCGGTCGCGGAGGTTGTTGAGCACCAGCGTCTGCTGAGTTTCAGCCAGGCCGAGTTCCCACGGCAGGCCGGCATGTTTGATCGAGGTGAGCGGGGAAGCGCCGGTGCCGCCGTCATGACCGCTGATCAGCACCATGTCCGCATGACCTTTAGCAACCCCGGCCGCCACAGTTCCCACGCCGACTTCAGAAACCAGCTTAACCGATATTCTGGCGGCGGTATTGGCATTTTTCAGGTCATAGATCAACTGCGCCAGGTCTTCAATCGAGTAGATGTCGTGGTGCGGAGGAGGCGAAATCAAGGTGACGCCGGGCGTCGAATGTCTGACTTTGGCGATTACTTTATTGACCTTGTGGCCAGGCAATTGACCGCCTTCGCCGGGCTTGGCGCCCTGGGCGACTTTGATCTGGAGTTCGCGGGCATTGACCAGGTATTCGCCGGTAACGCCGAACCTGCCGCTGGCGACCTGTTTGATGGCGCTGCAGAGGCTGTCATTGTTCGCCAGAGGCTTGTATCTTTCCGGGTCTTCGCCGCCCTCCCCGCTGTTGCTCATGGCACCGAGACGGTTCATGGCGATGGCGATAGTTTCATGGGCTTCCTTGCTGATCGAGCCGAAAGACATGGCGCCGGAGACGAACCGCCGGACGATCTGAGCCGCGGATTCGACTTCCTCCAGCGGAATCGAATTGGCTTTTTTGAACTTGAACAAACCGCGCAGCGTACACAGGTGTTTTTCCTGCCGGTTGATGTATTCCGCGTATTCACGGTATTTCTGCCGGTCGTTGCCGCGCACCGCCTGCTGGAATGTGGAGATGGTTTCCGGCGTCCAGAGATGTGCTTCGCCATTCTGGCGGTAGTGATAGCTGCCGCCGGCGTCGAGGATTTCCAGCGCGCCCGGTTCCGGCTTGAACGCCTTCAGGTAGCGGGCATGCGCCTCCATGGCGATTTCTTCGTAGCTGATGCCGCCGATGCGCGAAGCGGTTCCGGTAAAGATGTCATTTATCATCTTCTCATCAAGCCCGACAGCTTCAAATACCTGCGCGCCGCGGTAACTCCGCAGCGTCGAGATTCCCATTTTCGACATGACCTTGAGAATACCTTTGCAAACCGCGCCGATATAGTTTTCTATCGCGGTTGTGGTATCCACTTTTTCCAGCTGGTCGTCCTCGACCAGCTTGGTCACGGTTTCCAGCGCCAGATAGGGGTTGATCGCGGTCGTGCCATATCCCAGCAGCAGAACGTAATGCATGATTTCCCTGGCTTCGCCGGTTTCCAGCACCAGGCCGGCGCTGGTGCGGAGTCCGCACTTGCTCAGATGCCGGTTGACGGCGGCCACGGCCATCAGCGCCGGAATCGGCGCTTGTCCTTCGCCAAGCCCTCTGTCGCTGAGGATGATCACGCTTTTGCCGCATCTGACGGCGTCTTCAGCTTTGCGGGCGAGTTCTTCTATCGCAGGCCTCAACCCTCTGCCGTTATTGCCGGAATAAAATCCCATCCGGAGCGTGGCCGCCTGGAATGACGGAACCTGAGAAGAGCGCAGACGCTCCAGGTCTTCATTCGTCAGAATCGGGTTTTTCAGCTTGACCAGATGAGCATGGTGCGGTTTCTCATCGAGAATATTGCCCTGGTTGCCGATATAAGTCATCAGGCTCATGACCAGTTCCTCGCGGATCGGGTCAATCGCCGGATTGGTAACCTGCGCGAACAGCTGCTTGAAATAGTTGAACAGCAGCTGCGGCTTTTCCGAAAGCACCGCCAGCGCGGCGTCATTGCCCATCGAACCGGTCGGTTCGTGCCCGGTCATGGCCATCGGCTTGATAATCATATTGATATCTTCGCGGGTATAGCCGAAAAGCATCTGCTGCCTGGTGATATCTTTACTGACAACCGTGGGAACGACCGAGTCAAACAGCCCGTGCAGCGAAATCTTGTTCTCCTCGACCCAGCGGCGGTATGGCTGGCTTCTGGAAACCAGATTCTTGATTTCCGCATCGAACATCACCCGCTTTCTGCGCAGGTCAACGTAGATCATCTGGCCGGCGCCGAGGCGGCCCTTTTTGACCACGTTATCAGCCGGAATATCCAGTACGCCGGTTTCCGATGCAAGTACGATAAAATTGTCTTTAGTAATAGTATAGCGGGCCGGGCGCAGGCCGTTGCGGTCAAGCATTGCGCCTACGGCTTTGCCGTTGGAGAACGCGAGCGCGGCCGGGCCGTCCCACGGCTCCATCAGGCCGGAATGGTATTCGAAGAAGCCGCGCAGGTCGTGCCCGAGGTGGTAATCCTTGCCCCATGCCTGCGGAACCAGCATCATCATTGAGTGCGGCAGACTTCTGCCTGCGTTCACAAATACTTCCAGGGCGTTATCGAGACAGGCGGAATCGCTTTGCCCCTCCTGGACTATCGGCAGCAGCTTCTTAATATCTCTGCCGAAAAGGTCGGATTCAAACGAATTTTCCCTGGCTTTCATCTGGTTGATATTGCCGCGCAGGGTGTTGATCTCGCCATTGTGCGCCAGGAAACGGAACGGCTGCGCCAGCGGCCAGGTCGGGAAAGTGTTGGTACTGTAACGCTGATGCACAATCGCCAGCGCGCTTTTAAAGTCTTTGCAGGTCAGGTCGGGAAAGAATTTCGGCACTTGAGGCGCCATCAGCAGGCCTTTGTAAATAATAACCCGGCAGGAAAGACTGACCACATAAAAGCGGTCTCCAGTGCCGGTTTCGGCCTCAACCGTCTTTTCAATCATTCTGCGGATAACATAAAGTTTGCGTTCAAACGTGACATCATCTCTGTCTTCTTTGCTGGCGGCAACAAAGAATTGCTTGATCTCCGGACGGCTGTCGCGGGCAATCCTGCCAAGGGATTTTTCATCAACCGGAACATCTCTCCAGCCTAGAAAGAGGCGGTTTTCTTCAGAGACTGTATCGCAGATTATATCCATACAGTTTTTACGCAGGGTTTCATCCTGAGGCAGAAATACCATGCCGACCGCATATTCACCGGCTGGCGGCAGCTCAAAATTCAAACCGGCTCCACGGAAAAATTCATCCGGTATCTGCAGCAGAATACCTGCGCCGTCACCGGTATCTGGATCGCCGCCGGCCGCCCCGCGATGCAGCAGCCGTTTCAGGACTTCTATTCCATGCTCTACAATTTTATGAGATTTTTTTCCATCAATATTGGCGACAAAACCCACCCCGCAAGCGTCGTGTTCGTTTTTGAAATCATACAACCCGCGCTGGTCCGGATGATAACTGCTTTGTTGGCCCGTCTGGTCCATTTTTCCTGTCTCCTTAGATATGTAAATCTTGCTTAAAATTCCAATAATCACAGTTTATACTAACATTTTTCATGCCATAATATTATATTATTGCATAAATAATTTATTACAAAATAATTACAGCTTTTATTGGAACTATTATATATCAAAAATATCTACAATTTTGTAATACATTTTTGTAATCATTACATTTTTGTAAGAATAATAGAATAAAACAGACCGGTCGCGAAGACGAGAAAGCCCGGCTTAAAAACCGGGCTTATGGATTCCTTAACAATACCGGGAATGCGGTTACTTTTTGCGTTTCGGCAGCGGATTCTGGCGATGCGCCTCTTCCATTACATAGATCTGGCGGCGAACTTGCTCATGTTTGATTTCCGGTTCCTTGGCGTTAACCAGAACCTGATACAGGTCGTTGTACAGAACTTTGACCATGCTGCTGAAACCAGTACTATTGGAATTATTGTCTGTATATTCCCATGATTCATTGACCCAGGGAAGTGTTTCGCCGCAATAACCGCGGTTCAGGCTCCAGGGTTCCCACATCTTCTGATCGGGGGCTTCCGCCGGATTGAAATATTTCCATTTCAGTCCGCTCGGTCCGCCGGTAAGGCCGCCGAGAGTACCGCTGATATTATACATATCGCCTTGCGGATAAGCCTGGAAAGAATTCAATACCACTTCAATAGTCGGCCTGTTCTTTCCGTGCATGGTCAGTGTGCAGAAATTCTCGGCGTCGCCTTTGAAAGGGACATGATTGGCGTACATTTTGCAGAATACTTCCGGATAACCTTCGCCGAACAGAACGATTGCCTGGTCAACCGGATGCGGTCCGGTATTGAGCAGATTGCCGCCCAGTTGATCCTGCAGGGTCTGCCAGTCCCAGCGGCGGGCAAAACCGCTCCAGTTGGAACGGATAAAGACGATTTCCCCCAGTACGCCTGAATCAATAATCTGGCGCATTTTCTGAAAGAATGGATAGAAGCGGGAATTCTGGAAGGGATAAAAAACCTTTTTCGCCTTCTTCGCCGCGGCGACAATCTGGTCGAACTGCTCCACGGTGCGGGCCGAGGGCTTTTCGCTAAGGAGATTGTACCCTTTTTTCAGTCCGGCCAGAGACGCCTCCACATGGAAACGGCTCGGGGTGGCATTGACAAACAGGTCAAAACCGCCTGCATCAAGCAATTCCTGATAATCATTATATACTTTGCAGCCAAATTCTTTGACCGCATCCTCACGCCGTTCCGGAAGATTGTCGGCAACGGCAACGATCTTGTACTTCTCATCGTTTTTCAGCCAATTGGCATGAATGCCGTAACCGCTGCGTCCAAAACCGGCAATCCCGACTTTGATGACTTTGTTACTCATGATCGATACACCTTAATTTGTTAAACACATTTTAAACCGATTTTTAATTTTATATTTTTTAAAACCGGTTCAATACTATAATTTTACCCTGCAAATCCGATTAAGTCAATTAAAAATTGTAATAATTTGGAATTTTTTTGTAAAAAAATGAAATTATACTCTGCACGGTTGAAAATCTGATCATAGACAGGTGGCAAATTGTGGATTGGATTTTTTCGTCCGGCTGGCAGATGATAAAGATGGCTGCAAGGCGCTAGTTCAGCGTCTGCGGGGGTTATATCTGTTGAGTTCGGATTCGCAAAAACAGTTCCACAGGATTGACACCGGCAGATTAATGAGATTTACCTGCAAAGTGGTCTATAACGGCGATTATGTAATCGTTGCAGGCATCGGGGCGGTCGCCGAACAAATAAAAACAGTCAGCTAATCGCCGAGGTATTTGTCTTTGAGGCGGTAGTTGCAGATATAATCTTTAACCGCTTCCTTCAGCGGGGTGGTCTCCTGAGTGTAACCGAGGGCGCGTAATTTGCCCATTTCCGCTTTCGTATAGTACTGATAGCGGTCACGGAGATGCTCCGGCATTTCAACATATTCGATGGCAACCGGCTTGCCCAAAGCTTCGAAAGCGCCTTCTGCCAGAGCATTCCAGGTTTCGGCTTTGCCGCTGCCGATGTTGAAAATCCCGTATCCACGCGGATGGTTCATCAGGAACAGGATCATGCTCACGGCATCTTTGACATAAAGGAAATCACGCTGCTGTTCGCCGTCTTTAAATTCCGGGCGGTAGGATTTAAAAAGCTTCATTCTGCCATCGGCGGATATTTGCTCAAAAGCACGGCATACAACACTGCGCATTTCGCCTTTATGCAGTTCATTCGAACCGAAAACATTGGAAAATTTCAGTCCGGTTATTTTTGACAATAAACCATGATGTTTCGCCCAGAGATCGAACATGTGTTTGGAATAGCCGTACATATTCATCGGACGCAGCGCGTCCAGTTCATCTTCTTTGTCATTATAGCCCTGCGCGCCGTCACCGTAGGTCGCACAGCTCGACGCATAAATAAAGCGGATATTATTATTAACCGCGAATTCAGCCAGTTCTTTAGTATAAGTAAAATTGTTGCAGGCCAGATACGATGCGTCTTTTTCAGTAGTGGCGGAACAGGCACCCATATGAATAATGCCTTCAATGCGTCCTGCTGCGAACGCCCCTGCCTGCAGCTGCTGCCGGAAATTATCTTTTTCCATATAATCGGCATATTTAAGTGCGCGGAGATTTTTCCATTTTTCAGAAGAGCCCAGGTGGTCAACCAGCAGAATATCATCGATGCCCGAGTTGTTAAGTCCCCAGACCACGCCGCTGCCGATAAGTCCTGCCGCACCTGTTACAATATACATTTAAAATCCTTGTACGCTCGATCCGCCTGAGCTGGAACCGCCGCTGTTATTGCCCGGCACCGACTGCCGGTTAACCTGCTTAAGCGGGGTATCCATTCCGGTTAAATTCATTGTCACCATTATAGAGTCTTTATACTCTTTATTGCCATTACTGTCCTTGTTGGTTGACCTCGACAATTCCAGCGCCAGTTCCCAGCAGTGTATGGTTTTGCTGATTTTGGCTCTGATGTCACGGACATATCCGGCTTCAAAGTCATAGAAAATCTCATATGCGCCTTTCAACGTGCGGTCCATCGTGAACGGATGATCGAAACCGAAAACCAGAGTTTGAATTTTGGTATTATAAGTCTGGTCGAACGCGCTGCCGTTGTCCAGCTGGGTCAGCGTGCTGCCCATTGAGTAAGCTGACTGTACACTGTAATAACCTTGATATGCATAACCGAAATGCACGTTGACATCCTGAATAACTTTATATTTCAGCATCAGTTCAAATTTGTCGAGAAAGTTGTTGACCCCGTTGGAAAAACTTGGCTGCCCGTTGTTGCTGGTGTTACCGGTATAAGAATTATTTCCGGCATTCAGCGCCATCAAACTGGTAAGGCTTGTATCTTCAAACGGTTCAAATTTGAATTTGGTACAGAAATCGCCGACGTTATTAAACCCGTCCTGTTTCTGAAAATGATAATCCCAGTAGTTCTCCATGGACATCCAGTTATAAATCTGTTCGCCGCCGTAAGGTCCGCGTCGGGTCTGCAAACGGTTCAACATGCCGAGACGGACGAAATTCTGCTCCTGAATACGGTCAATGTCATCAAAGTAATAGAGGTTTTTACGGTCAACCGTCGGGTCGGGAATATATGTATAATTAACATACGGCTCGAACACATGACGCATGCCGTCGAGATTCCAGAAAGCATTTTTGGTATTCTGCCATGACTGGTAAACTTTCGTATTGGCTTCAAGCCCGAATTCACCGACGAAACGGTACTGGCTGCCGCCTTTGTTATCATAGTTCTTAACGAAGGCGCTGGACTCGTTATCAGGACTGTTGACCGCGAACATGTTTTGCAAGTCTTGTTCGTTTACACTTGTCTTCGAGGAATTCTGATAACCTGTCATGCGGAATCCGGAACGCGGAATCAGGTTAAGCCAGTCAAGCTTGAAAGGATAATAGAACATATGCAGGGTGTCAAGCCTGAAGGAGTTGTAATTGGACGGATCAACCAGATTGCCGGTGGTCCGCGGCTTGTCAAAATCACGCCACTTCATGTACATGTTGGAAACGCTGGTTTCGCCTTGATAATATATGTTTGAGAACAGTTCCTGGCGCGGAACATCAATCCGCCATCCCGGCAGCTGCTCCACCGCGGTATAGAAATTATTCACCCTCGGCCTTATGTACAGCGAGGTTGACAAACGGTCAAACTGCTGTTCCAGCGCGGCGTAAGTGGCCGGCTCGGGATCAGCGTTAAACTTGTCCGGGAAAAAGTCATTGCGGAAATAATAATCACTGGTGATTTCGAAATTACCCCTGAAATCCAGGCGCGGAGTGATATGCGTGACATTGCTCAGCCTGAAATCATAGCGGGCATGGGGAATTGTAAGCCGTCCATCTTGAACACTACTCGTTTGATAAGGCTTCTGGTCATACAGTCCGTATCCGAAAATATCCGTCTTGGTGTATTCCGTTTCGATTATTGTTTCATCGCCGTAGCCGACGCCGCGGATCGCATAGAGGTCTACATATAATTTAGTGGTCGCGAACGGATAATCGCTAAGCTGGAATTTCTTTGACAAGCCCAGGTACATACCCCAGTCTGAACTGTAACCGCCGCGAACCTGAAGCAGTCCCGGACTTTCATCTTTCGGCTTGTAAAACATCGGAACCCAGAGCACCGGAACGCCGAAAACGTTCAGCTTGCAGTTATAGCCCCAGATACTGTGGTCGCCGATATCCGGATTATAGCCGTTAAAACCGAAACTGTCTGAAGCATACGGGAAAATATTGGCTTCGCCGCAGCTGATGGAATAATGCCCTTCGCCGGTTTCAAGATATTCGCAGGAGCTTATTTCAGCGTCTTTGACGCTTACTTCGCCGCTGGGTTTACGGGTGCCGGATTTAGCTTTGCAGACGAATGTCTTATATCTGGCTTCAAAGTCTGTAATGTCAATCACCCCGGTGGAAAGATTCCCGCTGACCCGGCTGGCTTTGACCATATCGCCTCTGGTATATACCTCCACGTCCACGGTCTGATTGCCGAGCGGATCCACGGTATATCCAAGAATTTTGACCATCACTTCCGGCATGGCCACCAGTTTGACCAGGTCGCCAATCGGAATATTCGTTTTTTTCTTTTTCGTTTTGTACAGCCGGATATTGCCTGCGGCCTCAATATCCTTGCTTTCGGTATTAACTATTGCGCGGTCAGCGTAAATGGTAATATCGCCGTAAGGAATATATACGTTGCCTTTAACAACGATATTCTTGCCGACAATACTCCAGGAATCGGCTTTGGTATTGCTGAGGCTGCGGCTCTCCGAGTTGGTGAAATCGTCAAAATCAAATACTTTGGCGCCGGATGAGACCATTGAGAAGACACAGAGGCAGGCCGCTGTAATAAGCAGTTTCAAACGCATATTCTTTTTATTGCCTGCCTGTGAAATCATCAGCGGGTATAGGCCTCCAGTAGTTGCTGTTCAGTGTCCTTGGTATAAAACCCGTTTTCATCCAGCGTCGCATCAATTCCCGGCGCTAATTTTGCAATATCCTTAACCGGGGTGAGCGGCATATCCGGACAATTCGGGAAAATTACCGTCTTGCCGGGGAACTTGGCGTTAATCACCGCCTCAAGTCCATCCTTCAGCGTATTCATTCCGCCGACCGCGGCCAGCGCGGTGACCGGTTTCAGCATGCCTTTTTCCGCCAGCTCCAGGGTATGGCGCAAATGCGCGGTTTTGCTGCCGCTGGAACCGATGAAACGTATCCCGCGCGATGCAATGCCGTTAACGTTCAGTTCGCCTTCTTTGCCCGCCGGAATCCCGGCGAAAATATTCATCAGTCCGTCCTCTTTGAGGAATTTCGCGGAACCGTTCAATACCGGAATGACCGGCACCAGCATGATAATATCGTCAAAACCTTCAGGTGCGAAATCAGCAATCGCTTTTTCAAATTTTTCCGGAGACATGCCGGATGGATTCAATGTGACAAATTCGATGCCTTTTTCCTGAATTTTGCCGGCAAGCTGCGAACGGACATTTTCAATGCGGGCGTCATCCATATCGGAGACTAAAATACGTTTAGGGCAGTTTTCCGATTCCACCGCCATCTGAGTATGCATCTGCCCCATGGCGCCAGCTCCGCCGGGCA
>TBL_comb47_HYPODRAFT_10007790_pt1 | contig 11141 bp, 9 predicted proteins | sample TroBogypolimnion_40_FD_10682 | JGI IMG/M metagenome (IMG submission 10682) | reverse complement strand
AATGTAAGACTACGAAATACTATCAAGACGACTCTAACCCAATTCCAAAAAACCATATTTATAGTTCTTGGAATTATATACACTAAAACAGTTTAGTTCTTTTAATTTATTATAAATTATAAATTAAAATTTATAATCTATAGATTTGATATGTATTATACTTATGAATAACGAAATTGAAACTAATAATAAAATGCAACAAATAAATAACTTATACACATTTCTAGAGAAATATCGAATAGTTAAAACAAATACATCTGGAATAAAACCAACCCATGTATCTATGGATACATATTTAGGTTCATTTAATATACCTGATGATAAGATAAACCATTTTTTTAAATATTATCAAAAATATATCAAAGTAAATAATATTCCTAGTTTGCTTGAATCACATTTAGAACAGGGTCCAATTATTATAGATTTAGATTTTAAATATATATTAAAATCTAAATCTACTATAAATAGGATATATACAGATCAAGATATTCAGAATATTATAAAAATATATAATCAAATAATATTAAGTTATCTATCAATTAATGAAGAAGATATGAATATCTACATACTCGAGAAGAAATTACCTAAAATCATTAATACAAATAATACGACAGATGAAATAACATATAAAGATGGAATACATATTATATATCCATTTATATGTGCTAGTAATAGATTACAGTTTTTTTTTAGAGAACTAGTAATAAATAAAATAACTGAGGACAAATTATTAGATCATCTTAATCTATCAAATACTATAGATGATGTATTTGATAAAGCAGTAATAGAACGTAATAATTGGTTATTATATGGAAGTTGTAAAACTGCAGATGAATCGTCAATATATAGATTAACAACAATATATGATTTAAATTTAGATAGATTAGATTTAAATGAGGTTGATTGGTTTAATCTTCCAACATTATTATCTATTCGTAAGTTTAAACTAATCGATGATCATTCTGAATATATTGAGGGAATGAATATAGATAAAATCAATAAATTATATAATGAGATAATAGGTACAAAGACAAATAATAAACCATATACCTTAAACAGTGATATAACAAAAGCTAAAATATTATGTAATATGTTAAATACATCTAGGGCAAAAGATTATTCATCATGGATAGAAGTTGGTTTTTGTTTACATAATATAGATGATTCATTATTAGATGATTGGATTAATTTTAGTAAAAAATCATCAACAGGATTTAAAGATGGCGAATGTGAAAAATTATGGATTAAATTTAAATATGAAGGGTTAAGTATTGGATCATTATATAGATGGGCGAAAGAGGATAATCCTGAAGCATATTCTGATTTTCTAATTGCGGAATTAGATCAAATATTAAAAACATCGCTAAAGAATACATCATATGCTGTAGCACTTATTTTTTATGAATTAAATAAATATCAATATGTATGTGTTTCGATATCAAAGAAAAAATGGTATGAATATATAAATAATCGATGGGAACCAATGGATGAAGCAAATACAATTATTAAAAAGTTAAATATTGAATTAACGAATGATTATATTAAAATTGGTATTGCATATGGACAAAAAGCCTTACATACAGATAATGAATTTATTAAAAAAGATTTATTGGCAAAATCAAAAATCGCAAATACAATTGCTGAAAAATTAGGTTCAATGTGTTTTAAAAAAGAAGTAATAAAAGAATTAATGCATCTATATTATGATTCGAAATTTATGCTAAAATTAGATGAGAATCGTTATCTACTTGGTTTCAATAATGGCGTATATGATTTAAAAAATAATTATTTTCGTAATGGTAGGCCAGAAGATTATATATCTATGTCAACAAACTGTGATTATATTAAATATGATGAATCTAATACCAATATTATTAATGTTTATAATTTTTTCGATCAAATCCAACCAAATCAAGAAATGCGTGATTATTTGCTATTAAAATTATCTAGTTTCTTAGAGGGAATCCAGCGTGATCAAAAATTCGAAATATGGACTGGAACAGGTGCAAATGGTAAAGGACGTATATTAAAACTTGTAATTGATGCATTAGGTGATTATGCATGTACAATACCGATTACATTATTAACAAAACCTCGATCTGATTCAAATTCAGTTACACCTGCTCTAGCTATGACAAAGGGTAAAAGATGTTGTGTATTTCAAGAACCAGAAAATGATGATAAAATATATGTCGGACATATGAAAAATATTACAGGTGGGGATAAATTAATGGCTAGATCTCTTTATTCAGATCCAGTAGAATTTTATCCACAATTTAAAACTATTCTAGCCTGTAATAAATTACCAGATATACCATCAGCTGATGGTGGAACATGGCGAAGAATTAGAGTTGTTCCATTTGAAACTAAATTTGTAGATAATCCAACTGAACCAAATCATCGTAAAAAAATTAATAATATAGATGATCTTATAACTGAATGGAAATCTGCCTTCTTAAGTATCCTATTAGAGAAATATAAATTATATATAAAGAATGGAATAGATGAACCAGATAAAGTATTAGCACATACAAAAGAATATGAAGCAAATTCAGATATTTATATGGAATATATTAGGGATAATATATTATCAACAACTAATAAAGATTATGTATCAATAGAAGAAGTATGGGAAGATTTTAAAAAATGGTATAAAGCATCAAATCGGCCTGATAATAAAAAACCATTAAAACCAGAACTAAGGACAGAAATGGAAATCCGCTTAGGCAAAATATATAAAAAAAAATATTTTATTGGTTATAGATTTGTAACAAATATAGATCAAGAAATAGATCAAGATCAAACAATTACAGATGGATTAAATTCATCATTTAATCAATCAATAACAAATACACAGCAAAATACACAACAAAATAATCTAGATCTTGATCAATTTAATGATGATCCAATAGATAATTTATTTATAAAAAAATAATAATTAAACAATTTCTAATTTAATTGCTATAACTCCATGTTTTTGTTCATCTTCTTTTGTAAAATATTTAAAATATACAGATAATCCAGTTTCCATATTAGATATTCCTGGCAAACATTTATCTAATCCTTCATTATTTAAATATTCTTCAAATGTAGTATAACTCGCTTTTCCAGTAATACGTGTTTTTATTTCTCTATACAAGAAATCATTATTTGTCCATGTTATTATATCTCCAATTTGCATTTCTTTAAATCTTCCTTTATTCTTTCGACCTTCAATAGTTTTTAATCCTAAAGATATTAATGTAAACCATGGTTCAGATAAATTTTCATTATATTGTGTAATACTATTTGTCATATTATTATTAATACTATTATATTTATTGTTTGTATATTGTTTATTTTTCAATTTTCTTCCACCTATCATTTCATTATTATTTAATATAAAATATTGTAATTTATAATATTTTGTTTTATACTTTAAATATTTATCTATATCCATATAATATTAATAATATTATATATTATTAATATTATTTTGTAGATTATTGTGTATATTATTAATATTATTATGTAAATAATTAATATTATTATGCAAATTATTTAAATTATTATTTTGTAAATTATTATTTTGTAGATTATTATATAAATAATTAATATTATTATGCAAATTATTTAAATTATTATTTTGTAAAATATAATTATTATTTTGTAGATTATTATGTAAATAATTAATATTATTATGCAAATTATTTAAATTATTATTTTGTAAATTATTATTTTGTAAATTATTATTTTGTATATTATTTAAATTATTATTTATATTAATGTATAGATTATAATAATAATATAGATTATAATAATTATTGTATATATTATTATAATCTATATTTTCATTTAGATTGTTATTTAGATTATCATTTAGATTGTTATTTAGATTTTCATTTATATTTTCATTTATATTTTCATTTATATTTTCATTTAGATTGTTATCATATATAACTTCATTTATATTGTTATCATTTATATTTTCATTTAGATTGTTATCATTTATATTTTCATTTAGATTGTTATCATTTATATTTTCATTTAGATTAATTGATTGTATAAATTCTTGACTGAATATATGTCTACATATTGCACAATTATCGATAAGTTTAATACAATCTATGCAATATTGATGAAAACATTCAGTAAATTGATTTGCATCTTTTTCCATACAAATGATACAAATATTTGTTGTCATTCTAATTATAATCTATTATTTATATTAGATTATAATTAAGAATAAAAAAATTCATTTTTTTAATATATAATTATAATTATATTATAGAATGGAAAACCAAAATTATATTATATTATTTGCAATATTACATGTATTATTAACACTATTTACAATTTATCTATCATATATATCTAATAATAATAAATATAATACTAACTCATTATTATTAGCAATATTTGCTCCATATATCTATATTTATTATATCTATGTAAAGGATATTAATCATTTAATAACTACAATTAGTAATATTAAACATTTAAAAAAATAATATTATTTTTTTTTATATAAATAATTAATCCTATTATCTATCTTACCAATAGCTAATTTAACTATTTCTGGTGTTGTTTCAGTAATCTTTTCAGTACTAACAAATATATCTTTTTTTCCTTTTGTTATTTTAAATGTTGGTCCATATCTTGTCTCTAAATATAGAATATTTCCATATTTAGGATGTTTACCTATATTTATATTTGTAGTTGTATTTGTATTTGTATTTGTAGTTGTAGTTGTATTGGGTTTTGGTTTTGTGTATTGTGCATTAATATCAATATTTAATTCTTCAAATTGTTTACTAAATATTAAATAGAATTCATTTAGTACTTCATACCATATTTTTGTTCCTTGTGCTATTTCATCTAATAATAATTCCATTTCTGATGTAAATTTATAATCAATTATACTATTAAAGTTTTTAATTAAATAATCGCTTATTATAATACCATCTGATGTAGGAATTAATTTTAATCTCTCATTTGCTATCTTTTGTATAGATGATTTTTTTTCAAATCTCATTTCCTCATAGTATAATGTAAATGTTATAATTTTTTTCTCTAGACCATTTACATTTGCTATTTTAATATATTTATGTTCTTGAATTTTTGAAATAATAGAGGCATATGTAGATGGTCTACCTATTCCTAGTGTTTCTAATTTTTTAACTAATGATGGTTCATTATATCTGATTGGGGCATTTTTGAATGTTTCTTTAAATACTATTTTTTTCCATTTGACATCATTCTTAATTAAATTTTGATCATTTAATTTTATTATATCAGATTTAGATTTAGTTTCTGTTTCTGTTTCTTCTTCTGTATATAATTTTAGATAACCATCAAATACCAATACTGAATTTATCAATTCGAATCTATTATCTAATCTATTATTTAGTATGATATGTTGATCATTATATCTTGCTGATTTCATTTGACTAGATATTGTTCTATTGAAGATTAATTGATATAGAGATTCCTCATCAGTATCTGACAATTGATAACTATCTAATGCATATATATTAAAATTAGTTGGTCTTATTGCTTCATGTGCTTCCTGTGCTGAACTATTTTTTGATTTAAATTGTCTAAATTGATAATATGGTTCACCTAGATTAACATTCTCGATTATATACTTTTTTATATAAGATAAAGCATCATTCGATAGAGTTGGTGAATCAGTTCTCATATATGTTATTAAACCCTTCTCATATAATCGCTGAGCCACTAACATTGTTTTTTTTAATTGAAATTTTAATTTATAAGATGCTTCTTGTTGTAAGCTAGATGTAATAAATGGTTGTGGTGGATTTTTTATTCGTTCATTATAATTAATTGATTCAATTACAAATATTGGATCTTTCTTTATATTTAATACTATTTGTTTGATCTGTTCTTTTGTATCAATATTGATTGTTGATAAATATTTACCATGGATATCATAATTATTTATCATAAATTCACCACTAATTACAAATGTAGAAGATGAATCCTTACTAAGAAATTCTTCTATTTCTCTCTCTTTATCAACTATTAGTCTTGTTACTACCGATTGAACTCGTCCAGCACCTAAACTATTAGATACTATATTTGGTATTGATTTCAATATAGGTGATAATTTATATCCAACTATTCTATCTAATATACGTCTTGTTTGTTGAGAATAAAACATATTTAGATCAATCTGTCTATAATTAGAGATTGCGGTATTAATTGCTGATTGGGTTATCTCGTTAAAAACTATTCGCTTATAATTACGAATTTTTAATACTTCCATTAGATGATATGCGATTGCTTCACCTTCTCTATCACCATCAGCAGCAATTAATATTTCATCTGCTTCTGCTACTGCTTTTTTTAGATTAGATACTACTTTTTTTTTATCAGATAGTATTTCATAAGTTGGTTTAAAATTATCATCAATATCTATAGATAATGATTCTTTTGCTAAATCTCTGATATGTCCGACAGAAGCCATAACAACATAAGAGGAATCTAATAATGATTTAATTTTTTTAATCTTTCCTGGTGATTCTACTATAATTAGTTTTGACATTTATTAATAAGATTTAATATTAGATAGTAGATATTATTTATTATTTATATTAGAATTTAATTTTTCATTTTTTTATAAAAAACTAAACATTTATAAAAAGATAATACACTGTTTTGTATCATTTTTTTATAAAAAGATAATACACTGTTCTGTATCATTTTTTTATAAAAAACTAAACATTAATAATAATTCCATTAACATAATTTTTATTTTTATGAAGCTTCTGCCATTGCTATAGTTGTATAATGTTCTACTCTATCTTTAATGCTTGGATCTAATTTAATACTATCAAATATATTTTCACCATTTATATGAGTAAATGTTGATAATAATTGTAATATAGGATTATAATAATCTACCATAGAATTACTAATAAAATGATTCATTATTTGTAATAAATGAGGGTTATTTATTTTTGGAAAAAATAATAAAATTAAATCACGCCATAAATCATCATCTTTTTTCATACCTATATCATGTTTTAATGATCTAACTGATCTAGTAAAAACATCATTAATATTTGTAGGATTAATTAATTTAATATTCATATCTTCTAAATTAGAAGATGTCATTTTTTCTAATAAATCATCAATATTTTTTAATCCAAAATTTACACCACTACCTGAAAAAAAATTAACTTGAACTAAACCATCTCCTAATATTGCAATAGGAATATGTGATATTCTAGTAATATATAATGATTCTTCTAATAATGAAATTTTAATTTCAAATGGCATACTAAATTTATATTGTTCTATCAATCTACCACGCTCTTCTATTTGTTTAATTATATGATCATCTGCTACCAATCCATCTGATTTTATATCTGGATATTTAACAAATATTTCTGTATAAGTATCATCATTTGCTACTAATATTAATTTAGTTGGATCTAATTGATAATATAATATTCCTAATTCAACACATTTTAATAAATATTCTTTATCTATAATTGGTTTATTTGTTATTTTATCCAAAGATATTTCTTCATTACTAAATTGTATTCCTAAATATAAAATATCAGTTGGTGTTGAACTATGTAATATACTTGGAGGTAAAAATAAACGATATCTATGTTGAAATATTGGCGTATTATCATCAAATTTATAATTAGAAGTTGAAAAATCACATCTTTTACCAGAATCTTTTAATATAATTCTTTTTTTTATTTCAGCTAAATATGATTCTTCAATTTTTAAGAAAATAACTTGACCGTATGAATATGTATTAGTTTGTCCTTTTCTTTGATTACAAAGAGAATATCCATTATATTTTCTTTGTTCAATTTTTGGACATAATGCTACATCTTTATAATATTTATCATATATTGTTTGACTTATTGAATCTCTACCACCAGTACATAAAAAAATATGTTTTAATTCATAAAAAGAGATTCTTAATTTTCCACTATTAATTATAATTTCAGATTTATTATAATCTACTGTTGTTGTTAATATTTGTCCATCAAGTGGTAGATGATATGTTAATTTACCACTCAAAATATATGCATTTAAATTTTCTTTTAATATTTCTTGCAATGCATTAATGGGAATTGTATAAAAATTAGGATCTGGTGGTGAAGATATAAAATTAGGATGTGCTTCGCATATCATAGCATTATTACTTATTGGTGGTTGATCTATTTTACCAAATAAATTTTTATGTTTATTACCTGTTAATTTCATTAATGAATTAAAATTTTCGTTAGTTATTAATAAAATTTGTGTTCTAGTAATTAATGAAACTTCATCTCTTTGTTCAATTAAAATAACTGTTTCACCTTTTTGTAATAATTGTCGACATAGATATAAACCAACTGGACCAGCACCAATTATTAAATTAATATCTCCAGCACCACCTTGTAATTCTTTTTCTTTTAAATATTTATTTTTATATTTAAAATATTTATATTCAAAATATGATCTATCCATTTATTTATATATATATATATATATATTTAATAAATTTTGAATAAAATAAATAAATAACAAGTCATTAAAATTATAAATAGAAACAAAAATATGGAAAATTGTATAAAATTATAATAATTTATTTGTTTTAAAAATTGATTATAATTAATATTATATTGTTCTAATTTTTTTATCTTGGAATAGAATAGATTAAATTTATCATCAGGTGACATTACTTCAAATTTATATTCCTCTAATGATTTTGTATTTGTCCATACTAATTTAGTAATTGTATCTACAAATTTATCGGAATTAACAAATGATATAATTGCATCATTTGAACTAATATTTAATTTATCCCATATATCATAAAAACTAATCTCTTTAATTAATTCATAATTTGGATAATTAATTTTAATTTCTCCACAATGTTTTGGAATTCCATTCGCTATATTATTTACTGTAATTAATACATTACCATCTAAAGAATAGAATATACCAGAACCATCAAATAAACCATTTTCAAATTCACCAATATACATAATATTATTCGTTGGTTTATCGTAAAATACTGTTCCACTACCGTGTAATATTCGTTTATTATTTTTATATAATATATCTCCAATACATAGAATATTTCCACTAGGATATCTTTCAATCTCATTCTTAGTATTTATTATAGTTACGATTAGTGTTTTATAATTAACCCATGCACTACTACTATTTGAATCAAATTTAATAATTAAATTATTTATTTTTGATTCAAATTGATCATCATCAAATGATATTTGAATATTTCCATTAAAGATATATTCAAATAATATATTATTAATAAAACTATATTTATCTTTAATGGAATTAATAGCAATTGTTGAATAATTATATTTTTTGTTAATTTCTAGATATCCATCTATAAAAGTTTCTTCAGTTTCTGTACGGTATTTAATAATGAAATTATTAGCCATTTTTAATATAATATTGATTTTATATAGTATTTAATTTAATTATAATAAACGATTGGAATTTCAATTTTTTATTAATCATGTTTGGCAAAGCCAAACATGATTAATAAAAAATTAGGATAAAATAAAAATATTAATAACGAAGTTATTAATATTTTTATGAAGTTTCAATTTTTTATCAATGCAATTGTATTAAGAAATTGTATAAGCTAATATATTATTTATACAATGCAAGAATTTATAAACGACTAAACAAAATATTTAAAACCACACTATGGATCATTAGATAATCTTATTATATTAAATTGCAAATAGTTATTATAAGTATTATATAATAAGTTTCATCTAATAATCCATAGTGTTATCATCATTATAATAAATAATAAATTATAATTAATTAAACATATAATATTTTTATTAATTTTTTATATATGTTTAATCTCTTATAATTCCTTATCGCAATTGTATTAATTTTTTATTAATCATGTTTAATTATTAAACATGATTAATAAGAAGTTAGGATGGGACATTTCAAATATAACAAAATATTAAAAATCACACTATAGATTATTACATTAAATATATTTAATTAAAAATTTAACTACATTATCAAATATAAATGAAGTATCGTACATTACATTGCGTATTAAATATAATTTAAAATATTCACATTGTTTTCTTACATGATATAATGCGTATAAATTTAATATTTTACAATCATAATATTTATCATCAAATAGTATTATATATTTATTCATATTTACAACTATATTATATATCATATCTATAGTAAATTGTTGAATGCAATCTAAATTTTTTATTTTATCCCAACTATATAATATTGGTCTTTGTGTATTTATTAAATAATTATATAATATATTTGAATTAATTAGTTTATAATATTTAAGAATATTATCTATATCTATATGCGATAATATTTCAATATCGTTAATATATTTGTTAATAATTTCCTTAAATAATCGTCTATTTATAAATACTCTTGGATTTTCTTTAACAAATAATAATACATTATTTCTATTAAAAATATCTACTGTTGATTTAGTATATATTTCATTTTGTTGTTGTGATAAATATTCTATTGTCATTATAATATGTAATAATTATTATATATATTTTTAAACTCCTAACTCTCTTGAAAATTGTAATTCTTTAGTTGATAATTGTTGCTTACATAAATCTTTTAATGATATTATAGATTTATTATTTATTGTTTGAATTAATTCTTCTTTTAGTTTAGAATTAATTATTTTAACATCAACTTCAATAAAACATGTAGTTCCTTCATAAGTATAATGTACGATTTTTTCAACACCATTATTATCAAATATGGCATAATGTTCTGCAGAATCATGGTATCCACACGATGCATGTCTAATATATTTCCCAACATAATGTAATTCATTTGTTGAATAATATTTATTATTATTTTTTCTCGTATATGTTGTTGTTTTATAATATTTTCCTTCTATTGGTGTCATTCTGAATACTTCACACTCAGTCATTATAAATATTAATAATAATAATATTTATATTTATATTTATATTTATATTTATATTAATATAATTATTATTTATATGTAAAATTTTCAATTTTTATTCAATACAATAGTGATAAAAATTTTAAATAAGATAATATATATTTATATAAATAATCACACTATGGATTATTAGATAATCTTATTATATTAAATTGCAAGTAGT
>TBL_comb47_HYPODRAFT_10007788_pt1 | contig 11143 bp, 12 predicted proteins | sample TroBogypolimnion_40_FD_10682 | JGI IMG/M metagenome (IMG submission 10682) | reverse complement strand
TACGGATAACTGATTTGCCGGTCTGGATAAATCGTCCAGCCATACGGATAAATCCTCCAGCCACACCGGTGAATGACCCAGCCAGACGGTCGAAAGTTCCCGCCGTATCGTCGGAAGCTGCCCCGTTACAGCTGGCTGACTCCAACGGATGACGGGAAGCGTCCACCGCCCGGATTATTTTGCCGTCCACACCATCGCCGGCGGCCATGGCACGCTCAGCGGCGCGTTTAATTCCCATGCGCTTTCCAGCTTGAGCGCCGGTTTGGCTGGGAATACCCACAATTTGAGGCGCGGTGTGTTGAGCGTAGTGCCAACCATGCCGACGAACTGGTTGGAGAATGGAAACACCACAAACTTAATCTTGTCCTGACCGGCGCGTCACCCCGGCTGGCGGTTGCAAGTGCCGACCAACCTGCTCGCCGTCGGGCTTAATTCGAATTGGTGGGAAGTGCCCGGCGCGAGTCTGCCCCATACCGTGGCGCTGCCGGTGGATTTTTCCGTGAAGCCAGTGGCTAGAGATTTTAACAGATTGCCTGCGCGCTTCGGCCACCGAAATTTGGCGGCTAGTTTCCCAAGCTGCGACCGGCGGATTGAATCTTGTTGAAATGGCCCGCCAATCACGGCAAATTCTGGGCATGACGAAATCTGTTTTCACCGGCCCGGTTTATGTCGTGCGCGATAACATTGACACGGACCAAATCATTTCCGCGCAGTTTTTGAACCTCGTGCCGACCATTGCCGAGGAATATGAAAAGCTGGGAAGCTACGCGCTGGCGGGTTTGCCGGACTCGCTCTACCCCATTCGCTACGTCAAAGAAGGGCAATTGGACAGCGAATATCCCATCGTCGTCGGCGGGAAAAATTTCGGCTGCGGCAGTTCCCGGGAACACGCGCCCATCGCGATGGGTTCGGCGAGTTGCAAGATTGTGTTGGCCGAAAGTTTTGCGCGCATCTTTTTCCGCAATTGCGTGGCCACTGGCGAATTGTATCCCTGCGAATCAGCCGACCGTTTGTGCGAGGTGCTCAAAACCGGCGATGTTGTCACCGTGGACCTCGATGCGGCGACGGTGACCGTCCAAGCAACCGGAAAAGTTTATGCCTTCAAGCCGCTCGGCGACGTGCGGCCGGTGGTGGATGCGGGCGGTATTTTCAATTACGCCCGGCAGAGCGGAATGATTGCGCCGCAGAAATAAGCCGCGAGCAGCCACGTTCGCAAGGGCGAAGAATTGTTTGGTGTTCAAAATGTGTGAGCCAATTCGAATGGACTCACCGGTTTGGTACGGAAACGGAATCGTTGCTGAAAGATTTCGCCGCCCTAGCCGCTCAATAAAAAAACACAAACCGGCCGGTAAAAATATTACAGCCTGCGAATTTTCTCAGTTTGCCTCCACGCACAGGAACGTGGTCTGCGCTTGGGCTTTGATTTCCACGCCGGTGAGGCTGGCGGGAATCAAGCCAAACTGCCCCGCTTGCAGCCGGAGGGAAAGGTTGCTGACCGCATCCGTCACTTCCACTCCGCCGGCGACAACCGCTAAAATGCGAAGCACCTGACCGGCAAAGCGGACAGTTTCCGCACTGGCAAATTTCATTTCCTGGACGTTAAACAGCGGATCCTGCACCAAATGGCGGTATTGAAATTTGGGCGCCTGATTGTAGAGCGAGGCAACCAACTTCGGTTCGAAATCATTAAAGTCAATACTGGCAAGCGATTGAGCGATATGCAATTCGCGCGGCTGGCCGTCGAGACCGACGCGGTTCCAATCAAACACGCGATAAGTCGTGTCGGAATTTTGCTGGATTTCAAAAATCACCAGTCCGTCGCCGATCGCATGAACGCGTCCGCTCGGCAAAAACATGGTATCGCCAGCTTTCACCGGAATGCGATGGAAACAATCTGCCACACTGCCATCGGCAATTTTCATCTCAAATTCAGCCCGCGTCACGCCGGCGCGCAGGCCGACATACAAACTGGCCCCCGGCGCGGCGTCGGTGATGTACCACATTTCGGTTTTGGGTTCACCTTTGAGTTCCGCCGCTTTACTCGCCGGCGGATGCACCTGCAATGACAATTTTTCCCGCGCATCAAGAATCTTGCAGAGCAGTGGAAATCGCCCCGCCACTGCCGGTTTCGCGTCGCCGAGAATTTCCGTCGCGTGGTGCTCCATCAGCCAGCGCAGGTCCTTGCCGGCCAGCGGACCGTTGGCGATCACACTTGCATCGCCCGGTCGGTCAGAAATCTCCCAGGCCTCGCCGATAGGGTTGGCAGCGGGAATATCTTTGGCATAAAGCCGTGCGAGTTCGCGTCCGCCCCAGACCCGTTCCTTGAATCGCGGCTGAAAAACAAAGGGATAAAGCATATTAAGCGGCGACGGCTTCTTGATTACGCGGGGCTTTCAACTGGTGGTCGTTGCTAGCCTGTTCGGTGAAATGGCCGTGGGCGCGAAACTTTTCGTAACGCTTCTTAAGTCGGTCGGCAATAGGCAACGCGAGAATTTCTTCCAGATGCTTGAGCAAATGCGTTTTCAAGTTGGCTGCCGTGCCGGGGAAATCGGTGTGCGCGCCACCGAGCGGTTCGGGAATAATTTCGTCTACCAACTTGAGCGACAGCAAATCGTTCGCCGTGATCTTGAGCGCAGCAGCGGCTTTGCCGGCATTGGCCCGGTCTTTCCACAAAATCGCCGCGCAACCTTCGGGGCTGATCACCGAATAATAAGCATTTTCTAAAATCAACACCCGGTCCGCCACACCAATGCCCAGCGCGCCACCGGATCCGCCTTCGCCGATGACCGCGCTAATGATGGGCACCTCGAGCAAAGTCATTTCCCGCAAATTGACGGCAATCGCCTCCGCAATGTGCCGCTCTTCGGCCGCGACGCCGGGATACGCGCCCGCCGTGTCAATCAAAGTGATAATTGGGAGCCCGAATTTATTTGCCAGCCGCATCAAGCGCAGCGCTTTGCGATAACCTTCCGGATGGGCGGACCCGAAATTGCGCAAAATATTTTCCTTGGTGTCGCGGCCTTTTTGCGTGCCGATGACCAGCACACGGTGATTTCCCAGTTTGGCAAACCCGCCGACCATCGCCCGATCTTCGGCAAACAGCCGGTCGCCGTGCAATTCCTGAAAGTCCGTGAACGTTTTCTGAAAATAATCAAGCGAATACGGCCGGCGCGGGTGGCGGGCCAATTGGACGCGCTGCCACGGCGTCAAATTCAGAAAAATCTGCCGCCGGGTCTCTTCGATTTTTTGTTCGATGATCTGGATCTCTTCCTCAAAACTAATGCCCAACGAATGTTTCTCCGGGTGATCGCGGAGTTCATTCAGCTTGTTTTGCAGTTCCGTGATGGGTTTTTCGAAGTCGAGCTGGTGCTTCATGCGTGGGAATTTTAACATTTTTTCGACGGCAGGCAACGGGGAATTCCATCCGCTCATCCTAAAAACTAATGAGGGCCGGACTTGCGTCCGACCCTCAACGGTGACGAGGTTAAATACGCCCTCACCGAGGGCGCTCAGAAGGGCGACGCGACCAACTTGGGGTCGCTGTCCGAGCCGCGTCGCAAGCAAAACCTCTATGCCAATCCTAAACGGACAGCGAAATTTTTATTTTCTACTAATCAGACCGAGCTGGCGGAAAATAGTTCAAACTATTTTTAATTATTTTTTCCGCTTTAAGTCAACAGTCGGGAACCAAATGGTTACAAGTTCAAATTATACAAATAACTGTTTAGTTACAAATTATTTTTTCCAGTTTCGGCAAATATTTTTGTGCGCTGGCGCGAGCGAAGAACACGCGCCAATGGCGTAACGCTCTGGTCGGTCAGGGATTCTCGCAAAACCTTTTCCTTGCCTGCACCGGCGGCCAGCACCCAAACCTGCCCGGCAGCAGCCAGCGCGAAATAACTCAATGAAATCCGGCGTGGTGGTGGTTTCGGCGAATCGTTCACCGCCAGAAATAGAGCTGTGCCAACCGTCACTTCCCTGGGCGAACCGGGGAAAAGCGAGGCAACATGACCATCTTCACCCAGGCCCAAAAAAATCAAGTCAAACATCGGTTGGCCAGCGGGATTCATCGGCACAACGCTGGCCAATTCGGCAATTGCGGCTGTGACCGCTTCGGCGGATGGCCATTCGCCGCGCAGTCGGTGAATTTGGTGGTCGGCAATATCCAGCGGCGCCAGTAATAATTCTTGTGCGAGCTTGAAATTACTTTCGGCGTCCGTCGGAGGGACGCAGCGTTCGTCGGCCCAGAAAAAATGGACTTGTGCGAAGGAAACCGTCCGCGCCCTGCCTTGCTCCACCGTGGCGGTAAAGAATTTTTGAGCGATCCGCCCGCCGGAAAGCGCGACACAATGCGTTTTGCCCGCGCGATTGGCCAACTCAATTTCATCCAGCCATGCGCCGGCGGCGGCGCTGGCGAGTTCGTCGGCGCTGGCGAAGGAAAGCAGTTCAAAACGCATTAAATTATTGTCACAAATTACCGAACGCTCCACTTATCACAACATGCAAAAATAAATACATCATCAGAATTGAAAGAATCAATCCAGCCAGAGCAGCAATGAATCCAAATAAGGTCTTTTTCTTAATCTTAGGCTCCCAAAAACTCATGCAAATTGCGGGCAGGAAAACACTCATGCTCCAAACCAGTGGAACCGCAATCATTCCATCCTTAAATGTATTTTCAGCGATCAGAGCACATAAAAAAACTAGCAAACCAAACGAAATTAAATATGAAACCCAAAATTGCTTCATAATAATTCTTATTTGATCACCTGCGGCTCGTGCCAAACATGACCGGATTGCGCCAGCAAATCATCGGCGGCAATCGGTCCCCAAGTGCCGGCCGCGTAAAATTCGCGATTCGTCAGCGGTTTGCCTTGCCAGCCCGCGCGAATGGAATCCACAATCTGCCATGCCGTTTCCACTTCGTCGCGGCGGATGAACAACGTCGCGTCACCGGCAATGGCTTCGAGCAGGAGCCGTTCGTATGCTTCCGGCGTGTAAGCGCCGAACTCGGAATCGTAGCTGAAATGCATCCGCACCGGTCGCACGCCGAGACTCATGCCAGGCACCTTGCCGTTGAAATGCAGAGAAATCCCCTCATTCGGCTGGAGCCGCAGCGTGAGCGCGTTGGCATCCAGCGCGTTGCCACATTTGGCGGCGAAGAGCACATTCGGCGTGGGACGAAATTGAATCCGCACTTCGCTGGCGCTCATCGGCAGATTTTTTCCGGTGCGCAAATAAAACGGCACTTCGCTCCAGCGCCAGTTATCAATCAGCAGCTTCAACGCGACGAATGTCTCGACATTGGAATCCGCTTTCACCTTGGTTTCCTGCCGGTAGCCGGGGCGCAATCCGCCACCGACGCTGCCGGCAAAGTATTGGCCGCGCACGACCTGCTTCGCGACGTCCGCCGGCGTCAGCGCGCGAATGGATTTGAGCAGCTTCACTTTCTCGTCGCGCACCGCTTCGGCTTCGAGCGACACCGGCGGTTCCATGGCGATGAGCGAAAGCACTTGCAGCATGTGGTTTTGCACCATGTCCCGCAGCGCGCCGGCCTCCTCGTAATAACCGCCGCGGTCGCCGACGCCGATTTTTTCGGAAACGGTGATTTGCACATGGTCCACGGAATTACGATTCCACAGCTTTTCAAAAATCGAATTGGAAAAGCGGAACATCAAAATGTTCTGCACCGTTTCCTTGCCGAGATAATGGTCAATCCGAAACACCTGCGATTCGTGCGCGTAGCGCGTCAGCTCGCGGTTGAGTGCCTGCGCCGAAGCGAGATCGTGCCCGAATGGCTTCTCAACGACGATGCGCTGCCACGCCGCGCCATCTTTGTTCAACAAGCTACAGCGATGAATTTGCTCGACCACCTCGCCGAATTGACTCGGCGAAATCGCGAGGTAAAACAACAAATTTTCGCGCAGCGGCCCGCTGCCGAACGCCGTCAATTGCGCCTCGAGCTTTTTGTAAGCCGCGTCCTCGGTCAAATCGCCCTGGCAGTAAAACAGATTTTCCGCGAACGCCTGCCACACGGTTTCCTCTACCGGCTTGGTGCGGGAAAATTGGTCGAGCGCCGCGCGCAATTCCTGCCGCCACGAAGCATCGGTTTTTTCCCTCCGCGCGAAACCCACCACGCGAAACGCCGGCGGCATCTGTTTCTCCTTGAACAGATGGTAGAGCGCAGGAATGAGTTTGCGCGCGGTCAGATCGCCGCTCGCTCCAAAAATCACAATCGTGCACGCATCCAATTGCTTCCGGTCACCGGCAATGCTGCCGCCACAGGGTTCTTCAATGGAAATCGAGTGTTTCACAACCGCAACCATGCCGCATTTGGTCAGGAAATTCAACTTTGCATCGCCCGCGACCTCCGATTTCCTGCAAATAACGGCGGTTGGTGCGTTAAATATTTTTGCGACCGGCATTTCGGCAGCTCGTTTGGTAGCGTTTTTTGACTCGCTTCCGGCAGCGTTTTTCGGCACATTCATTTTTTCGCGCGCATGAAAGCTAAAATCATCATCACCCCCAAGAAAGCGGTCGTAGATCCGCAAGGTATCACCGTCAAAAAAGCCCTCGAACACATGGGCTACACCGGCGTCGCCGGCGTTCACATCGGCAAATACATCGAGATTGACCTCGCGCCCGGCACGGACAAGGCGGTCGCGCAAAAGGCCCTGAACGACGCGGCGTTCAAGCTGCTGAGCAATCCGGTGATTGAAGATTATAATTTGGAGATTGAATGAATCTTTAGCCACAGAGGCGCAGAGGCGCAGAGAATTGTCTGAATTTGTTTTCTCTGTGTCTCGGTTACTCGGTGGCAAAATTGTTTATGAACTTTGCCGTTTTACAATTTCCCGCCAGCAACTGCGACCAGGACGCCGTCCACGCCGTCCGCCTGCTCGGCCATTCCGCGCGGCTGCTCTGGCACAAGGAATCCTCGCTCGGCGACACCGACTGCGTCATTGTGCCCGGCGGTTTCAGCTACGGTGATTACCTGCGCTGCGGCGCGATCGCGCGCTTCAGCCCCGTCATGCAGGCCGTGAAACAATTCGCCGACAACGGCGGCCTCGTCATCGGCATCTGCAACGGCTTTCAAGTGCTCACCGAAGCCGGCCTGCTGCCCGGCGCGCTCATCCGCAACCGCGACCTGCAATTCCACTGCGAAAACATTTTCCTCAAGACCGCCACGAACGACTCGCCGTTCACCAGCCAGATTCCGGCGGGAAAAATCCTCCGCGTGCCCATCGCCCACGGCGAAGGCTGCTATTTTGCCGACGAAGAAACGCTCGCGCAGCTCAAGGCCAACAACCAGATTTTGTGGCAATACTGCGACGCGAACGGAAACCTGACCGACACGGCGAATCCCAACGGCGCGCTGCAAAACATCGCCGGCATCTGCAATGAACAGCGCAACGTGGCCGGCCTGATGCCGCATCCCGAACGCGCCTGCGAACCGCTGCTCGGCAGCGACGACGGCAAATGGATTTTCGAAAGCATCTTCGCCGCGCTCAAAAACAAAACCGCTGCGGCTGCGGTGTGAGCGAATGAAGTATTAAAACCGCCGCTACGGTTGCCCGCAACGGCTTTACTAAATTTTATTCAAATTTGGCTCTCATCCCTTCATGCCATACCCGTTACTTTGATTTCCGGCAATGCAACGTATTCAGCCATCCGCACAACGGCTCTGTCGTTACTTAAGATACGAGCATTGAACCAAAGCGCATCCCGAAACAACAATGTGTCCCCAAAAAGATTGCGTCTGTTTGGGTCGCCAAATTCATTCCGTGTCTTTTTTCCAACATCATCTTGCTCTAAAAGAAGTGCCGCATAACAAAGTCCTGCAACATTCATGGCGTTTCGATAATCCATGAAGCATTTCGGACCAGCCGAGCGAACATGTTGAATTATCCCAGATTTAATTTGTTCCGAATCTTTGACGGAAGGTAAATTCTCAATGTTGGGAATGTTCAAGAACGAAAGTATGTTTTCCTTTTCCGCCCGCACTTTCGCCAAAAGTTCACGCTCCGATTCCAGATATTTGGGGTCGGTCTTTTTCATTCTTTCCCGTGATACCTGCTTAAATTTATCAGGGCTGAATCTTTTTATGAATTCTGAATCGTAACGCTCAATAGCTAGACAGCATCCAACTTGGGGCGGAGCAGTTGTAAAAAAGAAAATGTTGCCATTGCTATGGGTTATTTTTTTTCCAAAAAGATTGCCATGCACATCTGCGGGCTCATCAAGGGCAGTATGAGGAATTATAAACACCTTGTGGTGATTAACAATTTTGCCGGCGTCATCCTTCCAAGAGGGATTACTGTCACACACGAACCGCTCATGCCGCAGAATTACATCAAGTAGGTTTTTATTCCCAAATGTGGGCTTTATATGCTCACCCTTGAACGTGTAAAAACTGATTGGCCAGGGAGCATAATGCTGTAAAAACTGTGTATCCACGTCTGGCATATTTCAACTCTACGTCTGCAATCATTGTGGAAGGGTGGCTATTGCTTGCTCAAGCATATCGCCGAACTTATGTCCTGTAGAACAGTAAGCCTCACCATTTTCATCCATTATGGTAAGCGAGTATTGATTAACCAGAAACTTTCTTTTGATTTTTGTCAGTCTCCATTTCACACCGTATTTACCTATCATGGAATCAAACGTAAATGGCGGCGGCGCGTTAAAAAGGTGAATTTGCGTATTGTTGAAATCATCGTTCGTGACGTTAATATAAAGGCTTGTATTTCCGGCCAGCCTTTTGTCATCCACGAACAACTCACCGCAGAATGGTTGTTTAACCATAATTTTAGAATTAAGAAAAAAGAGCTGCCTCGATTTCATTGTATTTATATCCGCCAATGGATATTAGCGTCTTTTGTCCCCAAACGCTTTTTGCAGAAACATCAATACCAAATGGAAAAACAAATTCATTACTTAAAAGCGCGTTGCGCGCAAATTTGCAATGGTCTTGCACATTTTTCCGAAAATGAAATGCCTTGTCGGAACTGTTAAAAATGAAAAACACGTTGGCGGTAACAGGCTGCTTCCGCCAACCAAACCTCAACGCATATTTTCTAAATATGGCTAAAGCATCTAATAACAGACGGCATTTTCCTATCGCGGCTTCGTCGGTCAAGTCATCACCGTGTATGAATAATACTAGATGAACTGAACCTATGCCCGCTGTTTTATACCCGAAATAATCACAAATGCCATTAACCGTTGCGGCACCTCTTTTCCAATCATCATCTTTGAAAAGTTCTTCGAGAACAGGAGAAAAGAAAAAACCCTGTTTTTTCAAAAAATAATTAGTTATTCGGCTCTTCAATTCAATTTTATCCATAGTTATTTGGTTTTTGATGCCGCCCTCTTAATTAGCCAACAAAACACGACAACGGTTGGAATTGCGAAAATCAACCCGCCAATAGAACCAAAAATGACACAACAGGCCAAGCCCACTATCCCCAGATCACCTTGGTTTTTCTTTGCTCCCCAAATTGCTAGGATTATCCCTATGAGCATTCCAACCAAAAGTCCGCCTAGTGAAAAAAGTTGCATGTTATTTCGATGTCGCGGGCGGTGTTGGCGGTGTCGGAGGCGTGGCTGAACCACCGCCAGCGTCCACGATGATGCGTGCGACTTGATATGCGCCGTAGAAATCCGCGTTGCTGGTCTGATAGCGTTCCATCAAACGGTCAAGCTGGCGTTCGCAAATGCGGTCGCCCGCGTCAATCTTGTCCGGCAGCAAATTGGTCGCGGCACTCGTTCCGGTCTTGGCCAGCCGTGGTGCGGCGATGAGAGTATTGAACGCGCCAATTTTTGTGTTGAGGTCGGTCAGGTCGGCGGCGGCAAGTGTGCCTGCGGTGGTGAGTGCGGCGATGTTCGCATTGCCCGCATTGTAAATGGCGGTGCAGTTGGTCAGGCAATCCGCCTCGGTCTGGTGGAGCAAATCGGGCGCGCTGAAATCCACGGAATCAAACAGGTCATGCTTGCCCTGCGTTTCCGCCCACTGTGCCACTGCGCCACCAACAATGGCGGCGGCGCTGCACATGGCCTGACGTGCAAGCCGTTTGTTTTCCGTAATGCCGGTGGTTGTGCCGGATTGTTTCAGTTCCTCGGCGCGGATGTCCGCAATGGCGGCGGCGAGAGCTGCGCGAGCACTGGCAAAGGCAACGACGGCCTGCCAGATGGTTTTAAAGTTGTCTAGGACGCCAAGCACGGCGACGAACATCTTCGTATGAGCTTGCTGTTTTATGTTCATAATTTTAGGTGCGGTTGACTGCGTTGTTTTGGAAACGCCCTAATCATCCCAAATGCTATGGCAAGTGCAAAGTGGAAAAAATCATCAAAAACCCCTTATTTTTAGAGTTTTTTCCTCGTCGGGAAGGTTTCAATGGTCAAAACGAGACAGTCAATGCCCGCTGGGAGACTGACAGCGGCCACCGGGAGACATTCAATGTCCGCCGGGAAGGTGACAATGGCTAAAACGGAACATTCAACGGTCGTCGGGGGACTGACAACGCCCGCCGGGCGAGTGACAGCGTTCACCGGGAAACTGCCATTGCCCATTTTACGACGGACGATGTTCGTCGGCAAGTTGCCAGCATTCGTCGGGAAAGTGGCAATTTGAATCGGGCGACCGACAGACGCGATTTGGCAATTTTGATTAAACGAACGCAGAGGCGACCCGGTTGATTTTGGTTTTTGATTTCCAAGCGCGACTGAAAGTTTTACTTTGTTCGGATTGAAATTGAGCTTCGCTCGGAAATTGACGCGCGAGTTAAATAGTTTAATTGAATTAAAAATTTTTCCATGACCGAACCCGCCATCACCCCAGAGTTGGTTGCCAAACACAACCTCACGCCGGAAGAATACGCCGACGCCGTGGAAATCCTCGGCCGCACGCCGAGCTACACCGAGCTCGGCATCTTTTCCGTGATGTGGAGCGAGCATTGCAGCTACAAAAACACCAAGCCGCTGCTCAAGACCTTCCCCACCAAGTCGCCGAAAATCCTCGTCGGCGCGGGCGAGGAAAACGCCGGCATCATTGACATCGGCGACGGCATCGCCATCGCGTTCAAGATCGAGTCGCACAACCATCCGAGCGCGGTCGAGCCGTTTCAGGGCGCGACCACCGGCG
>TBL_comb47_HYPODRAFT_10007787_pt1 | contig 11143 bp, 11 predicted proteins | sample TroBogypolimnion_40_FD_10682 | JGI IMG/M metagenome (IMG submission 10682) | reverse complement strand
TTGGCGTGGTAGTGTTTTAAAACAATTGTCTATAAATTGTTTGTATTTAGTAAACGTAGTTCCTTTTAGAATTAAATTTCCACCATAGCGTTCATCATTGAATAAAGGGTGTCCAATATGCTTCATGTGCACACGAATTTGGTGCGTACGACCTGTTTCTAGTTTACAAGAAATCAAGGTAACATAACCAAAACGTTCCAATACTTTATAATGGGTAACGGCATGTTTGCCTATTTCAGGGTCAGCAAAAACTGCCATTTGCATGCGGTCTTTTACATGTCGGGCAATATTTCCGATGATGGTTCCCTCCTCTTCTTTTACATTTCCCCAGACTAAAGCAATATATTCTCTTTCGGACGTTTTGTCTTCAAACTGTTTTGCTAAATGCGTCATTGCGGCTTCGGTTTTAGCTACAACCAAAAGACCAGAAGTATCTTTATCAATTCGGTGAACCAGCCCGGGACGCTCAGAACTATTTAGTGGTAGGTTTTCAAAATGAAATGCTAAAGCGTTCACTAAAGTTCCTGTATAATTTCCATGACCGGGATGTACCACAAAATTAGGTGGCTTATTGATTAACAACAAAGCATCGTCTTCATAGACTATATCTAATGGAATATCTTCGGGGTCTACCCTATTTTCAAAAGGTGGATGAGATAATAAAATACGAATAACATCAAAGGGTTTTACCTTATAATTGGATTTTACAGGAATATCATTCACATAAATATCTCCATTGGTAGCGGCATTCTGAATTTTATTTCGTGTGGCATTAGGCACCATCAACATTAAATATTTATCAATTCTTAAAAATGTTTGTCCTTTGGGTACATCAAATCGATAGTGTTCAAAAAGTTCGTCTTCGGGCTCTTGAAAATCTATGTTATTGCTCATTGGGGATGGTGTCTTTTAGAGTTTTTGATTTTGGGATAGAATCTAATTGAGTCTCGTCAAAAACAACTTTTCCATCACCGAGTACTAAATCAATTTTAGACGCTTTTAATACTTTGGTACCTGCTTTTATCTTCACCCCATTCATCCACATTTCAAGTACCATGTCTTTTCCGATGTAGGGAATGTATTTAATGGTTCCTTCTTGTAAACCAACAGCCTTCAAGGTTGGAACCGCTTGGCGATAGGTTTTCTCTACTAAATCAGGCACAGGAACCATTTTAAAAGTGGAAGCATTTAATTTTATATAAATGGTTCTTCCTCCTTTTACTTTTGACCCTGCAATAGGCTCTTGTTGTACGACCGTCAATTTTGGAAAACTCGGATTATAATCTACGGTATCAATTATTTCATAATTCAAATTGAGTTCATCTAACTTTTTCTCCACTTGTTCTGGATTTAATTTAGCCAAATTAGGAACCGCTGTTTCATTACCATGATTGGTAACAAAAGTTATCCATTGAAAAAATAAAAAAGCAATGGTAGCAATGATAGCCAATGCAGCTAAAACTTGTGCTGCAAAAACTTTGCTCGTTAGATATTTTCGTAAACTCATAAAAATAGTATTTATCGCAAAGATATAATTTTTAGTTTCAACAATTGTGCTATTTTTGTATAGTAATAAAAATAAAATCGCAATGAACGTAGCTGTTGTTATGGGCGGATATTCAGACGAATCTGTTATCTCTTTACGAAGTGGTCAATTGATATTAACTAATTTAGAACCATCAAAATACACCCCCTTTGAAGTTCACATCCTAGTAAACGAATGGTATTGTTTGATTGAAGATGTTAAATACCCTATCAACAAAGCTGATTTTTCATTTACAAAGGACAATCAAACTATACAATTTGACATCGCTTTGAATACTATTCATGGCACACCAGGTGAAGATGGACACATGCAATCTTATTGGGAATTGGTTGATTTGCCTTATACCGGTTGTAATTTCTATCAATCAGCCTTGACATTCAATAAACGAGATACGCTTTCGGTTTTATCCAAATTTGATATTCCAAAAGCACAATCCATCTATTTATCAAAAGGAGATGCCATTGATGGAAAACAAGTTGCCACACAATTAGGGTTGCCTTTCTTTGTAAAACCCAATCAATCTGGAAGCTCCTTAGGCGTTTCAATGGTTTCAACCCTAGATGATTTTCAAAAAGCATTGGATTTTGCTTTCGCAGAAGACAACGACATTTTAATAGAATCCTATTTAAACGGAAGAGAAGTATCGGTGGGTGTCATTAAATATAAAGGAGAAACTAAAGTAATGGGGATTACAGAAATCCTTTCACAAAATAGTTTCTTTGATTATGAAGCTAAGTATTTGGGTAAATCAGAAGAAATAACGCCTGCTAATTTATCGGAAGAAATAAAAAATCGTGTGGAGGAAACTGCTAAAAAAGTATATGAAGCATTAGGGATGACTGGTTTTTCGAGAACTGATTTTATTATCATGAATGATATTCCGCATTTTATTGAAATCAATACCAATCCAGGTTTATCGCCTCAAAGTATTTTTCCGCAACAAGCTGCTTATTCCAAAATGCCAATGAGCGACTTGTTGGATAATGAAATTAGTTTAGCTTTACAAAGAAAACCAATTTGGAAGAAATAATATATGATCTTATTAGTTGGAACAAGTAGCAAAATAATAAAAAAAGGAGAAGCAAATAATATTACATACCCTTATTGTCATTGTAATACAACTATGAAGTACTGCATTCACAATAAATATGCTGTAATTACATTGATTCCATTATTTCCTGTAGAAAAATACGCCTCAATTTATTGTAATACTTGTAACGAAGAAATTAACCTAAAAGATTTAGATGAAAGCACATTATCAAGATTAGCTGCAGAAAATAATAACTTAATAACTTAAGAAGCCCTCTTTGGATATTTTTTGGTAGCTTTGCTTTAGTATGTTGCCTTTTTTATGGTTCATATAGCTATTTCAAATCTGATACTAGAACAGCTTTACTAATTAAAAATCCAATGATTAAAGATGTTTATTACACTAAAGATGATAAAGGATATTACTATACATTTAGAATTGACAACATTACTAAAGACAGTATTTATACAACAGTAAATAATTATCAAGTTGATACACCTTATGATATAGACGACATAAATGTTTCAGAAAATTATTCTAATCAAAAAAGTGATTTTTCTAAAAATGAGTTAATGAAGCTTTATGATTCAGGCAAAATTATTTCAATAAAAAGGCAATAAATGAAAAAAGCAATATTCCCAGGTTCCTTTGATCCAATTACCAATGGTCATTATGATATCATCAAAAGAGGCATTTCTCTATTTGACGAAGTCATTGTTGCTATCGGAATCAATGCCGAAAAAAAGTATATGTTTTCTTTAGAAGATAGAAAACGTTTTATTGAAGAAGCTTTCAAGAACGAACCAAAAGTAAGAGTTATCACTTATGAAGGTTTGACCATTGACTTATGTCATAAAGAAAAGGCACAATTCATACTTCGTGGTTTAAGAAACCCAGCCGATTTTGAATTTGAAAAAGCTATTGCACATACCAACCGATTGTTGTCAAAAATTGAAACAGTATTCTTATTAACGGCTTCCAAAACATCGTTTATTAGTTCGAGTATTGTTAGAGATGTTATTAGAAATGGCGGTGATTATACGGTTTTAGTACCGGATTCGGTGCGGATTTAGTTTTCAGTCGCAGTCGCAGTTTTTAGATAGTATAACTGAAAACTGCGACTGAATACTGTGACTCATTTACTCTTCCTTCTTAACAACCTTTCTTGCTACCTCAATCTTAAACTTTTTCCCTTTCATTTTTTCATCCCGAATATTCGAAAGAAATTCTTTTACTTTTTTTGATTTTACGGCAGCAAATGAAATAAAATCTTTGACTTCAATCAAACCTAAGTCACCTTTTTCTAGTTTTCCTTTTTGAGAAAAGAACCCTACGATGTCAATTTTATTTAACTTATTTTTCTTTCCACCACTTACATAAATAGTTTGAAATTGGGGTGGTTTGGGTAAAGTTGTATTATTGTCTACATTTAAAACTGGCATTTTATAATCTAGATACTCCATCTTTTTCTCACTTTCATGCGCAATGATATAAGCGGTTCCAGAAGCCAACATTCTAGCGGTACGACCATTTCTATGTGTGAATTCGTCTTCTTTTAAAGGTAAATGATAATGAATTACATGTTTCATTTCGGGGATATCCAATCCACGGGCGGCTAAATCGGTCGTAATTAAGTAACTCATACTTCCGTTTCTGAATTGAATTAAAGCTCGTTCGCGTTCCTCTTGATCCATTCCGCCATGATAATAAGTAGCGTAGATTCCTTTTTCATTTAAAGTATCGCTAATTCTTTCGGCAGCATCACGATGATTACAGAAAACAATTGCAGCTTCCGATTGTAAAGAACAAAGTAAATGGAACAGTGAATTGATTTTATCTTTTTCTTTGGAAACAACCATTTTTAAAGAAAGATTGGAGTTTTCTTCTTCTAACGGAATAAAATCTAAAACTGTTGGATTGATAACTCTAGTATATTTTGGAATTTCAATATCAGAAGTTGCTGAAACCAAAACACGTTTATTCAATTTATTCAATCTATCAATGATAAATGACATTTGCTCATGGAATCCCAATTGCAATGATTTATCAAATTCATCTAAAACCAAAGTTTGAATGGCATCAGTAGAAAAAGTGCCCCTATCAATATGATCGGCTATTCTACCCGGAGTACCAATTAAAATAGCTGGTGGATTGGATAGATTTTTGATTTCAGTTTCAATAGAGTGTCCACCGTAGCATACATTTACCTTGTAATCAGTCCCCATTTTCTTCCAAACTTGTTCTATTTGCAATCCTAATTCCCGTGAAGGAACTAAAATTAAACATTGCACCTCTTTGCCATCGTCTTGCAACATTTCGAATATTGGTAGTAAAAAAGCTAATGTTTTTCCAGAACCTGTTGGAGATAATAGCAAAACATTGGCATCATTCAAAATAGAATCTTGTGCCATTTCTTGCATTTCGTTTAAGCTTTCAATACCTAAATTTAGAAGTAAATTGGTAGAATGTGGATTTTTATACATTTTGCAAAGGTAAATGCAATTATGAATTAAAAATTATGAATTAAGAATTTTATTGCTTTACACACAATTACTTTGAATGAATAGTATTCTCTTCAATAAACAACAGCTTGATATTCTCATACGAATTATTCAAAGCTTGCTTGATTTCCTCTGGGTTTAACCATGCCACTTTTTCAATTCCTTCGTTAGCCTGAGGAATAAGTTCTCCTTCAAAATCGGTTTTCATTTCAAACCAATGAGTGATTTTTAATCTATAAACTCCATTTCGCTTAAAAATGTGATAGGTTTTTTGAAGTTTATTAGTGATTTTAAGTCTGGTAACGCCTGTTTCTTCTTCTACTTCTCTTATAGAACAATCTTCAATAGCTTCACCTTTATCACAACCTCCTTTGGGCAAATCCCACTTTCCATTTCTATAAATGAACAAAACTTCCCCTTTTTTGTTGTAAACTAATCCTCCTCCAGCTTTCTTTACTGGAATCTTTTCCTTTACTTTTTTCAGAATTTCTTTCTCATCTGGATAGTACAAATACGCTTTCTTAATCTTATTATTAAACATTTTCACAATAAGTTGTTCAATGTCTACACTTTCTAACAAGAACAATTGGAAATCGGTTTCCTTTGCGACTTCATTTGTCAAAAAAAGTGGTTTGTCGTTCACAAAAACTTTATACATTTGCAGTATGATTTTTAATAAAGAAACAGCCGAAAAAACAGCCGAATTGCTTTTACAAATAAATGCAATTAAATTGAATCCGTCAAATCCTTTTAAGTGGGCTTCGGGTTGGAATTCACCTATTTATTGTGATAACCGATTAACCCTTTCATTTCCAGCTATAAGAAATTATATCCGAGACGAATTTGCTAAACAAATTGAAGACATTTATGGTAAACCTGATGTAATTGCAGGGGTTGCAACCGGTGCAATTGGTATAGGAATCCTCGTTGCGGAGGAACTTGGACTCCCATTTGTCTATGTTAGACCCGAACCAAAGAAACACGGGAGGCAAAATCAAGTAGAGGGATTTTTACAAAAAGGACAAAATGTTGTTGTGATAGAAGACTTAATTTCGACAGGAAATAGTAGTTTACTTGCTGTTGAAGCTTTAAAAGAAGCTGGAGCCAATGTAAAAGGAATGATTGCTATTTTTTCTTATGGTTTTGACATTGCTGATGAAAACTTTAAAAAAGCAAATGTAAATCTGAATACCTTAAGCAACTATGAACATCTTCTAGAATTGGCAGTAGAAAAGCAATACATCACAGAAACAGAACAAACAACACTACAAGACTGGCGTAAAAGCCCATCAACTTGGGGTGTATAAAAATTAGAAACAACAATATAGAAAATAGAACAGAGACATAACATCTTTTCTTTCTAATCTATTTTCATTTCTTTAAAAATAAAAAATATGAACCTAGAAAGCCCAAAAGTTACAGTAGAAAAATCAGCTGACTATTTATTCCATGCATTGTCTGATGTTAATAATTATGAAAAATTAATGCCTGAAAATATTGCTAAGTTTGAAGTGCTTGGTGATGATATTTTTAATTTTGGTTTAAAAGGGATGCCTGAAATTAAATTGAGATTGAAAGAAGGAGTTCCTTATTCTAAAATCAATCTTGCTGCAGCAAGTGATAAACTTCCGTTCACATTAGTTGCACATATTGAGGCTATATCAGAAAATTCTAGTACTGTGAAATTAGATTTTGAAGGTGAATTCAATCCAATGATGGCAATGATGATCAAAGGTCCGATTTCAAAATTCATTGAAACTTTAGCTGAAAATATGCATAAATTGTAAAGAAGAGATTCCTACGGAATGACAACTAAACATAAACAGAAAAACCTCGTATCAAATTTGATACGAGGTTTTTCATTTCAAGAACTCATTTTAAAACTAAACTAATTCTTCTTGATTTTTGAATTCAGCTACTAACTTTTTTTGAATTTCATAAGGAACAGGTTCGTAGTGATCAAAAGCTAAACTAAAACGAGCTCTACCTTGTGTTAAAGAACGTAAATCATTTCCAAATTCATGCATTTCTGCGTACGGAATATGCACTTTAATTATCGTGAAATGACCTTCTGCATCCATTCCTTCAACCACAGCTCTATGTGTTTGAATATTACTCATAATTCCGCCTGTTAAATCTTCTGGAACATGAATTTCTATATGATAATAAGGCTCTAATAATTGGGGATCAGCATTATGGAAGTTTTCTTTAAAAGCCATCATTCCTGCCAATTTAAAAGCCAAATCGTTACTATCGACAGAGTGCATTTTTCCGTCATATAAAATTACCCTAACATCACGAACATAAGAACCTGTTAGCGGACCTTCGTTCATTTTTTCCATAATTCCTTTCAAAATAGAAGGATGAAAACGGGTGTCAATCGCACCTCCAACAATACAATTATAGTACATTAATTTTCCACCCCAAGGCAGTTCAATTTCTTCTTTTCCTCTAATATTGAAACCTACTGGCTCATCCATTCCTTCCTGCCAAGGTTCAATTTTCATAGAAACTTCAGCAAATTGTCCTGCACCACCTGATTGTTTTTTATGTCTATATATAGTATCTGCACTTTTACGAATAGTTTCTCTATAAGGAATTTTAGGTATTTTAAATTCCACTGATAATCTATAAGCATTTTCTAATCTCCATTTAATAACCGCTAAATGTAATTCCCCATGACAATGAATTAATGTTTGTTTCAATTCTGCAGATACTTCCACTTTTATTGTTGGATCCTCTTCCACCAATTGATGCAATGCTATCGAAAGTTTTTCTTCCTCCCCTTTTTTAGTTCCTTCAACAGCAATGGTTAACGTTGGATTTGGAAATTGAATTGGAACTATTTCAATAGGTTTTCCTTTTTCATGAAGGGTATTATTAATATGAGTGTCTTTCAATTTTAAAGTGGCTCCTATATCTCCTGCAACCAATTCGTTTACGGAAGTTCTTTTACTTCCTTCCACTTCATAAAGTTGATTGATTCTTTCTACTTGACCAGTGTTTTCATTAGTCAATTCATCCCCTACTTTAACTTTTCCTGAAAGTACTTTAAAAAAGCTCAAATCTCCTACATGAGGCTCAGACAACGTTTTGTAAATAAAAATAGCTGTAGCAGCATTTTCACTACATTCAATTTCATCGCCGTCAATCGTTTTTTGTTTTGGCATTTCAAAAGCTGATGGACAAACATTATCAATAAAACTCATAATTCTACCACAACCCATATTTTTCTTAGCAGAAACACAGAAAACAGGAAAAATTTCATGTTTGATTAAGGAATGATGTAAACCTAATTTCATTTCATCTTCGTCCAATTCTCCTTTTTCGAAATAACGTTCCATTAAAGTCTCGTCATTACCTGCAATAGTTTCTATTAATTCTTGATGTAATTGATTGGCTTTTTCTTGTTCAGAATCTGGAATAGCTAACTTCTCAGGTTTACCTCCTTGTTGTGGATATTTATACATTACCATGTTTAAGACATCAATAATCGCATCAAAACTTTCGCCTTGGTTTACTGGATATTGAACTACTACAACAGTATTCCCAAAATGCGATTTTGCTTCTCTTACCGTTTTATCAAAATCTGCTTTTTCATTATCCAAATGATTAACTGCCAATACCATTGGCAGGTTATATTCATCGGTATAAGTCCAAATAATATCAGTACCGACTTCAACTCCCATTGCCGAATTCAGTAGCATTAAACCACAATCAGCAACGCGCATTGCTCCAATTATTTCTCCAGCAAAATCATCATATCCTGGACTATCTAATAAGTTTATTTTGTAATCTTTCCATTTGGTATAAACCAACTTAGAGAAAAAAGTTTTCCCTTTTTCGTGCTCGATATCGGTATAATCTGCAACAGTATTTTTATCTAAAATCGTTCCTCTACGGTTGATTAAACCCGCTTCAAAAAGCATTGATTCGGTAAGTGTAGTCTTACCACTACCCGTGTGTCCAACTAAAACAACATTTTTAATGTGTTTACTATCAAAATTTGCCATAATAATATGTTTTAATTTAGTTTTAAAATGATATCAAATTTCTGAATAAACAGAAAATAACTAAATGATATAAGTCATATAATTTTAGCACAAAAATGATTAGAATGGAATATAAATAACCCTCAAAATAACATCTGAATCTCTTTAATTCCAAATGTTCTCACGGCATCATCTTCAAGAATGACTTGTAACTTCCCTTCATTAGTCACACCTTGAATAATTCCCATAAATTGAATTTTATTTGAATCTATAAAAGGCATAGGGCTATTTATTTTAAAAAGATATTTATGATAATCATACCAAAGTTTTCCTGATTGATTTGAAAGTATGACACCACAATTCTTCTTTAGTTGAAAAATAATTCGTTCTAAAATAGTTTCAACATCGTATTCTTTTTGCATAACTGCAATCATTGATGATGCTTTTGGCAAGTTGTCGAAAGACTTTTGATTTACATTCAATCCAATTCCGACTACCGATTCTATTTTATTGTCAGATTTAAAACTATTTTCTATTAAAATTCCACCTATTTTTTTATTGTCTGACATAATGTCGTTAGGCCATTTTATAGTAAGTTTAGGAATATTATATTGCTCAAGTACTTGAATTACCGATAAAGCTGTAGCAACATTTAAGTCAAATATTTCACTAATATCTTTTAACACCTCTTTTATCAAAACACTCATTATAAGATTTTTACTTGCTTCAGAATTCCAAGTAGACCCCATTTGACCTTTTCCTTTGGTCTGATTTTTAGTAGTAACAGTTGTGAAGTTTTCTGTAATTTGACTTCTTGATAATTCTTTTAAAAAATCGTTTGTAGAATCTACGGCATCGAGTTTGATAATATTCATATGAATTATAAAAAAAGAGTTTTAAACTTATGTTAAGCATCAAAAATAATGACAAATTTTGATACCTTTGCAAACTATATAAAATTTAGATGACAAAAAATACAGTTAGTACAGATGTTTTATTGACAAACATCATTAAAGGAATAGAAGAAGTAAAGGGAAATGATATTGAAATACTTGATTTAAGAGCAATAGATACAGCCGTTTGTGATTATTTTGTAATCTGCAATGGTACTTCAAATACACAAGTTAATGCAATAGTAAACTCTATTCAAAAAATAGTTTCCAAAGAACTTAAAGACAAACCTTGGCATGTTGAAGGTACAGACAACGCCGAATGGGTATTGATGGATTATGTGAGTATAGTTGTTCATGTCTTCCAGAAAGAAATTCGCGAATACTACAATATTGAAGGACTTTGGGGCGATGCAAAAATCACAACTTTAGCAAATAAAAACTAAAAGCACAATTAAATAATGTCAGATAACAAAAAATCAGGTGGACTAAAATTCAGTCCATGGTGGATATCAGGAGCTATTATTTTTATGTTTATTCTTTTAAACATATTTAATGGCACTAGTATGCAGGATCCAACTAAAATCTCTTCTTCAAAATTTGATGAACTTTTAAATAGTGGGCAGATTGAAAAAGTTATTGTTTTCAACAAAACTCAAGCAGAAGCCTATCTTACTGCCGCAGCTCAAAAAGACAAAGCCAATAAAAAAGTTTCTAAAGATCTTTTTGGGAATCCCAATAAGGGGCCGCATTATGTTTTCGAAATTGCTGATGCTCAAAATTTTGAAAATAAGCTTATCAAAGCAAAAACAGACCTCAAGCTTAAAGACTATGATTTTAAAGTTAAAGACGATTGGTCAGGTATTATCTTTCAAATATTGCCATTTGTTCTAATAATTGGTGTTTGGATATACCTAATGAGAAGAATGTCTGGCGGTGGTGCTGGCGGTGGCGGTGGTCAAATCTTCAATATTGGCAAATCAAGAGCTAAATTATTTGACGAAAAGTCGGAAGTTAAAACTACTTTTAAAGATGTTGCTGGTTTAGAAGGGGCAAAAGAAGAAGTACAAGAAATTGTAGAATTTCTGAAAAATCCAGAAAAATATACTGTACTGGGAGGAAAAATTCCTAAAGGAGCCCTTTTAGTTGGTCCCCCTGGAACCGGAAAAACATTATTAGCGAAA
>TBL_comb47_HYPODRAFT_10007782_pt1 | contig 11146 bp, 8 predicted proteins | sample TroBogypolimnion_40_FD_10682 | JGI IMG/M metagenome (IMG submission 10682) | reverse complement strand
CCGATCATTGATGATAGTCGCGCAAGTTGCCCTGCTTGGATGTTCAGAGATGTAGTAAATAATCGCTGGGAAACACCCCTTTTAAATCCTCAGAACAACATTGAGAGACCTTTTAACTTTGATATTCAGACCCGTATTTTAGAAAAAGACAATTTTCAGAATGTTTATCCAACAGTAAGATAATATACTATATTATTATAACAATAATAATATATTAAATGGAGGCAATTGTACCTGGAATTGCTATTGGCTTATTATGGTTAGCTACTCAACAAAAAAAGAATAAGGAGAACTTTACAAGTTCTCAATTACCTAATACAAATATTCCAGATACGAACTATAGTCAAGATTCATATTATGAACCAGCCAACCCTGAATTAGATCAATCCGCTGAATTAACAGTCAATAATCGTTACGATGGTGATGGCGCTTACACCGATAAATATTTTAATGCGAATATGAATCAGTCCAACCTATCTATGCCTTCTACTGAGAATTCACCCCAATTTTATTCGTTAACCGGTGAAAAAGTTTCAGCGGAATATTTTAAACATACCAATATGCAACCATTCTTTGGTTCAAAAAGTCGGTCTATGATGACAAATGGAAACGTAAATGAAGGTCTTTTAGACAGCTATTCTGGTTCAGGTTCTCAGTCCATAACTAAAAAGGAACAATCTCCCTTATTTGCTCCTAATGAAAATATGCAATGGGCTCACGGTGCACCTAATCGCAATGATTTTTACCAAAGCCGTGTTAACCCTAGCTCGAAAATGTCCAACGTTTTACCGTTTGAACAAGAACACGTTGCACCTGGAATTGGTCTTGGTTATGGTACGGATGGTTCGGCCGGTTACAATTCTGGTATGTTAGGTCGTGAACTTTGGATCGATAAAAACGCTGATCAACTACGTACTGCTAACAAACCTAAGGCTACTGGTCTTTCCTTATTAGGTCACGAAGGGCCTGCCAATAGTCATATCAAAGAAATTGCAACTCGAGAACAAATGGGCATTATGGAAAAAAATCGTCCTGAAACCAGTTACGCTTGGGATACACGTTCAGGTTCTGACGATATTGGTCGTCTTATGCCTGGAAGTGCAATGGAACGTGGACCAACAATGCGTGCTATTCCAGTTGAGCGTCTCCAAAGTCGCCCTGAAACCGCTATTTCTTACAGTGGTGTTGCAGGTGGAATGAACGAAGCTTCCTATGTTCCCGGTGAATATATGCCTACCCATATGCAACATTTGGGTGAAGTACCATTGGCCGTTGCCAATGCGGGTGGCCGTGGTTATGCTAATGATGGAGATTACGGTATTCAAAGTCAAAAGGCTTATCCCAATAATCGTACCATAGGTCAAAACAATGACGGATATTTTGGAGTGGTTCGTGGCAGTATGGGTGCAGTAGTAGCACCCTTACTCGATATATTACGTCCCAATCGTAAGAGCAATGTAATTGGTACCTTACGCCCTTATCAGAATCCTGAATCGACCGTGAAACAATCTTATGTATTTAATCCGGCCGATCGCCCGGCAACCACTATTCGTGAAACTACTGAAAATGGCAAGGGTCATTTGATTGTCAGTGGACAACAAGCCGGTGCGTATCACGTAACCGATCAACAAGTTACTAACACGAATCGTAATGAAGTCGGGACATTCGGATATGTGGGCGGATCGAGTGCTGCAGCTGGGGCGCGCCAAATGTCCTCTTATGAAGCCAATTACAATCAACGTAACAATGATATTAAATCTAGCACCATCGAAGGACGTTTGGTTCCTGGTAATATGAGTTTGATGAATAGTGATATTAATATGCGACAAAATTCACGTGATAATATGTTGCAAAATCAACGAGCAATGATCGGTTCAATGCCTGGTCAAATACCTGATTCTAGTAATATGGGTAAACCGTCCGGCAATTCCAATAAACTTTACTCGACTATACAAATGGATCGTAATACCCCGGATATTACTAATATGTTAAAATCAAATCCTTATGTTGTTGATTATCGCAGTGCTCTCTAGTTATCTTTATCCACCATTACTTCTTTAGATATGTTTTTAATTATTTTGTCACGGGTTTTATCGTCTCCCTGTAATGTTTGTAAATATATTTTGTCTTTCAATATATTATTTGGGGTATTATTTACCCTGGCATCTGGGTTCTCATTGCACCAATCACGGAGTGCTACCACATTCCTGTATTCTATTTTTTCTATGATTTGTTTTAATCTAGTTTTGTCTTTGTCATCCTTGTTCCAAGCTGCATTTTCCTTCAAATAAATGGTATCACGTTTGGAATCGGTGCAGTGAATCGGACGCTTGCTTACATCCATATCACGTAATTGTTTGATAAGGATGTCGGATACACCATTTACGAACCCGGTATTTCCAATTAACAGGAGGTCTTCAAACGTAATACGAATACTATCCAAGAATTCTTGGATGGTCATTGCATCTTTACAAGTTTCATTTAAAAAGAAATTTAAATTAAACTTTTGATTGTTATTAGTAACATTACCATTAATAGTATTGATATTATTATTAACTGGTTCTCTCTCTACAAATTTATTTATCAATTCTGATTTTTCATTAGAATAAGTTGTTAATATATTCTTTGTTTCCTCCTGTTGTTTCTTTGTTTCCTCCTGTTGTTTCTTTGTTTCCTCCTGATGTTTTTTCGTTTCTTCCTGATATTCCCTGGCTTGTTGAACTAATAGATTCTGTAGGTTCTCATTTTGTTGAATTAATTTAATAATTAATGATGCATCAATGGGTTGGTTCTCTATGGAAGAAATTTTATTTTCCTCAGGAGAACATTTCTTTGAATGTTGCCATAAACCCATCCTAGACTTATATATTTTATTACACGTTATGCAGCGAAGTTCGGATATTATATCGTCTGATACAATTTCTGTAAGATTTGTAAGATTTAAATGTCGTGCTGTCAAACAATGTTTTTTGTAATTACTTTTGACACCAGTTACATAGTTACACTTTTCACATACAAAATCATTGATACTTTCTGATACTTTTTTTGTAAGCATTTGTATATAAACTATCTTACAAAAAAGTATCTAAACCATTTGAAAAACAAAATATTTGTAAAATTCTTATGCAGTCGTACGATTTTTCTTATAAATTATTGTTACTATTATGGTAACAAAAGTAGAAAAGCATAGTTTTTGTAAAATGCTCATTTCAAGACTTTGGAGCTGGACATTTTTTTGGACATTTATTTTTGTCCATTTTGAAAAACCTCGGTCGACTTTCTCACACGTTTTTACAATATTAGAATAAATTAAATTAGATACTTAAAGAAATCAAGGAAACCTACGGTTTCATCATAATATTCTTTTTTACTTTATTAGTAGCATAAAAGGTAAGAAGGGTTGTTTAATAAACTGCAAAAAAATAATAATAATTATGTTATCAAAAAAGGTAACATAATCTAAGGAGGGATCATAAGGGAACCTTCGGTTCCCTTAGTAGTATATAACCACATAACCCTGGTAACCACTATTGTTCTCTGAACTAGTAATACTTCCACCACCACCTCCTCCATAATAGGTGGCACTTGCACCTGACACCCCACTATTATCACCATTACCACCCCCAATTGAACCCCCTTTTCCACCATAACCATTCACAATTGATCCTCCACCTCCTCCGGCACCCATTTGGTACATCAAATCTACATCATCCAAAGAAACTAATGTTCCATCACTACCGTTTGCGCACGGTATAACTACGTAATTTCCAACATCATCATTTCCCCCAGAACTTCCTGCACCTCCTGTAATATTATTCACTCCACCTATTCCTGTCCCTCCGGATCCACCGGATCCACCTAATGCCGTCGTGGCATTTCCACCTGCTCCACCCCCATTCGCAGTTATTATCGCAGTTGACCCGGCAGTAAAGGTGGTGCTATATCCATTTCCACTATTAGTCGTCTTAACACCTCCTTTTCCAATGGTAATCGAATAGGTTGTTACGGTGTCGACAATCAGATTACTTATTGAAATAGGTGACCAACACATACCACCACCACCACCCCCACCACCTCCAGAAAGATAATTTGTTCCTGTAAATTGTACCGATCCACCAGATCCACCACCTCCTACCAGCAAATAACCTACTTGAGTATCTTGTGAAAATGTGATAGTAGTATTCCCGGTAACAATCCAATAATTATACGTGCCATAACTGGTGGATGTGACATTGGTCGGTGTACCAAAGTTAGGCGGGGGATTCGAAGGTATCGATGTAATAAAATTGCTCGAAACCGTAGTGGATACCCCTGCACCATTTGTCGCCACAATATCATAAATATACGTATTAAAAGGTAGATCAGTATCTATTACGTATCCATTTGTAGAAGTTTGGGGACTCGATGATGTAGGATAATTCGAGGAAGAACCTGTAGGTATGCCCGTAGTAGGACTAATACGATTCACTGATATACTAGTATATTGCCCGGTCCAATTGATTTGAACACTATTAAACGTATATGAAAACTGTGTCATTACTACATTCGTCAATGTCCATACTGATTGAAGTGGAAATGTAGGTCCGGCATTTCCTGTTGTGAAAGGCACTATGCTATAAGAATACTGAGTATTGGGTTGTACCGTATTATCTGTAAATGTTGACCCTACTTGATCATTGAATGTTGCGATTGCTCCAGTAATCTGATTATTACGTGTAACATTGAATGACGTATAACTACCATTTATATTGATGTCTATTTGATTGCTATTCACTGTTCCGTAAGAAGCTGAATTGATTACTTGATCACCAAATCCTACTCCTGATAGAGAACCTGTTCCAAACATTGTGCAAGACCCTAAGAAAGTAGTCATTTATATACTTATTGATTATAATTTTACATCATATAACTTTGCACATATACTTCGCCAATATTCGTGTTTTTCTCGCATTTTATTCGCGTGAGATTCGTCTACATAGGACAATAAATCATAATCATTTCGAAATTCCATTCTTAATATGTAATCCATATCACAACCTACAATGGTTCTTAAGAATACATCGTGTAAATAGACGTCTAAATTTTCATATAAATAATCATTCCAATCTAATATGTAATCCGGTAATTTTGGATCACCTATTAATGGGTGTGCTTCATTTTTGGTATAAATACTTTGTCTGGCTTGTATTACCCCTGTAACACTATCTTGGTTCTCTGTTACACGATATTGATAGAGTCGCATATCCAATCTTCCAAAAAAATGCTCGGGACTTAGTCTACGTAAATATTCCCCAAATAGCACATCACAGCATTTATTATCAATAATATCTGGATGATCCATAATAGCTGCATAAAACCGTTCTATGATTGATTTATCAACACAATAACACCAATATTCGTGTCGATGTTCTCGATGATCTTTTTCACAATGTGACTCATAAAGTCCAGCGAAAATTTTGGTAGGATCGGTAATTTGTTGTTTTATAATATAAATACTTTTAATCAAGTTCTCCACACGTATCGGATCATACGTATCATCGTCATCACAAAACATTATCCATTTATGTTCAGGTTTCATCACATCTAATATCGACAAAAAGTGACGCATTTGAGGTGTTTTATTCGATTGTACCAACATATGTATGGATGGATGATTTATAAACCCCATATTACCGTGCCCTTCTATAAATGAGGTCTTAATATCGTCATTTTCAAAAGAAATAGATAAATAAATAGGAATAACAATAGTTTGTTTTAAAAGAGAATCAAAACATTCTAATAAATAGGATATTCGTTTCGGATTGGACATATGCGAAGCAATTGCGATACAAAATGAAGATACAGATTCTTCCATAGAGAACTTTTACAATGTTAAAACTCCAATTTTTATATATTTTTTTATGTAAACTGATTTAGAAAATCGGCGTTTGAAATGAATAAAGATATGGTAAAAACGAATGTTACGTTTGTTACATCCTGGATACATATTTATAAAGATATAGTATTTGATAATAAAACAAACGATTGGCGATTTGAAAATTTTGATATAATATTGAGAACCGGAATCCAGATTTGTATTTTTGTTAGTCCTGATTTTTATGATAAAATGGTAGAATTAGCTGCACGCTATGAGAACTTGAAGATAATAGAATGTATTCCTTTAGAAGAAACCCAGGTTTATAAGATTTGTGATTCTATTAAGAATGATGGAATAGAATTATTAATGCCTACTAACCGTCATTCTAGTAAAGACAGTTACGAATATCTTGTTTTAATTAATTCAAAAATACAATTTATAAAGACTGCGATTGAACATAATCCTTGGAATTCAACACATTTTGCCTGGATTGATTTCAGCATTGCTTATGTTCTGAGAGATAAGGTTCGATCTACCGAATATTTAAAAATGTTATCTGATCGTACTTATCCTGATAAAATGCTGGTGGTTCCGGGTTGTGTCGGTAAATTTAATGAAGATAAATATGATCAGAATGCTGAAGGCATTCAACAACTAACGAAATCGTTTGGAGAATTATACAATTCCCCCTTTTGGCGGTTTTGTGGGGGGTTTTTGTTAGGTGACAAAGAATCCTTGCTGTCTTTTTATGATCTATATTTTGAACATTTTGAGAACTTTTTACGAGAACATCGTCATATAGTCTGGGAAGTCAATTATTGGGCTTGGTTAGAAAGTACGAAAGGATGGTCACCTACGTGGTATTCTGCAGATCATAATGACTCCATTTTTTGCCTTCCCGCCCGATTTTATGTAAAATGTTTTGAAGGTTTTGCCAAGGAATCCCTACGGTCAGAAGACCGAAGGTCTTCAACCTTGAGCACCGAAGGTGCTCTGAGGGATTCCAGGTTGGGTTCCTTCGGAACCCCGACAAAGCCGCCAGGCGGTTTTCGGAACGATAAACCTAGATCATCCTTAGATAATCCTCGAAGAGGATTATCGGCGGATGATGATAATGAATGTGTTAAGACTTTGTACGAATACCCAGAATTATACGACGAAGAGAACCTGATGTTACCGTCGTCATCATCCTATATTTTTTATGAGGGAAAACACATATTAAATACCCGATTTGTGAATTATTCTTTTACACCCGAAGGGCGCTACGACATCCGCCATCCGAATCGAACATTGTTAACCAGGAATATCCGTAGCTATCTGGACGTGGATCTTGTCCCTTGGTGTTATGGTAAAATGTCGGATGAAACCGTCGAATTGGAATCCTATGACAGGTTCTCTCACGGTCTAGAAGATATGCGTTTGTTCGAATATGACAATAAACTCTATTTTGTTGCTAGTAATGCAAACTATTCTCCCAATGATAAAATACGTATTATTATGGGGGAATATAACCATAATACGCTGTCGTACAGTAATTGTCGGGTATTAGAACCGCCGACGGATACACATTGTGAGAAGAATTGGGTGCCCATCACTACCTCTCGCGGGTTGGGATTTATATATTCTTGGTACCCGTTTCGTATTGGTTGTTTAGATGAAAATAATAAATTAGAAATAATCAGCGAGAACCCTGTTTACGCTCCCCATTTTCATAAAGTACGTGGTTCGAGTATTTTTGTGAATGATGGTGATAAATTGTTAGGTGTAGTTCATTTTAGTGAAGAAGGATCCATACGTAAATATTATCATATGTTGGTTCGACTCGATCCAGTATCATTGATTCCTCTTGAATATTCCGATCCCTTCTGTTTCCTACATCACGGGGTCGAATTTTGTATCGGGTTCTCCATTTATGGAGACAAATATGCTTTTTGGGCATCGAAAAAAGACAATGATTCAACTATGATCTTACTAGATCGTTCTCTAATCAATATGCACAAAATTGATACGAATTGTTAGATAATATTAATAGTATCATCATCCGTCGATTTCACCGATCGAAGATCGGTTACATCTAAGGATGATCTAGGTTTTACGGCACCTTTGGTCAGCGGGCTTTGCCCGCAACTTGCACCCGAAGGGTGCGGAGTGCCCGTAAAACCTTCAAAATATTATGAATCTATTTATCCTGTCATTGAATTTCAAAGAGTGTGCGGAATATTTATTTGACAAACACGTCAGTAAAACATATACAAAAATCTAACAATATAATAAATAATGACTGAAGGTTTTGAAAAACCGACAGGTGGTTCAAAACCTAGATCATCCTTAGATAATCATCGAAGAGGATTATCGGCGGATAATGATTATATTGTGGCAATTCCCTCTTATAAACGTGCTGAGGTTTGTCGTGATAAAACATTGGCGATGTTAAAACATAACAAAATCCCTGCCAGTAAAATCTATGTCTATGTTGCGAACAAAGAGGAATACGACGAGTATGTTAAGATATTGGACAAGGCCTCTTACAATAAATTGGTGGTTGGTATCAAAGGTTTGGTTCCCCAACGCCAATTCATTATGTCGAAATGGCCACAAGGCAAACACATTGTTTTTTTTGATGACGATGTGGCCAAAATCGATTTGACCTTGTCACCTATGTTCAAGGGGAAATCATTGGATCACTTTTTTAAGACCGCTTTTGAAGAATGCAAAAAACAACATTCGTTTATTTGGGGTGTTTATGCGGTATTTAATCCCTTCTTTAGAAAGGGACGCTCTGAAATGTCGACCTGCTTGAATTACATTGTGGGTGCGTTTTATGGCATCATTAACCGTCCCAATTTGAGTTCGATTAAATTGACACTTACCAAGGAGAATGGACAAAAAGAGGATGTCGAGAGAAGTTTGAAATATTTTATTAATGACGGGGTTTTGCTGCGGTTTAATCGTGTCGGATTCAAAACTTTGTATTATAACCCAAACGGATCGGGTCTAGGTACATTCGAAGATCGTTTGAAGCCAATGCGTGAAGCATCACAAAAACTTTTAAAAGCTTATCCAGAATATGGATCGATAAGTACAAAATCAACAGGTATGACTGAATTTAAATTAAAAAAAATTCCTTCAAAATATGAGGACAAAGGAGAACCTGAAGGTTTTGCAAAGCCGCCAGGCGGTGCAAAACCTAGATCATCCTTAGATAATCCTCGAAGAGGATTATCGGCGGATGATGAAGAAAAGAAAAACACTACGAAAAAGAATAAAACAAAGAAAAATAAGACATCCAAAAAAGGAATGGGTCTATGGTAAAATCTCACAATATTATAAGTAGAATACTAATTATAATATGACCATTGTAAAAAAAGAAAAGAAAGAAAAAATAACTGTTTTTACGGTTAAAAAGGACATTGATGATGAAAAAATGGAGAAGAAAATGAATACATTTTTAAAACCATCTGATATCGACACTATCATTGATTTTGATGCGGACGTATATGATGAAGATGGTAAATTATTATTAAGATTTAGAAAAAAAGTTCTTGATGACGAACATATTGATGCGTTCTATGAAAATGTGATTAAGTTTGCTAAGAACAAGAGTGGGTTACGTGGTAGTGCTTCAGGAAGTAAGAAAAAGAATTATTCCGATAAAAAGGTGATGTCCAACATTTTCGGTTATTTCGATCGTTGGTCTCCTGGACAAAAAGCCGTTTTCAAAAAACGTGGAAAAACACCCTCGATCGCAGTACGTGAATGCCGTTTCAATATGGATTATCCAGAAGAATATAAAAAAACAATACCACTTATCAAAGATATTGACGAATTATATTCGAAATTGACACCAGAACAGTACAAATTACAACGAAAAGCCGCAAATCAAACTCATTTTAAAATTCCTGGTACATCATTTACTACCGTCACAACTAATGTAAACTACACTACTACGACGCACCAAGATTCGGGGGATTTTTTGCAAGGTTGTGGTAATTTGGCAGTTATCGAGCGGGGGAAATATAAGGGTGCAGAAACCTGTTTCCCTCAGTATAAAATTGGTGTTGATGTACGCAGTGGTGATATATTATTTATGGATGTCCATCAACCCCACGCTAATTTACCATTGATATTGGAAGATAAAGATGCTGTACGATTATCCATCGTCTGCTATTTACGCACCAATGTTTGGTTACGAACAAAAAACAAGACGCGAAAGTTTTATGAAAATCACAACCGAACTGTGAAGAATTTACGAACAGCCAAAGTTCTCCGGTAACCGCAGGCTACCTTCGAACTTAGTAGTTGGGCTTCCCCTTTTAGGGAAGCCCTGACCAAACCCTAATAATTTCAAACTATTATATAGTTACGTATTATGAAATTATTGTTAGTTATTTATTTTATTATTATTGTATTATTGGTTCTCTTCTTACTATTAAAAATAAATTACCAAATATATTTTCGAGAAGGTCTTACAGATGGTAACATTTTCACCAACAATAGTGGGCCTAATACACTTGCTGTAGATTCTAGTCTTACAATGAAAGTAAATGTGGAGAACACCTTTGGATCCAAAATAGATCCTAATCCGAATGAAAAATACAGTGCATCTATTGATACTTTTGGTGTTCCAGCTATTATGAGCGGCAATAATACAGCTGTTTTACCTTATTATTTATCTCAACAAGTCATTGATTCTAGCAATATTTCTCTCACGATTCAACCATTAACTAGTCGAACTTCGCAAAATACAAGTCATTATGAAGATGCCTTCCCACGTATGTTTAAGATCGATGTATTTGTCGACTTTAGTTCGATTCCCTTCCGTTTAGACAATAATACGACAACAACCACTGTTTCAGTAGATAGTAACGGGGTTCTCAATGCAAATAATGTTGCGATTATTCTTGATTATTCTTCGAATCATATCGGATATGTTAAAAAGGATATTTATGACCCAACACATTATTATGTTACTGTTACTACTCCCACTACTATCATTAAAAAGGTGGTTTTTACTTGGTCATTATATGATTTATGTCGAAACTGGATACCTAATAGTTTTTCCGGTAATTGCCAGACTTATGGTAATTGTGCCCCATACTCCTTCACGAATTTTTATAATAATTTTCCTGGGTATAGCTATCTAGGTAATCTTTTTACGGGTAATAGTTATAGTGGTAATGTTACTTTTGGTAATTGCAGTCCAGGTGCTCCTAGTGCCTTATGTTCAGGAAGTTACAAGGTTCCTACTATCACTTAATCAGGGGAACCAAGGTTCCCCCTGAGACCCCC
>TBL_comb47_HYPODRAFT_10007781_pt1 | contig 11147 bp, 12 predicted proteins | sample TroBogypolimnion_40_FD_10682 | JGI IMG/M metagenome (IMG submission 10682) | reverse complement strand
AATATAAATATAAATATAAATAATATAAATATAAAATATAAATAATATAAAGACAATAATTTTATTATATTAAATGTTCCGTAAAAATTTTATTAAATTAACAACATCAATTCTCAACATAAAAAATATTAGTAAAATTATTATTTATAAGAATGATTATGAAATATATCATACTACAGCACTCGTAAATGGGTATATATTATTTAGTAGTGGATTTGTAAGTTCTGATAGTAAAATTACTAGAATAAATGATAAGAAAAATCCAGAAGATTATGTTATTTTTACAAAATGGATTAATGAAGAAAAATAAAATATATTTATTATTAATGATTACTGTTGAATCTCATTATGGTATATCTGTATTGAGAGATGATTTGTTGATTGGTGGAACAAAAAGTATTTTAATGTCTTCAATTGATAATGATGCAAATATCGATGAATTTGTTTATGCCAGTCCTGTTTATGGTGGGTTTCAAATTGCTTTATCTGCTTATTGCAAATCGGTTGGTAAAAAAGCAACGATTTTTTGTTCTAGAAGAAAAGAACGATATCCTAATACTGTAAAATGTATTGAATATGGTGCTAATATTATTGAAGTATATCCTGGTTACTTATCTGTTGTTGAAAAAAGAGCAAGAGAATATTGTAATGGAAAGAAAAATGTTAAAAAATTAGTATTTGGAGCTAGATCGGATGAAAATATCAATTTTATAGCAGAAAGAACAAGACGAGTTATTAAACAATTGGGGAAAGATCCAGATGAAATATGGATTGCTATTGGGTCTGGAACCTTGATATCAGGTATTCTTCAAGGAGTTTCCGAAAACGTGAAAGTGATTGGTATCCAAGTCGGTAAAGATTTTATACCTGATGAGGATTATAAAAATCTAACAATAATTAAATATTTAAAGCCATTTGAATATGAAAGTAAATTAAAAGTCGATTTTCCTAGTATGCCAAACTATGATTTAAAAGCATTTGAATTATGTTTGAATAATAATAGAAACTGTGGTGATAAAACGGTATTATTTTGGAATGTATTATGATATTACGATATTACGATATTACGATTTCATTAATTTTTGTATTTTAATAACTTCTTCTCGTTTTAAATATAACAAATTTTTTATTCTATCCATCATATATTTTTCTTGTACTTTATCATCTTTTTCTTTCAAAAAACGTTCAAAATTTTGAATATTTTTTTCATCTAATTTTCCTTCTTCTTTCAATTCTTCATAAATATTTTTTACTTCATAAAGATTATCATCTTGCATTTCTTCAATTAATTCTTTATTATTTGTTTGAACCCAATTTACTCCATTATAATAATAAGATAATCCAGTTTTATAATTAGATGTATATACATTATAATTTTCTGGATGGTTTGGATTAAAATGTTTTTGTTCGATTAATTTAGTTATACTACCAAAACCTTTACTTATAATATCACATTTATGTTTATCAGTAAGATAATCTATAGTTTCATCTCCATATTTATTTATTATTATTGTTAATTTATTATTATTTCCATTTCCATTAATATTATGATCTCCAATAATAGAAACATTATCATTACCTTTAATATTCGCCATATTTAATGATTTATCTTTACAAGATGTTAATCTTTGTAGATGTCTTGTAATTTCAAATTTTGTTTTAAATGTTTTAAAACATAATTCACAAGTATTTTTTTCCATTAATAAATATATTATTTATTTGTCTTTATATTATTGTTATCATAATATCGCGTTGCACATATTCCTATAAGGAATATTTTATCATATTTATTTGTTACTTGGTATGTATTGATAAAAATGGAGAGAATTATCTTTAAAAATATGTGTAAATGGAGGGTGCAACTCTTTTCTAACAAAATTCTAAGAGAATATAAAATGGACAAATATATTTGTCCTTTTTTCAAAACTGTATAAAAGATTTCAAAATGACGAGCACCCTCCATTTACACATATTCCTATAAGGAATTTCTATATAATTATTTGTTACTTATTATGTATTAGTAATATATTATACAAAAAACCCTTATAGGAATATGTGCAGTCTAAGTAATTAATAATATACTACTATTTCATTTTTTCAAATGTTTCCTTTTTCTAGATTTCTTTCTTTTAGTTTTCCTTTTGGATTTCCTTTTGATTTTCTTTTTAGTTTTTCTCCCACCTCTGGTATCAGGAAACACGACATGGAGATGTTTAAAAATATTCTCATCCTTATTTTCTTTAAGTTGCTTATTATGTTCTTCATTCTCTATAACAATTATTTCACACGATTCATCGTATAATGCTAATAATGAACAATTTTGAAAATACTCATAGAATATATAACTGGTTGTATTAATTAATGTAGTTAACCCTGGTTTATTCCCTAATGTATCTAAAATACTTGGTGTTACTAATAATTCATTATTCGGTTCTACCTCGCGTTTAAATGCATTATAATGTATAAAATAACGACATAAAAATAAATCAACATCCCTTTCATAACTTATTAGGTAACGTTCTGTTTCTTTGTAATTTATACGTTCAACAGTTCCACCGGTAATTGGTTCCTGTGTATTTTGACTATTATATTGAGGTATTAAAGATAAACCTTCTGTATTAAACAAAATAGTAGTAAACTCTAATGGCAATAAAAATGATACATTCGCACCAAATATCATTCCTCTAATATTTTCCACATTTTGTGGATTATTTACAGCCCATAATTTTGATACAACTTCGTCTCCTGTCTTTGTTGCTACTATCGAATTACTTATTTCAATATTCTCACAAATAAGTCTTTCGCCAATAAACATTTCAGATGGTTTACGGTTATAATCTCTAATACAATATTTAGATTGTTTATTATGTCTGGCAATAATTTTAAATTTTTCTAAAATATCGTTTTCTGTTAGCGGTGTATCCTGTGAAAATAAACGTTTTAACATTTCTAAAATAACTGTTCTACTTTCGTTACTATTAAAAGTGCAAGCTCCTTGAGGGGCTACAATCAATCTAATAATATCTACAAGGGCTTCATCATTTATATATTTCGGAGATTCGTCAACCAATTCCGCAAATATTCCTCCATGACAAAAATTATATATTAAAGCAATCGTATTATGACTTAATGTCTTTGTTACGTATTCTCTTGCTTCAATCAAACTTTCTATTGTTATATCTTCAAGCTGAGATGCTAAAGATGAAGATCGAGATAAAGCTTGAGATGAAGCTTGAGATAAAGCTATAGGCGGAGATTGAGATAACTCTGGATTTGGATATGGAGATATATGACAAGTTTGAGATATATCTTCAGATTTTCTTTTTTTACTAAGAGATTCAGATTCAGATTCAGATTCAATACCTCCTTGTTTCAATTGTGATACGTCTGGTAATTCTCCTTCTTCCATAAATAAAATAAAATATAATAAAATATAATATAATATGAATTATTGTTATATTACGGTAGGGAGAGACCAAACTATATCAGATAAACTTAATGAAATGGGTATAGCCTCTCATCCTAATATCTCATTAAAAGATATAATAAGTAAAATAAATTCAACTTCTAATTTTTGTGGATTAGATGAAGATTCAATAACTACTAAAGATTTAAAAGGATATTTAGGTAGCGGAACTTCAATATATGCGTTAGATTCTGATGAAGAATTACACGGCTTAATAAATATAGAACAAAATGGAAATAAGATTCATATACAAGGTTTATGTGTTCCTGGTGGTAGAATGGGTGTAGGATCACGATTTTTATCAATAGTTAAATCTCTTGCTACAGATATATCCACAATTGATAAAATTGATTTAACCTGTTACGGTACAGTTCATAATTTTTATGAAAAAAATGGATTTGAAATTGTCTCAACTCGTTCAATAGTAGATTCCGATGACGAAGACGAGCCTCCAAAAATTAGATATAGTATGATTTTTAATGTAGTACGGAGAAAGTCTAGTAGTTCAAGAAAATCAAGAGGATCAAGAGGATCAAGAGGATCAAGAGGATCAAGAGGATCAAAAAAATCAGGTGGAAAAAGAAAATCAAGAAAATCAAGAAAATCAAGAAAATCAAGAAAATCAAGAAAATCAAAATAATTAATTAAAACAGCATATTATATAATCTAATATCCAGTAATTATTGTTAAATTTTTGACATTCTTCAACATCTTCTTCTATATCATAACTAAATTTATATTGATCAAAATAAAATTTTTTTGCCATTATATAATATCAAAATATATAAATAATTAACACGGGTTTGAATTTATTATGAAGTATTAAATTCAAAATAAATTATAAATAAAATATTATATAAAAAAATATCAGATGAAAGAGATAGTTTGATAACAAATTCTCCAAATCAATATAGTTATGAAAATATTGATTGGAAATAAAAATTGATTAAAATGTAAAATGTAAACTGTGATATATGAGATATAAATAAAAAAATTGAAGATAATTAAGTTAGTGTATTTAATATTACAATTAAATCAAATATGTCTGAACAAAATACATTTGAAATGACGATGAAATTATTATCTTATTTGCCAATAGAAATAAAATCGAGGATTATTTCATTAACTTATAATACTCAAAGAAGAGAATTATTGGATTCGATAAAAACGTTTTCGTTTAAGCCTAAGTATACGCCTAGAAGAAGAGGTGCTGATTGTAGAACAGGAGGAGATTGTGATGTACCATATGATGGATTTTGTACTATATGTGGTAGTAACTGGAATTGGGATGATTAATCTGACTCTATAATATAAGCGTTCGCTTCGTAGTAATTATTTAATTTATTTTGATTTAAATTATTTTACATTTAATAGAATTTAAATACTCGTGGAGTAGTTACAATTGTAAAACTTATATTACAATTGTAAAAATTACAGCATAATACGTATAATTTAGAAATAAAATATTTTGTAATTATATAGTATGTCTAATAACTCTTCAGAAGATCATTCTACCGAAGATCATTCTCATTCTACAGAAGAACACGCTACAGAAGATCATGCTTCAGAAGATCAATTTAATAATGTAGATTCTGTAATTACAAATTTTACATTAAATACGGTTACAGATGTATCTGGTGTTGAAATTATTAATCAATCAGGAACAGATGTAAATGGTAACTATATTACTAATACTTTTTTAACTACTCTTGACCCTTCATATAATCTTCAAATTAGTGAAACATTAACACAAGTTGTAAATACATATCAAGATGAAACGTGTGAATTAAATGGAGATATAGTGAATCAAATTAAACAATATGCTAGTGAAATTAAATGTTCCAGTTTTCACGGAAATGGAACTATTGATGATTATAGTGAATTATTTAATGCGGCTTCGAATATTGCAAATGAATCAAAACAAATGGCTTTATCTGTAGATCTAGACGGATTTAATGAATTTGCCGATGCAGCAGATCAACTAAGTCATTTATTTACTGGATTTATTTTAAAATTACAAAATGTTAATATTATCGATGATACCTTATTTTTAAATTCTATTTTAAATGCTTTGAAAAAGATTGTGAATTTATCCAATACTTTTGGAAAATTTAAAGAAACTATTATAGCAACTTCTATTATTCAGATTCCTCAATCTTGTCACGATACGGTTGTAGTATTACAAGGAGTAATGGAGGAAATTAACTGTGCTATGACGTGTATAAATTATTTTGTTAATCCAACGGAAAATGTTCCAGATGATGTTTTATTGAATACTTCCGAGAAACAAATGATTGATACAGCAGTTTCTACAATTAAACAATGGAATGTATTATGTGAACAAGGTGTAACTATTGCGATGAATAATGATGTAGATATTAAAAATATTAATACAATAAATAATACAATTCAAATACAAACTTCTTCACTAAATAATGCGATAAGTATTCTAACAAATAAATTTAATTTAATGAATAGAATATAGTCTTTCAACCAATTGCAGAATATCAATATTATCAATTACAATATAACTTCTTAAATGTATATAGGAAATATTGATTCCAGTTCGGTTTTCGACAACGCATTATTACCACAAAACAACTTAATAAATAAGAGTGTCTTTGGATTTTTAAATGATTCAACAATAGTATTATATGTTTTTAACATTACTTTTTTATCTTTTATTATTTTTGAATAAATAACATTCAAATGATTCTCACAAATAAATGGAGTATTCATATTTATCAAAGCATAATTCAATTTATAAGCGGCATTTCCATTTCCTCGGTTAACCGCAATAACGGGTTCTATCGAACCTTCAATAGCAATATATTGTTTTTTTTCATTATTTTTAAATTCCATTATTTTTACAGTATTATCTTTTGTTATATTTGAATTGTATAACAAAAGGGTTTTGGATGTATCTGATGTTAATATATCCTTCTTTTCATTCCATACAATATTACCTGTTTTAACTGACAATCCCATTTTTTCTAGAGTAGTCGATCCCGCAAATAATTCTTCTAGTTGTTGCTTGTTCGTCGTAAATATAAAATTATTGTTTAATTTTATTGAATAATCACATAATAAAGAAGTGGATATTGATGGTGTTGATGTTGTATCATCAATTCGTTTATGTAAAATAATTCCCATAGTAGATTGGTCTGTATCAATAAATTCATTATCAAAATCCATTATTTTTACAATTGAACAACACGACTTTATATAATTTCGTACAAGAGAATAATAATGCGAATTTAAAAAGCTTTTCGGTATGATGAATGCTGCTACCCCATTCTCATTTAATAAATATAATGAATGAATGATGAAAATATAGAATAAATTAGGACGACCTATACATAATGCTTTATAATTATTTGGTACTTTTGATTTTTCACAAACAACATAAGGAGGATTCGTAACGATTAAATCGTATTTGTTTTCAGTTGAATAAGTAGTGAAATCCGCCTTTATTAATTCAATTGAATTACATATACCAAAATCAATATCTTTTATTTTTTCAAATATCATAGAATTTAATTCTATTCCTGTAATGGAAGTATCAATAAATGAATTATTTAATACTAAAACTATTTCGCAAGTACCGCACGATGGTTCTAGTATCTGTTGTATTTGTAATTGTTTCTGTTCCGTATATGTCGTTACTTCTTGAACCAACTTTTCTATAATTGTTCTAGGTGTAATAAATATCCCTTGATTCTTTTTATCGCTTTTAGATAACAACTTAGTAATTTCAATAGTAAGAGGACTAAATTGAGTATTCGTTGATGAATTCATTTTGAGACTTTATATAATAATAATTACTTGGAATATATCTATATCAATTTTTTATCAAATTAATTTGATAAAAATAATTTTTTGACCCAATCAAAATATGAAATTATCTACCATTAACAATACAAATTATTTTATTGTTCAATAATTATGGTTTAATAAATACTCAATATTTGAATATTGTTTCAAATACTTATATTCAAATACTTATATTCAAATACTTATATTCAAATACTTATATTCATCGATATTTCTCCATTTACTGTCTATAATTCGTGAATTCTGTGAAAATATATTTTAATTTTTTTAACTATCTAATATATGTATTCGATTGATTCGTATGATTCAGTTGATTCAGTTGATTCAGTTGATTCAGTTGATTCTCTCGATTCTGATGGTGAATCAAAATTAAAATTTGATAAATATCCGTTAAAACCTGGTATATATCACGGAAAAAAAATTGACTCGAGTTCATTTTTAAATGATGACGATGAAAAACCATCTACGCCTAAATATAGTTATACTCATATATGGTTTATAATCACATCAATTTTATATAAGTATTGTTGTTTTGCGAAACCAATATTTCCTGTTAATAGGAAATAATAATAAGTGTAATTGTCAAGAATAATATATTATAAATAATATATTCTTGGAAGAAATAGAGTCTTGGATTAGATTCACGGAGAGAAAGAATGAACCATCTGGGTAGTCGGCTCCTCCCTTTCTCTCCGTGAATTCTTTTGAAGAGTTAAAAGTTCCAAGAAATATAAAATAATAATTTTATATTTCTTCAAGAAAAGAAGTATTGGATTAGATTCACGGAGAGAAAGGCTGGGTGTAGCCTTTTGTGATTTAACCCTTCTCTCCGTGAATTCTTTTGAAGAGTATAAAATTGTCAAGAATAATATTTATAAATAATATATTCTTGGAAGAATTAGAGTCTTGGATTAGATTCACGGAGAGAAAGAATGAACCATCTGGGTAGTCGGCTCCTCCCTTTCTCTCCGTGAATTCTTTTGAAGAGTATAAAATTGTCAAGAATAATATTTATAAATAATATATTCTTGGAAGAATTAGAGTCTTGGATTAGATTCACTGAGAGAAAGAATGAACCATCTGGGTAGTCGGCTCCTCCCTTTCTCTCCGTGAATTCTTTTGAAGAGTATAAAATTGTCAAGAATAATATTTATAAATAATATATTCTTGGAAGAAATAGAGTCTTGGATTAGATTCACGGAGAGAAAGAATAAATAAGTAAGTATGTAAGTATGTAAGTATTTAAATTCATTTTAAATAATAAAATTAAAATAAACTATGTAAATGGATGTAATAAAGAAATGAAATAACAATAATTTATATTTCCACCAGTTTTATTTTTTATTAAAAATATGTATTATATTATATTTCTTCAAGAAAAGAAGTCTTGGATTATATTCACGGAGAGAAAGGGAGGATGTAGCCTTTTGTGATTTAGCCTTTCTCTCCGTGAATTCTTTTGAAGAGTTAAAAGTTCCAAGAAATATAAATATATTTTTATATTTCTATATTTCTTCAAGAAAAGAAGTCTTGGATTATATTCACGGAGAGAAAGAATGAATCATCTGCTCAGTATTCCATTATATTAATATCTTTAAATTATGTAAACATATATGCTTTAATATAATTAGATAAGTTTGTTAATATATTTTTTTAATTTATCTATAATATTTTTATGATTAATACAAAATAAACTTAATTTCGTATATACTTCTTGTGCTATTTTTTCTTTTATAATTTTATTAACTAAACTTTTGATATCTCTCAATCTTTTCAATTTTAATTAGATCCATTTATACTATAATTTATGATACGACTTTAAGCCGAAATAAACAAATAACAATTACAACTTGTATTTCTGTTTTGTATTTAAAGACATATCATAAATTATAGTATAAATGGAACAAGAATATAGTATAACTATCAACAATAAAAGAATATTTGAGTTTTATCAAAAAAATCCTAATATTAATTTTGAAGCTATGAATTTAATATTTTTGGATCTGATACAGAATATTAATACAGATATGTCTAGTGCTATTCAGAATACAATTATTGGAGAGATATTATCAAGTGTTAAAGAGTTAAAAACATCAATTTCTTCTCTCGATAATGCTTTTATGGGTAAGATTCGTGAAATAAATAAAGAATTTGTAGGTTCAGTTAAATTATTTATAGAAGGCTCTTCAAGTGATAATACAAAAACATATATATCAGAATTATCAAAAAATACTGAATTGTTTGTTGGTAGGATTACTAATGAATTACCAAAAAACAATAATGAAATAAATAATAAAATGAAAGATATGTTACAATTATTTCAAGAAACATTAATAAATGATGTAAAATCATTTGTAGGTTCATCGTCTCAAAATGAAAATACATTAAAAGATTATCTCTCTGGCTTAGATGGTAAAATACAAAATCTTCAACAACCAATATATTCTTTTATTACAGCAAACCAAGAAACAATTACAAATAGCTTAATAAGTTTAAGAGAAGCTAATTTAATAGCTGATTCGGAACAAAAAAAAGTAATTGGAGATTTAGGTGATTTTTTGAATAAATATTCAACTAATTCTGCTTATAAAGGACGAGTATCTGAAAATAAATTAGAAAAGGTATTGAATAAATTATATCCTATGGATGAAATAATTCTTTCCAAAGCATTAAAAGAGAGTGGAGATTTTATGATAAAGCGTAATAATAAATTACCTATATTAATTGAAAATAAAAATTATGAAGCTAATGTAAATCTAGATGAAATAGCAAAGTTTTATCGTGATGTAAACGCACAAAAATGTTCTGGGGTATTTATCTCTCAAACTTCAGGAATAGTTGGAAGAAGTGATTACCAAATTGAAATAAATGATGGAAATGTATTGGTATTCTTACATAATGTAGATTATTCTGAAAGTAAGATTAAAAATGCAGTTGATATAATAGATCATCTTTGTATAACATTGACAGAAATTAATAAAAGTAAATCAATTGAAGGGATTACTGTATCTAAAGAATTTCTTGATGGATTAAATAATGAATATAAATCTTTTTTAAATCAAAAAGATATAATTATTTTTAATATAAAAGAATCTCAAAAAAAATTAATAGGAAATATTGAAGATTTAAATATGCCAGATTTATCAAAGTATTTATTTACCATATATTCCTCAGAACAAAAACAAGAATATAAATGTGATACTTGTGGAGAGGTTTTTTCCAAAAAGGCTTCTCTTGCAAGTCATAAAAAAATACATACAAAAAAGGAGGTAAAGAATATAAGTCCAATTAATATTTCTATTTAAATTTAATTGTATTGTATCATGATGTATATTTATAATATTATTTATTATCTAATAATATTATATTTCTCTCTGTAATGGAATAATATATAGTTATTTTCATTTGAAACTGTTATGATATATGTATTTATAAATAATATTATTGGAACTCTAGAATACCGACAAGGATAAAAGTATTTAAATAATAATAATATTATTTATGTTGCTAATAAGTAAGTTAAATTATTAAAATGAATTATTAATGACAGCTTCAACCGGCTAAAGCCGGAAACGAGACCCTTTGCGAATGTTTAATAAAGCGAGAGCATAAAGGTAAGGAAATTGTTTAATTAATGCATTATTAACGGTTATATTTCTAGTTTGAAAAACAAGTTGTTTTTCTAATTTGGAAATTCTAGTTTGAAAAACAAGTTGTTTTTCTAATTTGGAAATTCTAGTTTGAAAAACAAAAAAAAACCGAATTTGAATTCGTTAAAATAATAAAATTAATAAATTAAGAGAATTGAAAAATATTAAAATCTCAAGTTATTAATAATAATTAAAAA
>TBL_comb47_HYPODRAFT_10007780_pt1 | contig 11150 bp, 12 predicted proteins | sample TroBogypolimnion_40_FD_10682 | JGI IMG/M metagenome (IMG submission 10682) | reverse complement strand
AAAGGAAGTCTCGTTATTCAGGGCTGCCAGACTATTAAACAGGGGGGCGGCCTTTGTTAAATCTCTAATAGATTCTAAGCAGCTGCCGGCACGTAAGCAGATCGTTCAGACACCAAATAAAACTATTACCCGGTATCGCATTCTCGTTTCGGATATTCATAAATATCAGACCGGTCAAGTTACGGTAAAGATTAAAGATAAAACTACCACTAGTGGCATGACTGATGTCATTAAAAACATAATCAAGGAGTTTCCTTCAAATATTCATCACTTAAACAATCGAGGTTAATCATGACAAGTTATATTTTTTCGCACTTATATATTGTTCTCTTTTCGGCTCTATTAGTAGGAGTTATCTTGGGCATGGGAGTAGTTGCCATGCTAAAGGCCGGTTCTGATGCTGATGATAACTTTGCCGATATCGAAAACGAAGCTTACCGAAATATTAATGACAGCCTCAAGGGCCAAATTACCGATCTAAAAAACCAGCTTGAACATTTTGCAAAAGATTTAAACAAGGCGCATATCAATCTTGAGTCTGAAAAACAAGCACGAAAACGGACTATAACAGCCTTGACCGCTTTAATAAATGACGACAGGGAACAAATTGAGCAATTAAAAGAAGTCCGCAAAGCTTTTCTTGAAATCATAAGTGATCAAAAACTTAAAATAGCTGAATTAAATAGTGATAATCTATCGCTTTTGAAAGCGGTTAATATTAAAAATGATGCGCTAGAAGCAAAGATCCCCGAATGGAGTCAACCTATTACCGGGAAAGAAATGATCGCTGAATCTTCTTGCTGTGAAAAGGTAGCTTGAATGAGCAACAAAGTAGAATTCGTTTTAATCGAAAATGCAATCGAGTTACAGCTGATGCCGGCAGGTGACAAGTTAATCGTAATGCATCATAGCAGGGTAATCATAACAATAAACAAATCTGAGAAAGAAGATTTTATAAAAGACTTTTCTAAGGTTTTTGAGAAATACAGTACGAAGAATTTAATAAAAAAGGCCGGTTAATGCCCGGCCTCGTAGAAAACATAAACAATCGAGTACTAAAATAAGGAGATAATTACTATATGGCAAATGCAGAATTAATTAAATGGACAGAGGAAAAGATCGATAGCAATCAAGCGCTTATGGATTTCAGGGAAAGAGCGTTGACTAAAACTATCTGCCTATTTCCCGAAACCGTTTCATTCAATCAATCAGAATTGAAATATGGAGTTGCTATCGTTTCGGTCGACACAAAAGTTGATGATAAGGGCAACAACAGGGATATCTATAGGACTAGCAATGGTTATGCCCTTCATCTTAATAAATTAAATGAAATCGCTCAAACCGCTGGCATTAGGATTATTGACAGTAGAATTTCAGAAAGGCAAGTTGACGAAAATGGTAGAGTAACGCTTGTTATACATACAATTAAATGGGAATTAAAAAGTGTTGACGGCTCTGTCAAATCGGGAGAGGCAACGGGCAAATATGATTACTATGCTGATCAAGCTTCAAAATCTGAGAACCAAACTAAGGAAAGACGTAAACATGCTGAAGCTTTAGCAGAATCAAATGCTCGCGTACGTGCTTTCAATATGGCGTCTTTAAAGCTACAAAATTCTTATACGCTTGAAGAGCTTAAAAAACCTTTTCTCATTCCTTTTGTTATTGAGGATAAGAACGAGTTGTTAAAGGATTTACCACTCGACATACAGATAGATCTTAAAAAACAGGTAGCTATGAAACGCCTGGGATTAGTTGATACTATGTACCCAGCTAGTCAGACAAAGCAGATTGAAGATGCTTCTTATGATGAAGTTGATAAAACTACCGGCGAAATAAAACCCACAGCAAAGCCCGATCCCAAAACTGGCGTTACCGCTGCTGAAGAGAATCATATTAACGCTGAAACTTTCCGCGAAGCTAGTCAGGCAGAGCGTACTGAGAAAATTCTTAATCTAGTTAAGATAAAGGAATTCAAGACGCCCACTGGTAAACCGGTAACTGCTAAGAATATTGAGAACTCTACTATTGACAAGCAGATTGCCTTTATTGAAATGCTTCTTAATCTTGAAATAGATAATGAGGAGTTGCCATAATGAATTATAGATTTATCCATTCTGCAGATTGGCATAGCGATGCTGATCCAATTAAACAGCAAAAGCTTGAAGCTTCACTTGGCCAGATGGTTGATTACTGCAAAAAAGTAAAAGTGAATGCAATCATTATCGCCGGTGACATATGGGAAGAACGTCAGAACCATTCAGATAATTCAGGTGTTCCATTGATTTATACTTATTTAAGGCACCTTTCTAAACTTGTGGATTTCATATTCATAGTAAAGGGAAATAATTCGCATGATCAACCAGGTTCTATTTCTTTACTTCATCAACTAGAGCCGAATATATACGCTTTTGAAAAGCCTGTTACACTTTCAGTGGTTAAAGATATGAATACTCCGATAATCAACTTGTTAGATCCACTGTTGTTGAATTCTACTTTTGATTCGGATTATATAATCTCTCTTATTCCATATCCTTCGAAATCGATGTTTATAGTTGATGATTCAATTGAAAATAACAATGAAGTCTTTCTTCAGATGTTTGAGCAAGTTTTCGAATTGATCGGCGATGTAACAGAAAAATATGATTGCCCTAAACTTCTTGGTTTCCACGGTAACGTACAGGGATCAAGGTTAAGCAGCGGACAGACATTAACTTCTAAAGATATCCTGGTAGCACCTTCAACATTAGAAAAGGCAAAGGCTGATTATTACGCTCTTGGCCATATTCATCTCAGACAGGAAATCAAACCTAATATGATTTATTCGGGATCTTTATTTAATAAAAATTGGGGGGAAACTGAATCAAAAAGCTTTGAAGTTCTTGAGTTCATAGCAACACCATTTGACGGCGATTCTCATTTGTTATGCAATGAAAGGATAATGCTATCAGCTGCTCGTCCCATGATAAAGCTAGAAGCAACATTTGATTCGGAACTAGGTTTTATTACAAAACCATTTACTGATGGCGAATCTTACGATCTTCCAAAAGGCGCGGAGATCAGGTACCGCGTGACTATTAAGGAAGAGGATAAAATACTTGTTACCGATAGCAAGATACAAGTCCTTAAAGATTTATTCGGTGATGATGTTAAGATCGAATATAACGAGATCCCAAAGGAAAAGGATAGCAGATCGGAAGCTATAATGAATTGTGCAGATCCTCTTGACGAAGTGAAAGAATTCGCCCGGGTAAACAATGAAGAATTCACTCCTGGTATGGAAGAGAAATATTACAAGATTCAGGAGCTAGCAGCGTGAAAAGGGAAATACCTACTATCAATAAAGATTTCAGGCAATGGCAAAAGAACGCCTATAAGCTTACTATGGAGGCCGTTCAGAAAGGTCGTCGTGACTTCTTAGCCACCGCAACACCTGGTGCTGGTAAAACAGATTATGCTTTATGGGTGGTTCATACCTTCTTGCAGAAGAAACTTGCTGCCAGGGTAGTCGTAGTCGCGCCTACTGAAAATCTCAAAGAACAATGGGCCTTGTCAGCTGCCAGGATGGGAATTGATATCGATCCTGAGTTCAAGAACAGTCAAGGCCGTGAAGCTGCCGATTATCATGGTTGCGTAATAACTTATGCACAGCTAGGCCAGGATCCACGAGTTCATGAACTAAATGTATTTGCCGATAAAACTATTGTCATCTTCGACGAAGTGCATCATGCCGGTGAGTCATTATCATGGGGTGACGGTGTACGTCAGGCTTTTGAGAGCGCTGTTTTCAGATTAGAGCTTTCTGGTACCGCGTTTCGCTCTGATGATAATCAGATCCCTTTTATTACTTATGAAGCTGGCATTTCTGTAGCCGATTTCGGTTACTCATATGCTGAAGCCTTAAAAGATAATGTTTGCCGTCCTGTTTTCTTCAATGTTTTTGACGGTGAAATGAAATATAAAGTTGGGACTGAAAACTTTGAACATTCATTTGCTGATATAATTGAAAAAGATTTGATTGCGAAGCGATTAAAGACAGCTCTTGATCCCACCGGTGGATGGATGAATACAGTTATCATTGAAGCGCATAATCAGCTGATGGATTTAAGGGCCACTACACATAAGGATGCTGCAGGACTTGTCTTTGCTATCAACCAAAACCATGCACGCGAAATCTCCCAGGTACTCTTTGAAATTACAGGTGTACGTCCGGAAGTAGTTCTGTCTGATGAATCAAACGGCTGCCATAAAATAGACCGGTTTAAGAAGTCGTCAGATCCCTGGATAATCTGTGTTAAGATGATATCGGAAGGGATCGATATTCCACGGCTTCGCGTAGGAGCTTATTTCACCAATGTTAAAGCAGATCTGTTCTTCCGCCAGGCAATTGGTCGCTTTGTACGTGTAATAGCTTCAATGAAAGGTCAGAATCAGGATGCATACATCTTTATGCCAAAGGATCCGGACCTGGTAAAGTTAGCCGAAGAAATCGAAAAAGAGCGTGTACATGCTTTAGCGGATTGCACGCCAGGTGACGCCGGTGAGCAAGGTGAAATATTCCCCGACTACGTTCCATCCCATAAAGGCAACTTTGAAATGCTAGGCAGCCGCGCTTTGAAGTCTACTACCCTTCGCGCTAATGTTGAAATAACCAGGGGCGCTAAATTCATTCAATCAGGAGAAGCAGATCTTTCAGTATTCGAGCGTAAGCATCGGCTTAAAGAAACAATCAACTTAACGTGCCGGCGCCTAGCTATCAGGGATGCTCAACGGATGAAGCAGAGTAAGGCTGAGTTCGGGAAATACCACAAATTATGGATAGAAAAGGGAGGTAAGCCCATTGAGAATGAAACGCTTGAGGAGCTGCAGAAAAGATTAGAGTTCGTTCAAAGGTTCGCTAGTAATTAGAAACATTAACAATCAATCAAGGTGTGATAATGGTACAACAATCGGTTAGAGATTTAATCAAAATAGAGGGACAAATCAGCGAATTATACGCTGAGAAAAATAAAATAATTCGTGAAATCGCAAACGTTACTCAGTGCAAGGCTCCGGTTATATTTCATAATGAGGACAATACTTGGACTCGTTGCACTATTACAGACAGTCTTGAAAAAATAGAAGAGGGATTTTTCAAAACTGTTAGGGTGGAACGCTTTTCTTCAAAGATCGAAGTCCTAAAGAATATGCCAAAAGAATTAAAGGGGGAATAATGAAACTAACTAGGCTAAAACTCCGCGGTGCTATTGGTTTGCGAAAGGGAATAGGAGTCGAGGAAGTCGATATAGATTTCACAAAGTTCGGCCCTGGTATAATTGCGCTTGTCGGTAAAAACGGTGCTGGTAAAACTACATTATTAGAACAGATGCACTTCTATAGAACTACGGTTTCTCATGAAGGTGCATTACAATCGCAGTTTTATTTAAAAGATTCCCACAGAATAGTTGAAGGTATTCATAAGGGAATTAAATATCAGGGAAATATAAAGATTGATGCTTTAACCAATAACTGTGAAGCATATTTATACCGGTATAATCCTGATGGTACCCTTAAATCACTCAACGACGGTTTGCGCGGATCTTATGATGAAGAACTAGAGAAAATCATGGGAACGGAGGATTTATTCTTTTATTCTGCTTTCGCCGGTCAAATGTCAAAAGGCATTGTTAAAGCTGATAGATCGGACCGTAGAAAGTTATTCAATCAGCTCTTGAATCTTACTCACTATGAAAAGAAATGTGAAATTGCCAAAGCCAAATTAAGGGATTGCGAAGAGCAGCTATCAGTAGTTGAAGGTAAGATTACATTATTAAAAGCCAAGGGAGATTCTGAAATAGAAACTATCCAGGGGCAAATTGATTTACAGATCTACCAGAAAGAAGTTGGTGAAAAAGACATCGTTGAACTGGAAGCTTTAATCAGAACCCATCAGGAAGTTATTAAGGATTGTGAAATTCAGATCTCGAAGTTTGAGGAGAAGGTAAAAGGAAACCAGGAGAACGAAAATAAGATTGCTTCCCTTGAAAAGAAGATAAAGGATCTGACAACAGAGTATAATAGTAAAATCAACCGATATGCCGGAAGCATTAAAGATTATAATACCTTGATAGAACGGGATGAATATTTACTCAAAAATAAACAGGCCATTCTTGACGCCCTTGATTTAAAAGTAAAATTAGTAGAACAGAGAAGTACTTATCAGGAAAGTCTTAATAAGCTTAACCAGGAATATTCTGATTTACAAAAGAATTGGTCTGAAGATCTAAAGAAGCTTGGAGTTCAGGAAAAATCACTGTCAATTCAAAAGGCTGAAGTTCAAAGGCTAGAAAATGGTATGGAACAAACCCAAGCTACCATTGATCGCATAAGAGCCAGTGTTGACAACATCGATACCGTTCCCTGCAGTACTGAGGTTGGATCCGTATGTAAATATTTACTTGAAGCTTACAAGAATCAAACTGAGTTGCCCCAATTACTGGAAACGTATGAACTTGAGAAAACCGGTTACAAAGAGCACAATGATTTATACGTTAAAGAAAGGGATTCATTTGAATTAATAAAATCCTCTACAGATTCCGGGTATCAGGTAAAAGACAAACAACTTAAAGGCAATATTGAATCCATTACAAAATTTATTACTGATATCGATACAGAAATAAAAAGTATTGATAAAGGGAAATTCGAGGACCGTAAGAAACAACTTGATAATGCCGATGCTGAAATTAAGGATCTTCGCACTAAAATAAAATCTACTGAGCAGCTGCAGGAAGAGGCTTGTACTAATTTCAACAATAATCTTTCTCACTTCAATGCCGAGATTAAGGATCTTCGCAATAATATTCATCTTGGACTAGCTTCTAAAATCGAAGGTATGAAAGATTCTTTGAAGGAAGAAAAGAAGAAAGAATCAGAACACCAGGACGAATTGAAGTGGGCTAGAAAAGCAGTTGAAGATATTACCAAGTCTATTACTCAGTACGAAAGCGAAATATCTACCATTCGTGAAAATCTTGCTACAGCTGCAGATCTCGAAACTGAAAAGATTAAGCTGCATACTGAAATTAAGGAATGGCAATTCTTTGTACGCGCTTATGATAAAACCGGCATACCGGTCCTTAAAATGGAAAACTCCGGATCTTCTATTACCTCGATTGCAAACGAATTGCTTAATTTTTTCAATGAGCAATCCAGGATCAAAATTGAAACTACTAAGCTTTCTAAGGATAAAAAGAAAGTCATTGAGTCATTCGATATCATCGCCATAGATAAACATGGGATCCCGGGGATATCGGCTACAATGGATATTAAGGATAAATCAGGCGGTGAGAAAGTCTGGTACCAGTCTGCACTGCAGGGAGCTATAAGCATTTTCAAGAATCAAGAAGCTGATGATCTTACTGTTTTCTTTGATGAACAGGACGGCCCTCTTGACTCCTTAGGAGCTGTAGAGAAATACTTTGAAATGCTTTCTAAAGTGCATGTAATGACGAAAGCTTATCAGACTATCCTGATAACCCATCGCCCCGAAATCATAGATATGATTCCACAGCAGATCAAATTAACAAACGGAACTTTACAATTAATCAATTAAAAATATGAAAGTTTTAATCGCTTGTGAATATTCCGGTATTGTCCGCGACGCTTTTCTAGAACGGGGTCATGATGCAATTTCTTGCGATCTCCTTCAAACTGATAATGATTTATTTGGTCGGGGAAAGTTCCATTATCAAGGTAATGTTATGGAAATTCTAGGGGGGGGTACGACCTTATGATAGGGCATCCACCTTGCACGTATTTAAGTTATTGCGGAATAAGACATTTTAATGCTCCTGGAAGAGAAGAAAAAAGAAAGGCAGCGTTAGATTTTTTCCTTTCGTTATTCAATTCACCAATAGATAAAATTGCGCTTGAAAATCCGGTCGGTTGGATCAATACGATTTGGAGGAAGCCCGACCAAATCGTCAGGCCTTACTATTTCGGAGAATCCGAACAAAAGAATATTTGTTTATGGCTTAAGAACTTGCCGAAGTTGACTTACGGAGAATTATTGATACAGAAGCCCAAACCTTTCAAGGTGTATAAAGGAAAGAACTATTATTATACCGAGAAAATGGGCAGCGGCCATAAAAGAAGTAGATTTTTTACAGGCATAGCCAACGCTATGGCAGATCAATGGGGGAATTTATGAGAACCCCTGGTTTATTTGATTCGGTAGATTCTAAAAGAACCGTCATCTGGTTTAGCTGCGGTGCGGCTTCAGCAGTTGCGGCTTATCTAACATTGAAAGAAAATCCAAACGCTTTAATGGTTTATTGTGACACACATTCGGAGCACGAAGATAATAAAAGATTTTTGGCAGATGTTGAGAAATGGCTTAATAAAAAGGTTGATATAATATGCTCGCAAGTATTTTATGATGTTGATTCAGTTATAGAAAAAACACATTATATGTCAGGCATTAACGGTGCTCCCTGTACGGTAGAATTAAAGAAAATACCTCGAATGAATTTCCAATGCTATAATGATCTTCATGTTTTTGGTTATACGTTCGATGAAAAGGCAAGAGCTGAATCCTTTACAGAAAATAATTTTGAGCTTGATTTATTATATCCTTTGATTCTAAGGGGGATAACTAAAATTCAATGTTTATCTATTCTGCAAGAAGTCGGCATTAAGCTTCCATATCTCTACACGCTTGGATTAGACCATAATAATTGTATCGCGTGCGTGAAAGCATCATCCTGTAAATATTGGGCTATTATAAGAGAATATTTCCCAAATGTATTTCAAAGAAGATGCGAACAAAGCAGAAAGTTAGGTGTAAGATTAATTAAGCTCGATAAGAAAACAGCTCTAATTTTAGGAAAGCAGCCACAAGAAAGAATCTTTTTAGATGAATTACCAGTCGGCATAGATTGTACCGGAATTGAGTTGCGACTTCTTATGTCATTCCATTATAGGAGAGAATGCAACATGAGCCAATGTGAAAAGATACTCGAGTATTTAGTAATGATCCCCGGTCGTAGGATTTCAACCTGGCAGGCTTACGAGCTATTCCATATAACAACTTTAGCGCAAAGAATACAGGACTTAAGGCAGGATATGAAGATTAAACCACTAGTTATTAACGGTCAAGAATATTTCATCAACGACGAGCTTGTTACCAAGGAAATTTGGGAGAACGGCAAGCTAGTCAGTAAAACATTCAGCGAATATTGGCTCGAACCGATTAAAGTGGAAGAGCTGCAGGGGGTGTTATTTTGAGTATAAAAGATTTAGAGCATAAAAGGTTTTTCTATAAAGATCATAAGTTCCCGGCTCCGGCCAAACCGAAAATTGACAAGACGGTTCGTGAGAAAGTTTATAATAAATTTGATGGTCGTTGCGCTTATTGTGGTTGTAAAATTCTCTTCCACCAGATGCACATTGATCATATCCATCCACAAAGTATGTCCCATTTTTACGATGCAGAACCGTCGGTAAAAAAGGAATACGGACTGAGGGGTGATAATGTAAACCACATAGATAATCTATTCCCGGCCTGTAGAAGCTGCAATAACTATAAAGCCACATTCAGTATCGATGTATTAAGAAAAGAGCTGGAAGAACAGCCGCGGAAGCTTAGGGTGCAATCAATTATTAAGCTTTGTGAAAGATTCGGAATTATCGAAATCAAAGAAAAGCCTATTAAATTTTACTTCGAAACAATTGGGGAGCACGATGAAAGATAAATTTGTGGTGGTGGGAGCATGGGGCGTAAAAACGCTAGTTAATAACGTACTCCGTAATAGTTACGATAATCAAACCGGTTCTATATTCTCACACAGAAACCTTGCTGTTAACGCTGTCAAACGCACAATTAGGTATGCCAAAAAGATCGGCCAGGGGAATAATGATAATTGGGTAGATTTAACGATTAAGAGGCTGAGGGCATGAAAAACAAGGTTAAAACGGTAGAAGAGATACTTGAAGAGACTTATCCGGAGAAAACTCCGCTTGCTATTCAGATCATGCTCCGCGCGGTAGATACTTACCGGAGCACGCTATTAGAGAAACTACAAGGGAAGAAAAACCTGGAAGAAATAATAAAGATTATTGAGGAATTCAAATGAGAAATAAATTTACTGACCTGTTTGCTTTTTATGCTACAATAATTTACATTCGAAATAAGCTATAATTAACATTATGAATAATAACAAACGAACTTTACAATTTTATGCTCCCGGAATTTTACGAATCTCATCGATTCATAATGTAGTTATAGCTGACTATTCCGGGAGCTGTCTATTTAATGAGGTCCTGCATGGCTAGACCGACAAAACAGGGTATTGATTACTTCCCGCTTGACGTAGAATTTGACGAAAAAACCGAAATGTATTTGATGGAAACTGAGAGCGCTGGACTATCGGTTTTAATAACAATTTGGCAGCTCATTTATAAAAATAATGGGTATTACATTGAGAATAATAATGATCTGATTTTGATGATAAAAAAGAGAATTTCCCTTTCTTCTGAAATAATTAATTCCTGCATTAATGTGGGTTTACGGAGGAATCTATTCAGTTTATTCCAGAATCAATCCCACGGGATCTTGACCTCTAAGGCTATCCAGAAGCGATATTTTCAGGCCGCGGACAAGAAAAAACACGTCAAGTATGTGCCCGAATACATGCTGATTGACGTTTCCGGCTTCCATAACCTCATTAATTCCGACATTAATGCCATTAATTCCGGCGGAAATGCCATAAAGGGAGAGGAAGAAGTAGAAGTAGAAGTAGAAGTAGAAGTAGAAGTAAAGGGAGGGGAAGAAGTAGAAGATCTCACGCGCGTACTCCATCCTCATGCCGATGACACCATTCAAGAAATTTGGACTTATACTTTCGGAAGAAATCCCCGGATACCCGAAGTTGAAGAAACCGAAAAGCTTATTAAAAAATTTGGCAAAGGAAAAGTTTATGAGATTTATAAAAAAGCCTCCTTGAGTAATTTCAAATCCCTAGGCAAATTACTTTCATGTTTAGACGAATACGGAAACATAAAACCCTTTGAGGATAGCAATGGAAAAAATAAACCAGGTAGCAACAAGAATTCTCAGCAATCAAGATCTGAATATAGGCCCGATCCAGAACGCGCAAAAAGAAATCTTGAGG
>TBL_comb47_HYPODRAFT_10007779_pt1 | contig 11150 bp, 7 predicted proteins | sample TroBogypolimnion_40_FD_10682 | JGI IMG/M metagenome (IMG submission 10682) | reverse complement strand
AGTTGTGATTTGAGTTGCTCCAAGCGGGCAAGAAGTTCACCCACACCTACTTGGCGGATCTCTTTGACAGACATAGAGACAGACCCATTTTTTTGATACCAAGAAACTTTGGAGTGCATCACAACACGTGCATTTTGAGGAAGTGGTTGTACGGCTTCAAGAACAGAGCGGTGGCACATAATGGAAAGGCTCATATCCACACTTGTGTCGCGCAGTCTCATAAAGACCATGGGCGCCCCAGGGCGCACGGTGACTTCAGATAATTCACCTTCGATCCAGACCGCACCCAATTTGCTGATGTAGTCACCGATCGCTTCAGAGATGACTCGAACGGGTATCGGCTCCTCGGCAGAATTTTCCAGCATGTTGGTAATCCTAACTTTAGATAGGCTTACATCATGGCTAAGAAGGTTTTATTGGCAGCTCCGCGTGGTTATTGCGCTGGGGTGGACCGAGCCGTTATTACAGTTGAAAAGGCGCTTGATCTCTATGGCGCTCCTGTTTATGTGCGCAAGCAAATCGTTCATAACAAACACGTTGTTTCAACACTTGAAGCCCGAGGAGCAATATTTGTTGATGAGACAGATGATGTTCCAGAGGGCTCCATTGTTATCTTCTCGGCCCATGGTGTTTCACCAGCGGTTCATGCTGATGCTGCAAAACGTTCTTTAAAAACTATTGATGCCACTTGTCCACTTGTTACCAAGGTGCACCATGAAGTAAAGCGCTTTGCGAATGAGGACTACGACATATTACTTATTGGCCATGAAGGCCATGAAGAAGTTGAGGGAACGGCTGGCGAGGCGCCAGCGAATGTCCATGTCATCGACAAAATTGAAGATGCAGATAACATGAAGATTCGGGATGAGAAAAAACTCATCTGGCTCTCCCAGACAACACTTTCAGTGGATGAAACAGAAATCATGGTCAAGAAGCTCAAAGATCGTTTTCCTCACCTTATTGATCCACCAAGTGATGACATCTGTTATGCCACACAAAATCGTCAAGTGGCAATTAAGGATATTGCCCCACGTGCTGATTTAGTTTTAGTGGTTGGGTCAACTAACTCTTCGAACTCAGTCAGACTTGTTGAGGTTGCGCTGGAATATGGCGCAAAAGCTTCTTATCTCATCGACTTTGCAGCAGAGGCAAAAGATGAGTGGTTAGAGGGAGTTGAGACAGTTGGTGTGACAAGCGGGGCATCTGTCCCAGAGATCTTGGTGAAGGATTTATTGAAGTGGCTTGCAGAGCGCGGTTTTGGTGATGTTGAGACCGTTACAGCGATGGAAGAGCATTTGCTCTTTGCGATTCCGCCAGAGCTACGTAAAGATCTAAGAGTTGCGGGCAAGTAGAGCGCGAATTTTTGCGCCCCACAAGTGATTTATCCAAGCAGCACCTGTACCAATAATTAGGTAAGGGGCAGTTGCGCCAAAAGTCGTAACGAAATCTAAGCCAAAGCGCGCAAGGTGCAATCCAGCTCCGCCTACTGTTCCAATCAGCAAAATTGTTGAAATGAAGAATGCAATCGGTGGATTTACAGCTGTGACAAATGTTGTTCCAGGTCGACCTAAGTAATATCCACCAAAAACTGCGAGCAAAATAGCAATTCCTGTTGCGATACCCACTTTGGTAAGTGAATATTCAATCGTTTCCACGAGCAAAATAAGAAGAAACTGAAGNACGACNACACCAGCATTAGTGAGCCCAGGGCCCTTAATTGGCTTAGGCAAAATTTGGGCGCTGGTGAAATTACTCATCGTGATCTAATTCTAGAGCTAATTCAACTTCTTCAACTTCTTCGACCTCAATGAAATCATCGTCTGAGGGCGCTAGCTTTGAGTGTAGCTGGCGGACATTCTCAGAAAGTTCAGGAATGGAACCAGGAGTCTTGCCGGTGACTTCCAGTGAGCGCATTCTCTTTGCGGCAGAGAGCACTGTGGTCTCAGCGGTTGGAATTAAATCGTTATACGCCTTCAGTGTGCTCTTCAGGCGATCACCAACGGTCACAATCTTTTCATGTAGTGAAGAAACATCCTTGAGGAATTTTGTTGCAAGCTCTTGGATCTCGGCAGCATTTGTTGCAACACGGTTTCTGCTAAAGAGATAACCGACTGTGCGAAGTAGCGCCATCATGGAAGTTGGTGTTGCAATTGTGACACCGAGCGCGAATGCCTTATCAAGCAAGCCTGGATCACTTTTTAGTGCCTCTGTAAAGATCGAATCAACTGGCGCATAGAGAATTACAAAATCAGGGGATGCTCCGCGCTCAGAGTATTTACGCTTTGCCAGTGCTTCGATGTGCTTGAGTAAGTCTTTGGTATGGGCCGCAAGAAGTGTCTTACGTTCTGCTAGATCTTCTGTTTCAAACGCCTCGTAAAACCTTTCAAAGGGAAATTTAGAATCAATATAGAGAACAGAGCCGCCAGGCATCGCGATAGTGATATCTGGAATTGCACCAGATGTTTCATCACGCGCTGCAGAGCGTTGGCGACTGAAATGCTCTCCTTCAATAAGCCCGGCACCTTCAAGAAGTTGCTCGAGGTGGGCCTCACCAAATTTTCCACGAGTTTGTGAACTAGCAAGAGCGCCAGCGATAGCACGCGTTTGATTCACAAGATTTTCATTATGAGATGCCATCTGAGTAATTTGAGTTTTGATTTCGGCTTCAGCAGTAAGGCGACGCCGATCTGCATGCATCTTGTGAAATTTTGCTTAGGTCTTCAACTCTTGTTTTCATTGCTTCAAGTTCGGCGCCAAGCTTTATTGTGGCTTCACTCTTTGCGCGTTCATTTTCAAGTTGAGTTCGATAATCAGCCAAGAGAGCGGCGTCGCCTCCATGAGATTTACCGCGAAGGCGCGCAATGAAGAATCCGATCAATGCCCCCGCGAAGAGGCCAATAATGAGTGTGATGATGCTCGCTGCTGCTGTGGACATGGCGCTATCGTGGCAGGAATGACTGACAAAGCCCCGTAGGCTCTACTCCTCGTGAGCCTATCTATTGGAATTGTCGGACTGCCCAATGTGGGAAAGTCGACCCTTTTTAACGCTCTGACCAAGAACAACGTGCTTGCAGCCAACTATCCCTTTGCAACTATCGAACCTAACGTGGGCGTTGTGGGCGTTCCGGATGCGCGGCTAGCAAAGCTTGCCGAGATCTTTTCATCAGAAAAACTCTTGCCCGCTGCAGTCTCTTTTGTTGATATCGCAGGAATCGTCAAGGGTGCCTCAGAGGGTGCTGGTCTTGGAAATAAGTTCCTAGCAAATATCCGCGAAAGCGATGCAATCTGCCAAGTAATTAGAGTCTTCAATGATGACGATGTTGTGCACGTAGATGGACGCGTTGATCCAGCTGAAGATATTGCAACAATTAATACAGAGTTATGTTTAGCTGATCTGCAAACGATGGAGAAGGCGATTCCTCGTTTGGAGAAAGAGGCTCGCACAAACAAAGAGCGTGCGCCTCTTCTTGCTGCGGCACTTGAAGCCCAGAAAATTCTCAACGAAGGAAAACTCCTTGCCGCCTCAAAGATTGATCTTGAGCTCATCCATGAGTTGCAGTTATTGACTGCTAAGCCTTTCCTTTATGTTTTCAATGTTGATGCCGCAGAACTGGGCGATGGCGATCTTCGCAAGAAGCTAGCTGCGATGATTGCACCCGCCGAGGCAATATTTCTCGATGCAAAGACCGAAGCAGAGTTAGCTGAACTTTCAGATGCTGATGCCGCAGAATTATTGGAATCCATCGGACTTTCTGAGCCTGGGCTCGCCACACTTGCTCGTGTTGGTTTTAAAACCCTTGGCTTACAGACATACTTAACCGCTGGCCCTAAGGAAGCTCGCGCGTGGACTATCCATCAAGGTGACACGGCGCCAGTTGCAGCAGGTGTGATTCACACCGATTTCCAAAAAGGTTTCATCAAAGCAGAAATTGTTGCATTTGATGATTTGATCGAAGCAGGTTCAATGACAGAGGCCCGTGCTCGCGGAAAAGTCCGCATGGAAGGTAAAGAGTACGTAATGGCCGATGGTGATGTAGTGGAATTTAGGTTCAACGTATGATGTCAAGAATTAAGTATGAGAAGAGTCCTTTCATTACAGGTGAACTCAAGAAGCGTGATGAACTACGTAACGTAGCAATCATCGCTCACGTTGACCATGGCAAGACCACGCTGGTCGATGCGATGTTGACTCAATCTGGCGCGTTTTCTGAGCACCAGAAAGAGGGAGAGAACCGCGATCGCGTCATGGATTCCATGGATCTAGAGCGCGAAAAAGGAATCACAATTCTTGCAAAGAACACTTCGATTCGCCGTGGCGCTCAAACAGTCAACATTATTGATACTCCGGGCCACGCAGATTTCGGTGGAGAAGTAGAACGCGGACTTGAAATGGTTGACGGTGTAATCCTTCTTGTTGACGCATCTGAAGGCCCACTTCCACAAACACGTTTCGTGCTTCGCAAAGCTCTCGAAAAGAACCTCCCTGTAATTTTGGTTATTAACAAAGTGGACCGCCCTGACTCACGTATTCCAGAAGTTGTCGATGAGGCTTATGGTTTGTTCCTAGATCTTGATGCAAAAGATGATCAGATTGAATTTCCTGTCGTTTATGCATCTGCAAAAGCAGGTCGTGCATCTATGAACCGCCCTGAAAATGGTGCAATGCCAGACCGGGAGAATCTTGATGCTCTCTTCGAAGTTATCTTTAATACCATCCCTGCTCCTGTTTACCACGAGGGTGCGCCGCTACAAGCACACGTAACAAACCTTGACTCCTCTCCTTACCTTGGTCGTTTAGCACTATGCCGTGTTCGCGAAGGTGTTATTAAAAAGGGCGAGAACGTGATGTGGATGAAAACTGATGGAACCACAGAGCGAGTAAAGATCTCTGAACTTCTTATAACAAACGGTCTTGAGCGCGTTCCAGCACTAGAAGCAGGACCTGGCGACATCATCGCTGTTGCAGGTATCGAGACAATTACTTTGGGTGAAACACTTGCCGATCTTGAGAAGCCACATGCTCTTCCTTTGATCACAGTTGATGAACCGTCTATCTCTATGACCATCGGTATTAACACCTCTCCTCTTGCAGGCCAAGTTGGAAAGCTACTTACTGCCCGTCAAGTGAAAAACCGTCTGGATGCAGAGCTGATCGGTAACGTTTCATTACGTGTCATAAATACAGATCGTCCTGACACATGGGAAGTACAAGGTCGCGGTGAGCTACAACTTGCTGTTCTTGTTGAAATCATGCGCCGAGAAGGGTTCGAGTTAACAGTTGGAAAGCCACAAGTGGTTCTCAAGACAGTTGATGGAAAACTTCAAGAGCCAATGGAGCGCTTGAGTATTGATATTCCAGATGAGTTCTTGGGAGTAGTCACCCAGCTCATGGCTCTTCGTAAAGGCCGTATGGAGCAGATGGTGAACCACGGAACTGGTTGGATTCGTTTAGATTTCAAAGTTCCTTCACGTGGTCTTATCGGTTTTCGTACCGAATTTCTTACAGAAACTCGTGGAACAGGTCTTATTCACCACGTCTTTGATGGATATGAAAACTGGAATGGTGAGATTCGTACTCGCTTGAGCGGTTCTCTTGTTGCAGATCGTCGCGGAACTGTTACCGCATATGCGGTTGACGGAGTTCAAGAGCGCGGTGTGATCTTCCTTGAAGTAGGAACTGAAGTTTATGAAGGCATGATTGTTGGAGAGAATTCACGTACCGAAGATATGGATGTCAACATTGTTCGTGAAAAGAAGCTAACAAATATGCGCTCTTCTGGCGCCGATGATGCCAACCGCATCGTTCCTCCAAAATTACTCAACCTTGAGCAGGCTTTGGAATTCTGCCGCGAAGATGAGTGCGTGGAAGTAACACCCAAGAGCGTTCGGGTTCGTAAGGTAATTCTGGATCAAAGTGAACGAGCACGTAACGTGGGTCGGGCAAAGAAGGTCAATCAGAACGCTGAATAGGTGCTTCTGTCAGCCCTTGCTAGTTAGATAGGCCTATGGCTTACCTCAAGGGTGAAAAAGAATTAAGGCTGGTGAGGCGCGAGAGCGTCTTGCCAGCTTTTACTTTTTCTCCTGAGCAAGCCCAAATCATTAACCACCGCGGGACGCCCCTCGTTGTTTATGGAGGCGCGGGAACTGGCAAAACAACAACGCTTGTCGAATCTGTCATTGCGCGCGTCAATGCCGGTGTTGATCCGAATTCAATCCTGATTATTACCTATGGCCGTGAACGTGCTGCAGATCTACGTGATCAGATTGCTCTGCGCGCGGGCTCAACTTCTTTTGAGCCTCTTGCTCGAACATTTCATTCACTTGCCTTCTCAATTCTTAATGAAAAGTTGGGTGAGGATCCCCTCCGTTACGTTTTAATCTCAGGCGCCGAACAAGATGCTGCTATTAAAGCAATGGTGCAAAACCCATTAGTGAATGTCCCATGGCACCCAGATTTGCACCAAGCACTTTCGACAAGAGGCTTTGTCCGTGAGGTGCGTGACTTAATTTTGCGTGCAACTGAACTTGGGCTTAGTGCAAAAGATTTACAAGCCAAAGGCATTGAACTGAGTGAGAAGTATTGGGATGGCGCTGCTCATTTTTGGTCGCATTATTACTTCAGCTCTGAATTGCAAAGCGCCACAGTAGGTGATGGCCTCGTTCGCATTGATCCCAGCGCAATCATTCATGAAGCATTAGCGCTGCTTGATAGTGACAGCAAAAGATTAGATCTTTATCGATCACGCTACACAACAATCATCGTGGATGAATTCCAAGAAAGTGATCTCTCTCAGAGAGAGTTACTCAAACTACTTGCACCGGATGACCTTCTGATCTTTGCCGATCCTGACTCAGCAATCGGGCGTTTTCGTGGGGCAGATCCAGATGGCTTAGTGCGTGCACTTGATGCCGTGACCGAGAGAAAAATTGTCTTAGATCAAGTATTTCGAAGTGCTCCCGTCATCACAGATGTAGTGATGAAAGTTTCTTCACACTTTAAGGGGGCCTCACCTACTCGGTTACGAAAGAGTGTTCCAAAGGAGCAGGAAGGTAGCGTTGATTTAGCGAAGCTTTCAGGAGTGAGTGAAGAAGCAAATTACATCGCTCATGCGTTTAAATCTGCGCACCTTCGCAGTGGCCTTCCATGGTCACAGATGTCAGTACTTGTTAGAGCTCCTGGCAAAGAAGTAAGCGCTCTGCAACGTGCTTTTGCTCTCAACGGAATTCCTCTAAGCGTTGATGCGACCGCATTAGCTCTTGCCGAGAACCCAGCAGTTATGCCACTGCTTTCATTAGCGCAAGTTGTCATCAAGGTTTCTAAAGGCGCAAAGCTCACATCATCTGATTGGCCAATACTGGAGGAGATTTTGCTCTCTGAATATGGGGGAGCAGATGCACTTCAACTTCGACATATTCGCCTTGCTCTGTCAAAGGTGCGCGATGACAAGCGAAGCACAACAGAGATGATGATTGATGCACTTGTGCAACCCACAGTTGAGCTGCCATGGGAAGAGCTACTTCCTCTCAAACGTGTCAATGATTTAATTGCGGCAGGTCAAAAGGCTTTACGTTTTTCGGGAGATGTCAGCGATTTACTTTGGGCGCTGTGGGATACCTCAAAAGATTACGAAGGAAATTCACTAGCCAACGTGTGGCGGGGAAGAGCACTTGCAGGTGGTTCAAAAGGAGCTCAAGCAGACCGTGATCTAGATGCAATTATTCAACTCTTTGAATCGGCAAGGCGTTTTACAGAGCGCAATGTTGATTCAACTGCGCAATTATTTATCGATCAACTACTTGATGAGAGAATTCTTTCAGACAGCATTACAACGAGTGCTCAAAGAGAAGAAGTTGTTTCACTTCTCACTGTTCATGCCGCGAAGGGACTTGAATGGGAGTTAGTTGCAGTTGCTGGCTTGCAAGAGGGCTCATGGCCAAACTTGAAAGAACGCGGCTCCCTTCTTGGCTCTGATCGCTTGGTGGAAGCGGTACGAACAGGGCTTACTAATAAAAGTGAAATTGCCGCAGCCGCTGCTGCAGGCTTGTTAGAAGATGAGAGGCGCCTATTTCACGTTGCTCTCTCAAGGGCTAAATCACAACTCATTGTGACTGCTGTTGCTGAGGAAGATTCGGTACCTTCTAGATACTTTGAAGAGTTATGTGAAGCTGTGCACGGATTTGGGTCTGATGAACTTAAATCATCCGTTCCACGCTCACTCACAAGCCAAGCACTCGTTGCAACTCTACGGCGAGAAGTAATGAATGGAGATGAATTTGCTGCCGGACTGCTCAAAGCGTTGGCTGATGGTGGGATAAAAAGTGCTCATCCAGATCAGTGGTTGGGTGCAAAGCCAATAAGTATTGATGCACCGGTTGTTGGCGACGATCAGAAGGTTTATGTATCACCAAGCAGCCTTGCATCCTTTGATGATTGCGGGCTGAAATGGTTCTTGGAAAAATCAGGTGCGCAAGATGGCGATTCCACTGCGCAATTACTAGGTGTTGCTATTCACTACATTGCATCTCAAGTAGCAAAGAATCCAAATCTCACTGCTGAAGAGGGAATTGCTCAACTTACAGATGCGTGGCCTGTCGTTGATCAGAATGTTGGTTGGTATAAAAAAGAGCAGCTTGAAGTTGCATCCCAAATGATTCGCCGCTTCTTTGAATGGAACGAGAAGAACCCACGAGATCTTGTTTTTGTTGAAAAGAACTTCACTGCTGAGTTTGGAAGAGCTGTTCTGAGTGGTTCTCTGGATCGGTTAGAGGTAGATGAGAATGGAAAGTACTTTGTTGTCGATCTTAAGACAGGCAGCACTGTTGAATCAAAGGAAGATGTGCGGGTTAACAAGCAGCTCAGCGCATATCAATTAGCCGTATCAGAAGGCGCAATCGAAAGCGTTGCTGCCGGGTCAGAGACAACTGGGGCAGGGCTTCTTTATCTATCAAAGACAACAGAAAAGAATGAAACGATTGATCAACCAGCTATCGATCCAGAACTCATGAAAGAAGAAATTATGGCTACTGCAGAGGAAATGGCAGCTTCCACATTCAAGGCAGTAATAAATAAACGCTGTCGAACATGCGCTCTTAAAAGTTTATGTCCCCTTCAAACACAGGGGCGGAGTGTGATTGAGTAATGATCAGCGCTATAGAAATTGCCCAAGCACTTGCAAGTAATGGTGGAAAACTCATTCTTCCAACCGATGAGCAAAGAGCAATTATTGAATCTACTCACATGGGTCCGACGGTAATTATTGCTGGCGCAGGTTCTGGAAAAACCGAGACCATGTCACAGCGAGTGCTCTGGCTGGTGGCAAATGGAATCATCTCCCCAAGTGAAATTTTGGGGCTTACTTTCACAAGAAAAGCGGCAGGTGAACTCTCTCAGCGCATCAGAAAGCGTTTGAAGCAACTACGTAAAGCTGGACTTATTCCTCTTAGTGGTGAGGCAAATATTCCTCCTGATATCACGGTAGATGTTTCTACCTATCATTCATATGCCGGTCGCATTTTGGTTGAACACGGAATCAGAATTGGTATCGATGCAGATATTGAGCCGTTAGGTGAAGCAGCTGCCTGGCAACTAGCTAATCAAGTGGTCAATAGCTTTGCCGAAGTTGATTATGGAATTTTCCATAAGCCCGCACATATTGTCGAAGCGGTCTTGAACTTATCAAGTGAGATTGCAGAACATAACCAGAGCGTTGAATCTATTCGCGCAGGGCTTATCTCGCACTTAGAAGATTTCCAAAAGATCTCGTCTGGCTCTAATGATGAGACAAGGTCTGCTATTGAGGTTATGAAAGAACGCCTAGCGATCTTGCCAATGGTCGAAAGNATTGATGCGCACCGCCTCGAGCATGGAGATCTAACATTTAATGATCAGATGTCATATGCGGCAAAACTTGTAGAACAAGTCCCTGAAATCGGAGTAATCGAGAGGACCAAATATAAAGTCGTCTTACTTGATGAATATCAAGATACTTCATATAGCCAGGTGCGCTTNTTATCATCACTTTTTGGANATGGACACGCAGTAACTGCNGTGGGAGATCCCAATCAAGCAATTTATGGCTGGCGCGGTGCCTCAACTCAAACACTTGAAACATTTGCAGAACACTTCGGTGGTGATTGCAAAACTTTTGACTTGCTTACTACATGGCGCAATGACAAGAGAATTCTAGAATTTGCCAACAATGTTATTGGTAGCAGCTCGGCATCCGTAAAACCTTTAGTTCCTAGATCAACTGCGGGTGAAGGTGAAGTGAAGTGCGGTCTTTATCTCACACTTGGTGATGAAGCAGAGGCGATCGCTCAGTACATGTCTAATTTGTGGAATGACCCAAAGCGTTTGGAGTTACCAGAAGATGCACGCAGCAGCTTTGCTGTTTTAGTCCGCACGAAGAGTTACATTCCTCAAATTGAAATTGCGCTGCAAAGCGCGGGACTTCCAACAGAAGTTGTTGGCGTGGGAGGCCTTGTCCACATCCCTGAAATTGCAGACATCATCGCTCTTCTTCGCACTGTGACATTTCCGGATGCTGGAACCGCACTCGCGCGTCTACTTGTTGGCCCACGACTAGCACTTGGACCTAAAGATCTTGCGGCGCTTGGCTCCTATTCCAGAGATATCGCCAAGAAATCTCAAATCAGGAGAAGTGATCGGTTAGAAGAAATTTTAGCGACAGGAGATGGCTCTCTCCTTGAAGTTGACGATTTTGCCATTGGTTCCATCATTGAGGCTCTGGAATATATTGATGACGCACCTAAAGGATCTTTTTCAGCAGAAGGACTTAAGCGCTTAAAGGAATTTAAAGCAGAGATCACTCAGCTCAGGCGAGAATTACACGGTTCCATTACCGACATGATTATCGAAGCAGAACGCTTCTTAAATCTTGATACAGAAGTCTTAGTGCGTGATGGTTGGGACAAAGGGCGCAGACACCTAGATAAATTCCTTGATGAAGCGGCAACTTTCCAACGTGCAGGTGGAAGTCTTTCAACATTCCTGCTGTGGTTAGATGCCGCTGAGGTACGTGAGGGTGGACTCAAGCCAGCAACAATTACGGTAAATAATCGCGCCGTTCAACTTCTGACAGTTCACAGCGCAAAAGGCGCCGAGTGGGATGTTGTTTGCGTGCCCGGAC
>TBL_comb47_HYPODRAFT_10007778_pt1 | contig 11150 bp, 8 predicted proteins | sample TroBogypolimnion_40_FD_10682 | JGI IMG/M metagenome (IMG submission 10682) | reverse complement strand
AACAGACCCTCCGGAGCGGCTGAAAAAAAGTGAATTTGTTCATTCTTCAGAACTGTGTTAATAATATTTACCCGGGTTGATGAGTCGGAGAGAATATCCTTTGACCGCTGTCCATAACAGTAGATCAGTTTATGATCAGCATTATAAACATTTACAAAATATAGTTTAAATGATTTGACAATACTTCCAATGTTATCCTTGGCCCATGCAGGATTTGGCTTTTGAATATAGGAGATCTCATCCCAATTGGCATAGTCTGTAACTAACTGGTCAAGATGATCGGATTGAACATTTAGAGCAGTATTTAGGAGCACCCCAAGCTGATCAGTGGTTGACTTGATGATCAAGGCTTGTTGTTGCTCCTGTATACTGCGGAGAAAGAGTAAAAACCCAATTAACAAAATAACAGTCGTGAAGAATAATAAAAAGATTTTATTTCTGATATTCATAAAGTTAGGGCAGATATTCAATAGATTTTTCAATTAATAGACATACAGTAATTTACACTTTATTTTTTGAATTGAATTGGAAACGGTATACTTTTTTTAAGACCCGTCGCAAGAAGCTTCTTTTCTTAGGAATTTCCCCCAGAATTGATTCGACGACCTCTACTTCAACCCCGTTGAGTACCATAACCGGAGGAAAGGAAGTTATTTCCGAAATGATGTCCAATGCACCCTGGTCTGCCATCGACCAACCTCTGTTTGAACGGCATACAATCAATGGCAAATCAACAGATGCAGCAAGATCTGAAGAATATGGAAAATGAATGATAGACGGAATTTCAATTATAACATAGTCAGGTTTAGTTACAAATGAATGGTTATCTTGTGTGGTTAAATCCTTATAATTACTAACCGATAAATACTCATCATTTATTAAAAACCGGGAATATTCATCCTTTTGGAGCACTGATCCATGTTCGCATAGAAAAGGACTTTTATAATCAATTCGATTATCAGAATATCCAAGAAACCAATTAATTATAGAGAACCTGTTTGGGGGACAATATTCTTCAACGGGAGCTTGGGTCGTGTTGTCAAGATGTTCCGGCTTTTGATCTGTACCGTCTTTTATGGCATATCTGAATACCATCACTTTATTCCCGTGTTTCTTTAATTGAGATGCAATATTTTGTGAAATGACGGTTTTCCCTTCGTTATTTGAAGTACTGAAAACAAGAATTTTATAGGGTTCATCGTTTCTGTTTTTCTCCTTTTTGTATAGTCCGATTTTTTGAATGATCATCTCCAGAAGCCGTTGAGTGATGGTTGGGAAATTGACTATTGGAGTTTTTAAGTAAATCTTGGGAAATACACCAATTATAGACAAATTTAAAATCTTTTTAGCATTACCGGGGTTTCGGAGCGATTCATCAAAAAACTCCATCGCCATAATGGTAGAGAATATGATTAGAAAACCGAATAATACGGCGCCAATGATCAGAAATTTTCGTTTGGTAGGGTTTGGAGTAATCGGGTAAAAAGGTTGGTCGATTGATTTCAAATTGGAAGATAATTCGAGATCCTGCATTTTGAGTTTAGCCAGATTCAAACCGTGCAGTAATTCAAGAAACTCTGACTCAGAAACAGAGATTTCGCGTTCAATTCTCTTTAGATTGGCCCCGGCTGGGGCAAAGATTTCATATTGTTTTTGAAAATCCTGAATCCGTTTTGCCAAAACAACAAGACCAGCCTTCAGATCTTCATATTTTAAAACATTTGCAATCCATTCGTTTAGCAGAGTTGCCAGCGGGAGTCCTTCTGTGGAATTTCCAAACTTGTAAAGTTCTCCTACTGCTTCACGAATTTCTTCCTTTAATTTTTCAGCTTTGACCTTTAGGGCCGGTAGGTTTTTAATCTGGGAGGTGTCAGCATAACCAATGGATTCAGCCGTAGCTATTTTTGTATCAATGAGGCTAAGTTGATTTCTTTTTTCTATGAGAGGGGCACTTTTTAATTGAATTTTTTGCTGATACTCTAATTTTTCCTCCAGACGTTTAATATCTGCTTCAACACCAGCAAGTTTAATTCTCATATTATTGTAATCGACATCAAGTGCCTCCTTAGCCCCAGCAACAGCTTTACTCTGCTCGTAATAATTTATTATCTTATTATCCTTATTAAAGGAGAGGAGCTTATCTTCACCAACATTCAATTTTTGAGTGGCCTGATTGACCTGAAACTCAAAATATTTCACAACAGCATCAGACCTGTTCTCCTTAAGAACTTTATAGTTTTTGATACAAACCTGAGTGAGAAAAATAAGAGTTTGCCGGCATATTCCGGGATCATCAGCTGTGTACTTTAACTTGACAAGATCACTACTTCCAATTCGTTGGACATTGACAGAGGAAATAGCGTCAAGCGAATAGTGAGGATTATTATAGCTTAACAGGTGGCTGACAAAATTAGTATCGCTGCTAATGCAAAGCTTAGTGAGGTTTTTCACAGTTTGTTCAAAAGCTGATTCGTCAATTGAACCAGGTAACATGTTACCGCTATTGGATGAGGCATAGAGCTTTGAAAAGGAAAAGGAGCTGTCTTTGGGGCTACTCTCCTTTGTAGTGTCACTTATTGTTCGAACTGTTGTCTGGCCCAATTGCCCTCCAACCCTTAATTTCTGACCTATCTTAACACTGTTTCCTTTGATGCCATTAAGCGCTCTAAATTGATTAACCTCCATTCCATATTGTCGGGAGATCGAAAAAAGAGTTTCCCCTGATTGTACAATATGTTGTTGATATTCTGTTTCAGTTTTTTGCTTAGGTTCAGAATGTATAATTTTTACTGCTTCATGTTTTTCCGATTGCAGATTATTTACCTGCTCTATGGAACTTTTAACCAATGACCTGATATAAGCGGGGGTAATTTTATTCAGATATTCAAAGTTCTTTGGCGAAATATAACGTGGATCAGCTTTGGAGAGCATCAAATGCTGGGCTATCAACCTGATTGAAACCTCCTGTTGCGTTTCACGTGAATTGATTACGTTGATCAGGTTATCAAAGTCGGTATTTGTTGCAAAATAACTGATCGCTTTACCCATTTCGACACTCGATCCGGAAGCAAGCCCGGTATAGAGCGTTGTTTCTGAGGAGTATGTATAACTTGGATTTTTTGTAAACACGACTACCAAACCTGCCAGCAGAATTGGCGTTAGTAGCAAAAGAACCAGATGCTTGCGCAATAAGCGTAAGAGACCAATTAGTGTCATCGGTTAATTAAGTTTGTTTGTAAGATTAAATTTCATCCCTGTAAGTTCTTCGAGCAACATATATGCTGTCCTGAATTCCATTTTTGAACTTTCAAAGTCTGCCTCACTCCTGGATACAATTTCAGTTACACTTGAATATTCGGCAATATTGATTATTCCATTCAAAAATTGCTTTTCAGCCATCGCCATATTTATTCTTGCGGTTTCGACATATTTTGACTTGATCTTTAGTAATCGATGTCTGACAATCAATTCATTATATTGTTTAATTACCAACTGGCGAACGACATTACGCTGAGCCTGGGATGAACTCTGAGACTGTTCTATTTCTGCTTTGGCTAGTTTATTCTGGTTTTTCCGATTTATAAGATCGTATAATGGAATTTTAATAAATGCACCGGCACCATAGTTAAGTTGGGAACTTCGTGTTGTAAGCATCGAAGGATTTGATCCTCCATTGGTCGTATTTGATGAGATATTATCAAATGTTCCATAGAGAGCATCTGTCTGAATCCCCAGATTTCTTGTCCAATCAGCCTTATATGCTTTTAATTTATGTTCGTTCATAATAACCTGCATATCTCTGAATTTTACATCCGGATTTTTTTTGAGGGCTGAATCTAAGATTGTTTCAAGCGGAGGCAATATAAATTCAATATTATCTTTCAATAAATCAAACTCTTTACCCTGCTGAGCAAACCCGGGTGATTGAAAGAGAAGTATGAAAAGACAAATCAGAAGAGAATGACGAAGGTTCACGTAAAATTTTTTAAGTAATATTTATTTGGAACAAACTGAAAACTTTATTGGGAAAGTCAAACGGACTATTCCATTGAATACAAATATATAAAAAGCTGATTATACCGTATCTTTTTGGAATAGTGCAGGGACGGTTCTGAGTATTAATTTCAGATCGTACCAGAACGAGTAGTTGTCTCCAATAAAATGGTCTGCATATTCATTGTCCAGGCGCATTCTTTCCTCTTCTGACATTACTCCACCTTTCCCTCTTAGTTCAACCTGCCAGAGCCCGGTAATCCCTGCCGGGGCAAGGAACCGTTTTGACAACGCACCTCGGGTTAGTAATTCCGCTTCATAAACGGGCAATGGACGGTTACCTACAATTGACATATCACCTTTAATGACATTGATCAGCTGAGGAAGTTCATCGATACTTGTATTGCGGATAAATTTTCCAACCTTAGTGATCCGTGGATCATCAGAAATTTTGATAAAAGCCGATTTTGTTTTGGCAACTTCCCTTTTTTGGGTATTGTACCAGTAATCGCAAATATTGTGAGGACCTATATGTAAAATAGGGGAGCATGACTTTCCATTGTTCAGTTTAGCGCAAACCGGACATGGTTTGGAAAAGTCAATTTCAGATTGCTGAGAATTGACTGAATATTGGTTTTTATCTTTTGCGAGCTTATTTAGTTCCTTATCTGCACCCACACGCATGGAACGCAATTTATAAAAGTCAAACGGTTCACGTCCAACCCTTTTTGAAATATAGTAAACTTTTCCCTTCGATTCAAGTCTGATCGCAATTACGATAAGTAATAGTATTGGTGAAAGAACTAGTAAGGCAGTGAATGCAACCAACAGATCAAATAGCCGTTTGGAAAGTGGCATTGAATATTTAATATCCTGATTGTCTGTATTAACATAGGATACTAAGGAATATTTGTTTCTAAATTCAACCAAAAATCGAATTCTCCCTACGATACTCTCTGCCGACACCAATGGCAGGACAAAAAAATCGTCTATTTGTTGATGAAAGGCTGTTATAAATAGCTCCTCCTTAAATTCATATGAAATTAGAATAAAAGCTAACCGATCGAATTCAGCCCTTTCACGGATCCATTTGTGCATTTCAATGCCATCTCCGCCCGATAAATAGATCTCTGAAATGACTGCATCAGGCTTGTTTCCTGATTTGAGATAATTTACAGCTTCAAGGGTATTTGATTTGTGTATGACAGAAACTTCGGAGTGAGATCGCAATTCATTAATCCCTTCCGTAGATCGTCCAATATAAAGAATATTCAGTAAATTTTCCATGGTAATACTTTGTTCTACAGATTCAATTTTACATGTCCGACCCAATTTTAATTGGGTTGGCTACCATTTTAAGGCATAATGAACCGGAAACAGGTTCTTCGATATCAGTTCACCTAACTCCTCCGGATTAAATGGCTTTGCAAGGAAATCCTGTGCTCCGAGCCTGTAACACTTTATCCGTTCTTTGCTACTTTCAACTCCGGATAACATAATAACGGGAGTGTGTTTCGTAAATCCTCTTTGCCTTACCTTTTCGACAAAAAGATATCCATCCATGTTGGGCATTTGCAAATCGCATATAATTAAATCCGGCAAGTTCCCTTCCAGCCACTCAAGTGCTTCAATTCCATCACTTTTACTTACGATGTCATAATTTTTAGACAGGAAATTTTCCAGTAACATGCGAATGCTTTTTTCATCATCGATAATTAGAATCTTGTGCCTCATAATATTGAATATATTGGGAATTAATTTAATTTAAGCAGGATTATTTATTTAAATGTTTGATTTAATACTACATTGAACGAGATAAATCGTTTTAAAACGAATTATTTTACAAGTTTGGAGCGAATTTTTGAGGGATTTGTAAATATATTAATCGTAAAATGTCTCATTTTAATGATTTATTTACAATTTTTAATTCACCGGGAATCTGTTAAAATCCAATAGGTCTGAGCAGGCTAAATCTGATTCTTTGCTTAATTGATTGTTTATTAGTACTTACAGCTTCGCCCTTTCAATCCCATGAAACGAATATTTAAATTCGTAGTTATATAAGATCTAATCAAATGGATAAAATCTATGATAGGGTAATATTAACTATTCCTCGTTTTATTTCCAAATCATTTTTTCTGAACATTTGTAAATATAAGGTTGCTGATTAATCTCTGCAATTAAAGGTGTTTCGGAGTAGTTCAAATGCTTTTTGGTTAAGTTTATTGTCATTCAAACCACTTTGTAAAAAAATTGTTATTGTTTTATTTGAAGAATTAAAACAATAGATTATACCTTCAAGTTTTTGGTCTTTTACAAAGGTTATATAATGGCAGCTTTTGACTTTTAATGAGGCGAATGTATCATTTTCAATTGCGCTAAACTCAATTCCCGGATTCCGGAATATATTTGAAGATTTCATACTTTGCTGATGAATCTCTATCATTTTCGCCGGATCTTCAATTTTATTGACCCATGTTATGGTAATGAGCCCGGTGGAATGAGTACCTGTTCTTTCTGCCGAAAAATAGTATGCCTTGTCACCAATAGAATCATTGGCGATTGTTTTCCAACCATCTGAAAGCGAAAATGATATGCCATCTCTGAGATAGGCAAAGTCTTTGTCTTTTGCCATAACGATATGGCTGATTAATAATGGAATCAGAACCAGTTGTATATTTCTTATAAAAATAGTAGAGTTCATAGTTGCCGGTTTAAAATTAAAAAGATGGAATAAACACTTATTTGGAAGCGTGAACTTAGTTATAAAAAACATGAATTAATATTGGTTAAATAAAAATAAGCCCGATGAATCCTGAAATTCACCGGGCTTACCTATGTGGGCAGCATAAATGATTACACTTATGGTCTTAACCGATGTTGCGAAGACCTTGAACTGAGGCAGACGCAACTGAGCAATTCATTAAATTTATTCTACGGCCTTTAAATGTTCCTTATTATTTTCAATAATTTTACGGTACCACCAATCAGGATACATAGGTTGAAGAGGTGATACAGGTAACTTACCTGACTCATTCCGTTCAAACTGGCCGTTTTTCTCTTTCATAATATTCCCATCCTTAAATTTTATCAGCAGATAATGACCAAGCTCTTTCCATCTTTTTACGGTGTTCTCAACCTGATTAACCGAATATTCTGTTAGAAACTGATACGCCATGTCTTTTTCACCCTTGTTCCATAATGTAAGGGCACCCTGATCAATGACAGGGGTGAAACTGGAAAATTTGTTTTCAAGCTGAGATTGAACCTTTTGAAGATCTACTATTATATCGCTATATCTGGAATAACAAAAATTCGAAACCTGATTGAATGTCCAGAAAGCTGAGTTATCAGACCAAGTAAGCATGTCCCCGTCGCCAACTTTCAAGGAGGATGGAACTTGTTTTATCCCGCAATATATAGGCATATAACAGGTTAAATAGGTGTCATCCACCCCGAACCATAAAATGCCTCCGATAGGGTTTGGCAGATAAGACCTGCATTGAGCAATGAAAGAGAACCCGGTTTGCTGGGTGGAAATAGCCCGTTCGTGAACATATTTAACTGAGTCTACCTTCCATTCCATGGGGCGCCAGCGGTAAGGAGCTCTAAAAGGACCCCCGCCTAAATCTTTGTTCATATCAAGTGCCGTTCCTTCATAATGGTCTCTCATTAAATTTATTACATCTTTTAATGACAGCAGTGAATCAGGTTTAATCCAAAGAGGCATCCGGTTGGTTGCATATTTATTTTCATCAAAGGTCACCTTTCCTAAAACGTAATTTTCGTATTGCTTCATCTGTTTATTGACTTTGTTAAAGCCAGACCAAATGCGGGCATCGCAAAATCTAGCCCCTCCAAAAGTAACAGGAGCATATGTATCTGAAAAACTAAAATCATTATTCTTTCCGTCAAATAGCCCTTTTTCGCGTGCAAATGAGATCACATCGGTCGAATAAAGACAGTTTTTTGGATCATTTAATGGAAATTGTGTGATACGTGCCTGATTGGCATGCCCCGAAATATATCCATCCGGAACACGTCTGGCAACCCAAACGGCTCCTTTTTGTCCATCTCCCTTGCCAATCATTTCCATTATCCAGACCTCGTTCGGATCGCCGATTGAAAAGGATTCTCCTTCAGAAGCATATCCGTAATTTTTAACCAGATCGGTCATCACGGTAATTGCTTCACGGGCACTTCTTGATCGTTGCAACGCAATATATATCAGGCTGCCATAATCAATGATTGCCTCTTTTTGTGTTTGAAGCTCTTTTCTGCCACCATAGGTGGTTTCACCGATCGCAACCTGATTTTCATTTATATTTCCTGTCACCTGAAAAGTGTGTCTCACCTGAGGAATTTTTCCCATAAATTTACCGGTATCCCATTCATAAATGTCAAGTTGCGCACCGTCAGGATAATCGGCGGCAGGCCAAAAATAAAGTTCTCCGTAAAGGGTATGCGAATCTGCGGCATAGGTTATCATCGCAGAGCCATCCTTTGTGGCACCTTTGGAAATCAGAAAATTAGTACAAGCTTCAGAGGGAAGAATCTGAAAGAAGACAAGATAAACGAACAGAATTAAAACTCTCTTTTCAACCATCGCAAATTTTATTATTACCGTTTCGACAAAAATAGGAAAATAGTTGATGGTTTAAATTTTGAAACCATTCGATTACCTCTTTTTTTAATGAGTTTTGTCAGTTATTTCAAATGTTATAAATGATGTATCTGGTGTGAACCTGGTTCGCTACGGTTACTGAACTAAGAATATTTACCCTCCTTTTAGGCAAAAAACTCCGGCAAATGCAAAAAATTAGGGCCCGATATGGTGCCAAATGCTAAGCTGCCTATTTATATATAATTGCTTTATATTCTGAACGATTTTCCTTATTGTCTGTAACAACTAATCTGAGTAAATGCGATCTGCCGAATGGCATTCTTTCCTTGTCAAAGGTATAGGTAAGGGTTCCTGTTTTTTCATCATACTCAAATAACACCCACTTTCCGTCAATTTCTCCGCGATAAGATTTAATTCCGGACAGGTCATCCGCAATATGAAATTGCACTTTATGGGGATCGGTCAGACTCTTTTTATCTTTGATGCTCAACGGTGAAATTATTGGAGGTGTGTTATCAACAGCCACTGAAAAACTACCCAAAAGGTTAGTTTCAGCAGTAACCCAACCTTTTGAGTATTCACCTCCTATAGCTGTTTTCTTTCCATTCGTAGGGTCAACTACCACAATTAATGTCTTATCCATTAAATCATTGGGGACGTTATTGCATTTTATTGAAAGGGTATAAGGGATATGTAATGGGACGAATTTATTGTGCACCTGATGAAGTTCTGAATAACAACCTAATGGCTTATTCGCAGATTGATAATTAAATTTTAAATTTTCGTAAAGGGCTCCTTTGGGAATTTGAATCCTGATTTTCTCGTTTTCGAATTCATTCGTTTTATTATAGAAAAACACTTTTGTGTAAGGTTTGCTCTTATATGGCAGCTGAGATTTTTTATTAACGGATCTAAATTTCAGAACAGTTTTATTTTTAAAGGCATCGGAAACAACAATTTCAAAATCATGCCCTTTTCCGTCATCAAGATTTAAAATCCCATTGTTTTTTGAAGGAAAGTAAATATCCAGATAATTTCCGGGTAGCTTATATAAACGCTCAATCCAGCGATTCGACCGGAGGTGTTCCTCGTAATCTGCCTGAGTATTGGCGTATCGGGCATCAAGGAGCGAGAAATTGTCCATTTTAAATCCAAAAATCTCTTTGCCATCACAAAATAGTGCTGCAGAATAAATGCCGCATTTTAATCCTGTTCCATTGAAATAATCTTCAGCCTGAATGCCAAAGCCAATTTTACCGTAAAGTTGTACAGGGTCAACATTTTTTAATTGGTATCCACCCGGGACTGTCACCACATCAAATCTTTTTTTGACCCGTTCCTGACCAACATTACTATTTTCACTCAATGGGTAGATATAAAGAGCCAAAATCTTAGGGGCACTATTGTCCATTATCCCCAGATGATTAAATATCGGGTTAAAAACTCTTTCAGATCTTGTATCTCTGATTTCAAAATGGAGATGAGGACCTCCCGAACTCCCTGAATTTCCACTCCATGCTATGATCTCCCCCTTATTAAAGAAAAATTTTTCAGACGAAAGGTTTAAATTTATCTGGAAACTTTCGCGATCGTATTGTTTCTCTTTAAGGTACTGCTGTATTTTCGGATGGAATTTCAGCAGATGGCCATAAACAGAGGTCGTTCCATCGGGATGATTCATATACAACGCATTACCATAACCAGTAGGGGAAATCCCAATTCTTGAAATATAACCATCCTTCACTGCAAAAACAGGCATTCCCGTTTTGCCCAGAGTACGGAAATCGAGACCTGAATGGAAATGAGATGGCCTTAATTCTCCAAAATCTCCTGCAAAAAAGTAGGGAGGTTTAATTGGACTTATAAAAGATGTATAATCATGGTTATTTTGGGCCTGTATTGTGAAAGTCGAACAAATAACCAGTACTAAAAATGATGAAAAAACTCGCATTATGGGCCATTTTCAGAGAAAGTGCTAAAATAGTAAACTTTTAAATGCTACAGGATATAAATTAATGGTCTGGATGGTTTTGCAATTTGATTTAAATATTAACTTTGTCTCTGTAAACGATTAAGTATGACTGAGCGTGAAACTGCTTTATTAAGAGAGTTTAAAGGTAAGCTTGATAAACTGATCGAACTTTATTTGCGAATTAGGAGCGATAAACAGCTTCTGATGGAAGAACAATCGCAATTAAAGGAACAGGTTAGAATGCTCTCTGTTAAAAATGAAGAGCTTATAAGAAAAGGCGAAGATCTTAAGCTTGCGAAATCGTTACTTGGTTCTGATGATGATTCACACGGAGCCAAATTAAAATTAAACAGAATCGTGCGGGAAATTGACAACTGTATTGCGCTGTTAAATAAATGATAGACAATGCTATGGATGATAAACTTTCGATAAACATCAATATAGCTGACCGTTTATACCCTTTGAGGGTTGATCGTCTTGATGAGGAGGGTATTCGGAAAGCGGCGAAAATTATCAACGAAAAGGTGGCTCAATATAAGCAAAAGTATGCTTCAAAGGATA